>Ga0209181_10000087_pt1 | contig 149852 bp, 151 predicted proteins | sample MAT05_FD_187208 | JGI IMG/M metagenome (GOLD analysis project Ga0209181, IMG submission 187208) | Freshwater microbial communities from Lake Fryxell liftoff mats and glacier meltwater in Antarctica - MAT-05 (SPAdes) (version 2) | ecosystem: Environmental > Aquatic > Freshwater > Ice > Liftoff...
GCGGCGGACGGGGTGAAGGTCAGCGTTGGTGTGCCGGAACCGCTGATCGCACCGGTGACGGCGGCGCCGCAATTGAGCGTGATCGCGCCTCCGAGGTTGTCGACGTTCTCGCTGAAGGTGAAGCTGACCGTTTGGCCGGTGCCGACAACGGCCGCGGCGGCTGGCGTGGCGCTGACAAAGGTCGGTGCGGCGTCGACGCTGAAGTTGATCGTGCTGTTGGCGAGCGGGTTTTGGGGTGGATCAAAGCCATCCACGTCGTCGATTTGCGTGGCCACGGCGGTGGCCAAGCAGATGGCGCCGGCGGGCAATGGGTTGGTCGGCGTAAAGGTCAGCGTCGCCGTGCCGGAGCCGCCGATGGTCCCAACGATCGGACCGCCGCAGTTCAGCGTAATGGCGTTACCGAGGTTGGTGACTGGCTCGTTGTAGGTGAAGCTGACCGTTTGCGCGGTGTTGACCAGCGCGGCGGCGGCTGGCGTGCTGCTCAGCAGCGCGGGCGCGGCATCGACGCTGAAGGTCGCGGTGAAGGTCGCGCTGGGGTTCTGCGGCGGATCAATGACATCGACATCCGCCACGCTCAACTGCGGCACGGTGAGCGTGCAACTGCCGGACGGCAGCGGCGCGGTATAGGCGAGGTTAAGGCTGCTGACAGCGGCGCCAGTGCTGCCGCCGGTGATCAGATTGGGCCCGCCACAGGTCAGCGTGATACCGGCGCTGACGTTGACCGACTCGCTGAAGTTGACCGTGATCGCGACATTATTGGCCGTGGTCGCGCCATTGGCTGGCGTGCTGCTCACGATCGGCGCGGCGTCAACATTCACGGTGATGATGTCGCTATCGATCAGCGCACCGCCAGAGCCGGTGTTGCCCTGATCGTTAGTGATCACGGTGATCGTGCGTGCCGCGGTGCTGCCGCTGACCGGCGTATAGGTGAGCGATCCGGCCGGTCCGTTCAAGGCCAGATTCAGCGCGCTCAAGGTGCCCGTGGCGATGACGAGATCGGTGCCATTGCCGGCCAGACTGGTCAGAACGCCGCCCGGATTGGCCAGGGTCAGCGTGCCATTCGCCGGAGCGCCGGTGCCAAAGCTCATCTGCAGAATGCCGCTGCCGGCATCGACATCGGTGACGCTAAGCGCGTTGGCATTGGCGGTGCTGAACACCAGCGGCGTGCTGTCACCGGTTGCCTGCATGCCCGGCACGCTGTTGACCGGTGCGTCATTGACGGCGCTGACCGTGATGGTGAAGGTCTGCGGCGCGCTGGTGTTGACGTTCGGCGCAACATTGGAGCCGCTGTCGGTCAAGGTCAGCGTGATCGTGGCTGTGCCACTGGCATTCGCGGCCGGTGTATAGGTGAGCACGCCAGTCGGTGAAATGCTCGGGGCAAGGCTGAACAATGCCGCGTTGCTGTTACCGGTGACCGCGAAGCTCACCGTCTGCGCGGCTTCGTCTGCCGGCCCCGGGCTGATCGCCGTGGCCCACGGGTTCACGGTTTGCGCGCCCGCGTCTTCGTTGACGGTCTGATTCGGGCCGACGACAAAGCTTGGCGCGTCATTGACCGAGGTCACGGTGATGCTGAAGCTCTGCGTGGCGCTGGTGTTGACGTTCGGCGCCACGTTGGAGCCGTCGTCACTCAAGCTCAGCGTGATTGTGGCCGTGCCATTGGCATTGGCCGCAGGCGTATAGGTGAGCACGCCTGTGGGCGATACGCTCGGTGCGACACTGAACAGCGCCGCATTGGTGTTGTTGGTGATGTTAAAGGTCAACGCTTGGGTGATTTCCGGATCGCCATCGGTCACCGCCGTGGCCCACGGATTCACCGTTTGCGCGCCGGCATCTTCATCCACGGTTTGGTTCGGGCCGACCATAAAACTCGGCACGTCATTGATCGCACTGACCGTGATGGTGAAGGTCTGCGGCGCGCTGGTGTTGACGTTCGGCGCAACATTGGAGCCGCTGTCGGTCAAGGTCAGCGTGATCGTGGCTGTGCCACTGGCATTCGCGGCCGGTGTATAGGTGAGCACGCCAGTCGGTGAAATGCTCGGGGCAAGGCTGAACAATGCCGCGTTGCTGTTACCGGTGACCGCGAAGCTCACCGTCTGCGCGGCTTCGTCTGCCGGCCCCGGGCTGATCGCCGTGGCCCACGGGTTCACGGTTTGCGCGCCCGCGTCTTCGTTGACGGTCTGATTCGGGCCGACGACAAAGCTTGGCGCGTCATTGACCGAGGTCACGGTGATGCTGAAGCTCTGCGTGGCGCTGGTGTTGACGTTCGGCGCCACGTTGGAGCCGTCGTCACTCAAGCTCAGCGTGATTGTGGCCGTGCCATTGGCATTGGCCGCAGGCGTATAGGTGAGCACGCCTGTGGGCGATACGCTCGGTGCGACACTGAACAGCGCCGCATTGGTGTTGTTGGTGATGTTAAAGGTCAACGCTTGGGTGATTTCCGGATCGCCATCGGTCACCGCCGTGGCCCACGGATTCACCGTTTGCGCGCCGGCATCTTCATCCACGGTTTGGTTCGGGCCGACCATAAAACTCGGCACGTCATTGATCGGCGTAATGGTGATCGTGACAGTGGCCGGCGTGCTGCTAGCGGCTTGGCCATCATTGGCGTTGTAGGTGAAGGAGTCGCTGCCATTGGCGTTGGCATTGGGTGTGTACGTGAAGCCGCCATTGGCATTCAGCACCAAGGTGCCGCGCGTCGGGCCAGTCACCAGTGCCGCGGTGATCGGATCGCCATCCGCATCGGAATCATTGCCGAGTACGCCCGGCGCGGGGACGGTCAGGCTTTGATCTTCCAGCGTCGTGTAGGCGTCATTGGCGGCCACCGGCGGCTGGTTCTCGGCGTCGACCACGTCGATGCGGAAGAACAAGTTGGGCGACTGGTCGGCGCCAAATGCGGCCACGATATCGGTGGCCGTGAGCGGCGGTACCGAGTCATTGACGGGATCGGTGCCTAAGGGCGCGGTGTTGGCCCAATCACCGACTTGACCATCGACGATGAAATTGGCGGCCCAAGCGGCCAGACCCAGCGAGAAGAAGGCGCACACCAGCATGAACTGGGCGACGCGTCGATTCTTTCGCAGTGTTCGAAAGGCAACCAGCGAGAGCGCAATCGCCATCAGCAGTGCGCCGAAGAATCCCAAGGTCGGAATAACCTGCGGCGAACCCAAAATGATCGGCGGTCCGCCGAGCGCGCCGTTGGTCGTGAACATGACATCGGTGGAACCCGAGGCAGACTCGGCGGCGAAGCCGACCCGCACTTGCGGCTGCACGCCGGGCAAGTTGGCGCGCGAGACCTGCGATTCGATCACATCGGCGAGGCCGCCCGGCACCGGCAGGCCATTGTTCAAGCCAACCGGATAGCTGATCGGCTGCGCCGCGACGGGGCCAAAACTGCCGCCGACACAAGTCGCCAAGCCGCGTCCCGTCACCACCGGGGGCGAGCCCGAGACGACCGTGGTCAGCCGATAGTCCGCACCCACGAAACTTTGGCCGCCTGGGCCGTTGACCGTACAACCGGTGGTGCTGCGCAGATCAGTATCCAGATACACATGGTACTGATAGGGCTGCGCCGCCGCAGGCGTGGCAAATGCGCACGCAACGAAGGCCAGGACGAACATTAGGCGTTGTACAAGTTTCATGGATGCCCCCAAAGGCAGATTTACGGTTCGGTGCAGCGTAGTCGCAGGCGAGAAGCCATTTAACGCACTGATCATCCAAACCAAAAGTTGTTAAAGACCACGGAGCGCCCAGATGTCTGGTCGTCCTTTGCTCACTCGCACGTCAGCTCATCGCAGCGGCCCGTATCGAATCGGGATCAGAAGATGCCTGCCCCCAGGCCCGCGCCAGCCGAGAAATTTCCGGCCAACGCACTTCCGATCAAGACCGGCCAAGCATAATCCGTTTGTGTACGCTGCGTGCAATTGGCGCTGGCAAGATGTCAATAAAAAAGATTGAGCGCAGCCACCAATTCTGCGTTGACTAAGGATTCGGCCACTTCGCGTCTATAGTTCGACGCTTTACCACCATAGAGAAAGTAATGAGCCAAAACCTGCCCGAATTCATCTGGTTCAACGGCAAGCTGGTGCCGTGGGCCGAAGCCACCGTGCACGTGATGGCACATGCATTGCACTATGGTTCCTCCGTGTTTGAGGGCATCCGCTCCTATCAAACGCCCAAGGGCCCGGCGATCTTCCGCTACACCGATCACATGAAGCGCTTGTACGCCTCTGCCAGCATCTACGATCTGGAAATCACCCACGATCTGGCAACGCTATTGGAAGCGGGCCGCGAAGTGATCCGTGCGAACAATTTGACTAGCGCCTATTTGCGTCCGCTGGCGTGGCGCGGTGTCGGCGGCTTTGGACTGGGTGCCGACAACCCGACCGAAACCATGATTGCTGCGTGGGTTTGGGGCCCGTACTTGGGTGCGCAGGCCATTGTCGACGGCATCGATGCGTGCATCTCCAGTTGGCGTCGCGTTGCGCCCGGCACGCTACCAGCGACTGCCAAGGCCGGCGGTAATTATCTGTCGAGCATTCTGGTTTCGCGCGAGGCGAAGCGCCTTGGCTTCCAAGAAGGCATCGCACTGACGGTGGATGGTTATCTGGCCGAAGGCGCGGGCGAAAATATCTTCTTGTGCTTTGGCAAGACCATCTACACGCCACCGATGGCAGCTTCGATCCTGCACGGCATTACGCGGCACACGGCGATCACAATCGCCAAGGAACTCGGCTACGAGATTCGCGAAGAGAACCTGCCGCGTGAAACGATCTATCTCGCAGATGAAGTCTTCATGACCGGTACGGCTGCCGAGATCACGCCGATCCGCACGGTTGATCGCAAGAAGATCGGTACGGGCGAGCCGGGTCCGACCACGCGCGCGATCCAAAAGCAATTCTTCGGCCTATTCGACGGCAGCGTCGAAGACACGCGCGGCTGGCTCGAATACGTTTAAGTCAGTCGTGTAATACAACCGGTGCGCTTAAAGCTTAGCGCTGCGCACCGGTTGCTTCGAACGAGCCGCGTCCCAGGGCTGTGCACGTGGCGGCTGCACGGCATCCGCAGCAGTGTGTGCAGTTGCCTTTTGCGCGCATTTGGCGGTCAGGCGCGTCGTCAGCGCTGCGTCCAAACCGCCTTGCCATCGACCCAGGTCGAGCGTACTTTGATCGCGGTCAGTGCGCGCCCGCGCACGCTGTGTGGATCCACCGATAACACGACGAAATCTGCGCGATGCCCAACTTCCAGCGTGCCGACACGGGCTTCTGCGAATCCGGCATAGGCAGCACCACGCGTGAACCCATCTAAGGCCTCGTCGATGGTCAGGCGCTGATCGGGCGTCCAGCCGCCTTCCGGTTTACCTTGCGCATCTTGTCGCGTCACTGCCGCATAGATCCCGATTAGAGGCTCCACGCCTTCGACCGGGAAATCTGAGCCGAAGGCCAGATGCACGCCCGAGTCAAGGAATCGCCGCCACGCATAGGCACCCGCCAAGCGCTCCGCGCCGACGCGATCCAGCGCCCACGGCATATCGCTGGTGGCATGTGTCGGTTGCATCGACGCGATCACGCCGAGTGTCGAAAAGCGTTCAATATCCTCAAGCGCCACGATTTGCGCGTGCTCGATGCGCGGGCGCAAACGTGCGCGCAGCTTGGCGTCTAACCCGGCATAGGCATCGAGCACAATCTGATTGGCGCGATCTCCAATGGCGTGTACCGCCGGCTGAATGCCGCAGCCGGCTACGCGTGCGATTTGTGCCTTGAGTGTGGCTTCAGGTTCGATTAGCAAGCCGCGGTTGCCGGCATCGTCTGCATAGTCTGATTCCAATGCCGCGCCGCGACTGCCAAGCGCACCGTCGGCGTAGAGCTTGGCGGTGCGCATCGTTAAGCGCCCGGATGCGTGCGCATAGGCTCCTTTCGCACACAGATCGGCCAGTGCTTGGTGATCACCATCGGCCATCGCGGTGATCCGTACGGGCAATTCGTTGTTATCGGCAAGTTCGCGGTACAGCGCCAAATCGGCGCGCGACACGCCGGCGTCATGCACGCCGGTAAGGCCTGCAGCGCTCGCGTGCTGGAGCGCTAAACGCACCGCGCGACGACGCGTGTCTTTGTCGAGTTTGGGCACAGCCTTCTGCATCAGCACCATGGCCTGGTCGACCAATACGCCGGTCGGTTCGCCAGATGCATCACGTAAAATCTTGCCACCCTGGGGATCTGGCGTTGCCGCGGTGATCCCGGCGAGGCTTAAGGCCTTGGAATTCGCCCAGCCGGCATGTCCATCGACGCGGCTTAGCCAGACCGGCTGCGTCGGGAATGCTTTATCGAGCGTCGCGCGCGTGGGAAATTCGCGCTCAGCCCAATCGTTTTGATCCCAACCGCGCCCCATTAACCATGCACCACGCGGTGCACCGACGGATTTCTCCCGCACCCGCGCCACCACCTCCTCAACACTGCGCGTACCGACCAAATTCGCCTGCATCAGCGACAGCCCCAAACCCAGCACATGTCCATGGGCGTCGATCAATCCGGGAATCACGGTACCGTCGATGATGCGTTCGCGCAGCGGCATCGAGCGCTCGGCGTGCGCGCGCCGCAATTCATTGGCATCGCCATGTGCGAGCACCGCGCCACTGGCATCAAATAGAAGGCCGCTGACGAATTCCGGCGTGCCCGCAATTGGATAAATACGGCCGACCAACAAGGTATCGGCGTTTGGATCCGCCTCGGCATAGGCCTGCGAACCCAAGATGCACAGCAGTGCACAAAGTAGGCGCATGAGTGGTTCCCGAGCAAAGAGGACGGAAGATAGCCGGAGTGCAGCCTCTCAGTGGCATCGCGCACGAGTGGGCGAGGGCTCCTTCCGCATCGGATGCCTCAGAATCGCCATTCGTGAGTGGCTAGACTGCTGTCAGCGATCGATAAGCGCAATCAGCCAATGTCATCTGCAGAATATGTTGTCTTGAGACTGGCGACGATGGCCGATGCTGTCGTCATCGCGCAGTTCAATCAAGCGATGGCACTGGAAACTGAATCCAAGCAGTTGAGCCCCAGCGTCGTGGCGGCGGGCGTCACAGCGCTCATCGCCGATGGTACGCGTGGCTTTTACTCGCTGGCTGAAAGACACGGTGAAATAGTCGGCGGATTGCTCATCACCTTTGAGTGGAGTGATTGGCGCAACGCAGATTTTTGGTGGATTCAAAGCGTCTATGTGCGTCCCGATGCGCGACGGCAGGGCGTGTTCGCAAAGCTCTATCGCGATGTGGAGGCGCGCGCGCGTCAGGCGCATGCCTGCGGGCTGCGGCTGTATGTCGAGAACGACAACCAAGCGGCGATGGCGACCTATCTGCAACTCGGCATGCACGATGCGCACTATCGTGTGCTGGAGCGCAGTTTCCAATGACCGCAACGCGCCAACTAGCACTGGTGGCGTTGTTCGTGTGTGCGCCGGCCTTGCCGCGGACTGCATCGTGCGCCGATATGGTGGTTTTAGTAGTCGACGCAGAACATCTAGAAAATAGTTTATCGCTCTACGCAATGATCGACCAGGAAGCGGCCGCACTGGCACTTTCCAATCCGGCCGCTAGGAATAGTCTGAGACTCGCCGCGGATCTGCGTAGAAGCGAAATTCTCACAGCACTGCCGGAAATCATCGCGGGGCTCGCAAAGGCGGCGAATGCCGACCTAGTGCTGGATAAAAAAGTTGCTTTGCGCCTCGGCGAGAAAGCAGCCAAAGATCTGACGTCCGCGGTCGAGCAACAACTTGAATCGCGCTATGCGGGGCTCCCGTTGGAGCCCGCAACATGAGGCGCGGGTGCTTGGTTTTTGCGTTGCTCTGCGCTGGCCAAGCGATGGCGCAACCGCGCTATCTGGTGGTCGACCTCGGCGATGCCTATACCTATTCCACCGCGCTGGCAGGTTTGCTTGCACAGGTCGACAGCGAGCTTAAGTTAATGGCCGATCAACGTCGGCCTGAGTTGGTCAAACTGCGTGCGCAAATTGCCGATCTGAAAAAGCAGCCCGGTGACACACGCGAGCAGCAACTCGACCGCGCACGTCGTATTGACGCCATCGATGCGGCTGCCGAACGCGACGAAGAACTATTGGCTGTCGCCAATCAGTCGGCGATTGCGCAGGTCAACGAGCAGATCGCCAAGATCAAAACCGAGCTTGCGGCTGAAGTTGGCGCACGCGAGGTGCTGGACATACAAGACACGCTGTATGTGCGCGAGGCCTGTCCCTGCGACTACACGCAGCAACTGTATGCGCGGTTGAACGAGCGGCTACCGCGAGTGGCAATCGACTTCAAACCCAGCCCGAAGCCCACGAGTTGATTGCTCGATCATTCTTGCTGCACTGCAGCTTGAGCTGGTCTGGCGCTGGCGTTCACACTGTTGATGTCTCGGCAACGTGTCGGGGAGGGGGCAAACCCGTGGTGATCCGAGAGGGCCGCTGCGGGTTTGGCTTTTCTGGGGTCAGCCAATGAGCGCAGTGTCGCCGCGCGCAACTATCTGGCGTGATCCGTGGGCCTTTGCCGCTGCTGCCAGCAAGCTTGCACCACGTGCTCCCGGCGTGCCGCGCGGTGTGTTTTTGGTGGCACCTTCCGAGTTTTCCCTGGCCGCGGAATCCGCAACAGACAACCGATATATGCGTATGTCGCAGGACGCCAATGCGCAGCGTGCCGGTGATCAGCACCAATCCCTGGCGCAGACTTTGGCTACGCATGGCATACCGGTGATGAGCTTTCCGGGATCTGCGAAAACGCCAGACGCGGTTTTCCCCAATAACGTGTTTGCGACGGCGCCCGGGATAGTGGTCGTCGGTGCAATGCGCCATGCCGTTCGCCGCCGTGAAGCTGAGCGCAGTGATATCCGTTCCTGGTTTCGCTCAGTGTTGGGCTATCGCGAAATCGATCTTTCCGTCTGCGCCTGCGTCGCTGAACTCACCGGCAGCCTGGTCATCGACCGCGCGCGCGGCATCGGTTTTTGCGGATTGAGCGATCGCTGCGACGAAGCCGGCGCTCGCGCCATGGCAAGCGCGTTTGGCCTCGCACACATGCTCTTATTCGATTTAGCCGACGGCGAATACCACACCAATGTGATCATGTCGGCGCTGGCCGGCCGTGGGGTTCTGATGTGTCCTGCTGGCTTCGCCGAAGCTGACGTGCCCGCTGCGATTGCCACGATCTACCCCGGTGCATCAATCTCGATCGATGACGAGGAAAAGGCCAGTTTTGTCGGCAATTGCATTGCCCTTGGCGAGGATGGCCTGTGGATGTCAGCGACTGCAGCGGACGCGCTTAAAGCGTCCACGCGCGATGCGATCTCCGCCTTGGGACTGCAGATTCACGCTGTGCAGCTAGACGAATTCGAGAAGGCCGGTGGCAGCCTGCGCTGCATGATCGGCGAGCTGTACTGAGCGTCGCACCACCAATGTGTAGCGCTTGATTCTCGCAGGCAAGCCTCGGCTTTTGATCCTGAAGTGCTTCAGCTTGCTCGGCATTCTTCGCTTGAAAAAAGCGTGCCGAGCAAGTTCGGCACAGACGTTAGGTCGAGGCCGCGTCGATGCGAGATTTCAGCGCGTTGGCGTCTACACCCATGCGCGTGCCCACTCGGGTGAGCCAAGACTTCTCCGGAATGCGTACGCGACCATCTGCGCGCGCCAATTCCAATAAAGCTTCCAACAACTGCTCAGAATGGGTTGAGCTGATCGGAAACACGTCGAGAAATCGGTCTATCTCACCTTCCACATCCAGACCGCCAGCGCGGCCACGATCGAAACTGGCAACCGCCAGTTTGCGACCGCCTTTCGAGAGTTGCATTCGGTCGATCATATCTTCGCCATGGTCCGCTTCTTCAGCGGTGACCACCCCGTCGGCGCGCGCCAACGAACCCAGCAATGAGAACAGCACGGAGACAAAGACCTCATCTTTGGGGTCTAGCGGCTCGTCGCGGAACAAACTACCCAGTTTCTCGCTCATCCAGCGAAATGGATTGGAGCCACTATTTGCCTGCTGATTCATTGATGATCCCCCGATCGTGGACGCGCAATGCTACCAGCGGTGTTGTATCAAACTGCGATGCGATCGAGCGCGCCTCACGTGATTCTGCGCATAGGCGGGGCGCCCAAAGTGCTTTGTCGACAGCGCTCGCGTTAGCAAAGGTCGCCGGTGTCCGATTTTGAACACTTTTTCGAACAGCCTGTGCGCGACTTTGCGCGTCAATCGTCATTCGAAGCCGCGTCTGCGGGCTAGCCAGCATGCGCGCACGTGGATTGAGCGCATGCGACGCAAATAAGCGCGCTGTGGCACGATTGCTGCGTTCGTCCTGCCACCCTTGATCCACGCGAGTAGCCGATGAGTGAGAGCCTGCCGATCCTGATTGCCGACGATCAACGCGATGTGCTGGAAGCATTGCGTCTATTGCTAAAGGCTGAGGGGCTGACCAGCGTGCTCGCCTCACACCCTGATCAGGCGCTGGAGATCTTGAAGAAGCAAGCTGTCAGCGTGGTGCTGATGGATCTTAACTACACACGCGATACCACTTCGGGCCAGGAAGGTTTAGATCTGCTGGAACGCATTCGTGCGCTCGATCCGGACCTGCCTGCTGTGGTGATGACGGCCTGGGGAACTATCGATGTTGCGGTCGAAGCCATGCGGCGCGGCGCCAATGATTTCGTCGAGAAGCCGTGGGACAACGCGCGGTTGATGGCGATCTTGCGCAATCAGGCCGCCCTCGGCGCCAGCCGCCGGCGAACGCAGAAGCTCGAGCGTGAGAACGAAATTCTGCGCGGCACCGAGCATGGCGATTTCGTTGCGGAGTCCGCGGCCATGCGCCCGGTGCTGGACATGATTCAGCGCGTGGGACCGACCGAGGCGAATTTGCTGATTTTGGGCGAGAACGGTACCGGAAAGGGATTGATCGCGGACCTGCTGCACAAAAACTCGCGACGTGCGCAGAAGCCGTTGATCAAAGTAAATATGGGCGGCATCGCCGAAACCGTGTTCGAGAGCGAATTCTTCGGGCACGTGCGCGGCGCCTTTACCGATGCGCGCCAGGATCGAATCGGCCGCTTCGAACTCGCCGATGGTGGCACGCTGTTCTTAGACGAGATTGGCAATATTCCGCTTTCGCAGCAGCCCAAACTCTTACGCGTGCTCGAAGATGGCGAGTTCGAACGTTTAGGTTCGTCGCGCACCACCAAGGCCAATGTACGACTGATTTCAGCGACTAATGCCGATCTCGGCGATGATGTGGCCAAGGGCCGATTTCGCAAAGATCTGCTGTTCCGCCTAAATACCGTTGAATTGCGCTTGCCGCCACTGCGCGAGCGTCGCGAGGACATTCTGCCGCTCGCGAGCCGTTTGCTATTGCGCTTTGCGCAACGCTATCAACGTGAGGGCATTCGCTTGTCACCCTCGGCCGAACGCGCGCTCTTGGGCTATGCGTGGCCCGGCAATGTGCGCGAGCTGTCGCACGTGATCGAGCGCGCGGTGTTGATGGCGAATACCGCTGAGATCGGTGAGCTCGATTTCAGCTTCGCGCCCACGCGACAAAGTGACAGTGAGCTCGACCACATGACCCTAGATGCGGCCGAAGAAATGCTCGTGCGCCGCGCCATGATTCGTTCAGAAGGCAATGTGCAGCGCGCGGCCGAATACTTGGGACTCAGCCGCGCGGCCTTGTACCGACGCCTGGAAAAATACGGCATTCGTAGTCCCGGCGAAGGCGACAGCGATGCCTTGTGATGATTGAACCCGGGCTCGTTGATGCAAATGCTGCCAAGCCCCCAAAACACGCGTGGCGCTGGCCGCAAATCGGCTACGAGCTGCGCATTGGTTTGATCGCGGCAGTATTGGTGTTGCCTGCGCTGGGCGTGGCACTGTGGCTGATTGCGCGCTTGCCGTGGTCTCTGAGTGAGCGCGTGCTCGTGGCGGCGACGCTGGTCGTCATCAGTGTCTATCTTTGGCGGCGTTTACTGCGCGCGATCATGCATCCGCTGCTGACGCTGGTGAATTTGCTCGATTCCCTGCGCGCGGGTGACTACAGCCTGCGCGCCATCGCGGCACGACGCGGCGATGCGCTAGGTGAGGTCTTCTGGGAGGTCAATGCGCTTGCCAGCACCTTACGCGAGCAGCGCTTGAAGGTGGAGGAGACCGGCGCGCTCCTGAGCAAGATTCTCGCGAGTGTCGACATCGCCATCTTCGCGTTCGATGACCTGCGGCGGTTGATCCTGATCAATGCCGCAGGCGAGCGCCTGATCGCGTGTGCTGCGAGTTCGGCCCTCGGCCAAGATGCGCATTCCTTGGGTTTAGACCTTTGTTACGAAGCGGAATCGCCGTGCACCTTGAAAACAGTGTTCCCAGGTGGTGCTGGGAGCTTTGATTTGCGCCGCGCGCGCTTTCGTCAAGGCGGGCGTCCGCATGAGTTGATTGCGGTAACCGATCTTTCGCGCGCATTGCGTGAAGAAGAGCGCCAAGCGTGGCAACGTCTGATTCGTGTGTTGGGTCATGAACTCAACAACTCGCTTGCGCCAATTCGATCGATGGCCGCTACGATTTCTAGCATGATCGCGCGTCAGCCACCGCCGGACGATTGGCGAGAAGATGTGCTCGGCGGGCTGTCGGTAATTGGTGATCGCGCTGAGTCGCTAACGCGTTTCATGTCGGCCTACACGCGTCTCGCCCGATTGCCACAACCGATTAAACGTTCGGTGTCTTTGACTGCCCTGGTGCGGCGCGCTGCGCGGCTGGAACAGCGGCGTCAAGTACAGACCGCTGATCTGCCAGAAATTGAGATTGATGCAGATCCCGATCAAATCGAACAAGCCTTGATCAACCTCATTAAAAACGCCGCCGAAGCCTCGATCGAAACGGGCGGTCACCGGGTCTGCGTGCGCATGCGCGTGCATGGCCAAGAAATCAGCATCGAAATCGAAGACGATGGTCCTGGATTGGCCAAGACCGAGAACCTGTTCGTGCCGTTTTTTACCACCAAACCCGGCGGCAGTGGCGTCGGATTGGTACTCGCGCGGCAGATCGCCGAGAACCACGGTGGGCGTTTGAGCTTGGGCGATCGGAGTGATGCGCGCGGTTGCCGCGTGACTTTGACCTTGCCGTTGGACGCGTGATTCCACATTAGCGGGCAGCGCATACTCGGCCATCTTCGCCACACTCGGACTGACGCATGCATACGCTATTAAAATCTGGGCTGATCCTTGGGACTATCTTGCTGGCCGCCTGTGGCTCTACCTCGCAGCTTGTGTCGCCCGACGCGGCAGCCTTGGATTTGCGCGCCTACGAGCGTGTAGCGGTGCTCGATTTCACCAACGCCACCACGCGTGAAATCAAAGATGAAGAAAAGCGCGCTGAATACAAAACGCGGGTCGACGAGGCCGGTGTGAAATTTGCCGATCTGATCGCCGAGGAAATGCGCGAACACCAAGCTGCTCCTGAAGTGCTGCGCGAAAAGGCCGATGGCAAATTGCTGATTGTCACCGGCGAGATCACCGAATACGTGCCAACCAATTTCGTCATTCGCTGGCTGCTACCGATCGTCGGCGAGACCAAATTTAATGCGAACGTGCATTTCACCGATAGCGAAACGGGCAATAACATCGGCGTGATTCTGGTCGACAAGAATTCCTTTCCGCTCGGTGGCTGGGGTGCGATTACGCAGACGGTCGACAGCCTGATGGGTGCGCCCGCACAGAAAGTGGCTGAAGAATTGGCCATTGCACGCGGCGTGAAAGAGCGCAGCAAGAACAAGTGATGAGTGACGGCATCAACTGTCGACGGCGCGCGTTCACGCCCCGACGGCGGCAGCGCCGCTCCTTTAGAGATCAAACGTATAGAGCGCCATGCTGATCCGCTTTCTACTCACGCTGCGGGCCTTTGGCCTGAAAGTTGGTTTGGGCGAATTTCTGGTCTTGCTGGAGGCGCTGAAGCAGGGCCAAGCGCAATTGTCGGTGGATGATTTCTACGTCGTCGCACGCGCGGCCTGGGTCAAAGACGAGGCGCAATACGATCGCTATGACCGCGCATTTGCAGCCTTCTTTTCGGGCATTGGCGACAAAATTCCCGATTGGCTGCAAGACATCCCACCGGATTGGCTGAACGCTAACTTCCTGCGCGAATTGAGCGAGGAAGAGAAGGCGCAGTTGCAGGCCTTGGGCTCGCTTGAGGCGCTGATGGAAGAACTCAAAAAGCGCATGGCCGAGCAAACCGAGCGCCACGAAGGCGGAAATCGTTGGATCGGCACGGGCGGCACTTCGCCCTTCGGCAATGGCGGGTACAACCCACTGGGCGTGCGCATCGGTGGCAAGTCCACGCACGGCCGCGCGGTCAAAATCTGGGAGAAGCGCGAGTACCGCAATCTCGACGACGAAGTTGAACTCGGCCGGCGCAATTTCCAAGTGGCGCTGCGGCGCTTGCGCAAGTTTGCGCGCGAGGGCGCAGCGGATGAGTTCGATCTTGATGGCACCATTGACGCTACCGCAAAGAACGCCGGCTGGTTGGATCTGAAACTGCGGCCCGAGCGCCACAATGCCATCAAGCTGCTGCTGTTCGTCGACATCGGTGGATCGATGGATGAGCACATCCGTGTCTGCGAGGAATTGTTCTCTGCGGCCAAGGCCGAGTTCAAACATCTAGAGCAGTTCTACTTCCACAACGCACTCTATGACCGCGTGTGGAAGGACAATCGCCGCCGCTGGCAAGAAGCGACGCCCACGCGCGAGTTGCTGCATAAGTACTCGGCAGATTACCGCGTGATCTTTGTCGGCGACGCGAGCATGAGTCCGCTTGAGTTATTGGAGCCGGGCGGATCAATCGAACACCAGAACGAGGAATCCGGCGTGGTCTGGTTGCAGCGCGTGCTGCGCACTTGGCCGCGCGCCGTGTGGCTGAATCCCACCGAGCGCGAGTACTGGAACTACACACCGACCATCCAGCATGTGCGCAAGCTCATGAATGAGCGCATGTTTCCGCTGACCCTGGGCGGCATTTTCGACGCCACCAACGCCCTCAAGCGCCGCGATACCAGTTTCAGCGAGATCATGTGAGCTACCGCCGTTGTCGCGATAGGTTATTGATATATCTATCTTTAATCTGACCTGCTCGGTGCGGCGCGCAGCCAGCCCTTTGCCGAGTTGCTGCGTTGCTTGGCGTCGCGTTTTAATCGCTGATTCTTGTGAGATTCGCCGAATCTGGCCCACGCGAGCCCATGCTTTGCTCCCCTCTCCCACGCTCTTTTGGGAGAGGGGTCGGGGGTGAGGGCGACTTTCTGCGCGAGTGGACTGGCACGCACCACTGCGCAATATCCAAAAATTTCAGAGTTGTGGTCCGCCCGCAATCCGTACAGGCGCCGGCGTTAGAATTCGCTCCCCTGATTCACATCCGTAGACCCCCATGACTGACCACCGACTCCACGGCCTTGGCACGCGCGCAATTCATGCTGGGCAGACGCCCGATCCGTCGACTGGCGCGGTAATGACGCCGATCTATGCGACCAGCACCTATGTTCAGCGCAGCCCCGGCGAGCATCAGGGCTTCGAGTATTCGCGCTCGCACAATCCGACGCGTTTCGCGTGGGAACGCTGCATCGCCGATCTTGAAGGCGGTACGCGCGGTTTCGCATTTGCCTCGGGCCTCGCGGCCACTAGCACGGCACTCGATCTGCTTGATTCCGGTAGCCACGTCGTTTGCATGGACGATGTTTACGGTGGGACCTATCGCTTGTTCGAGCGCGTGCGGCGGCGATCGGCGGGTCTGGAATTCAGCTTCGTCGATCTCAATGATTTTGCCGCGCTGGACGCCGCGATGCGTCCTGAGACCAAGATGATCTGGGCGGAAACGCCGACCAATCCAATGCTGAAAATCGTCGATCTCACGCGTCTCGGTGAATTCGCGCGCGCGCGGGGCGTGATTCTGGTGGTCGACAACACCTTCTGCTCACCAATGCTGCAGCGCCCGCTTGAACACGGCGCGCATATGGTCATGCACTCGGCGACAAAGTATTTGAACGGCCATTCCGACATGGTCGGCGGTGTGTTGGTAGTCGGCGATGACGCTGATCTAGCCGAGCGTATGGGTTTTTTGCAAAACGCCGTTGGTGCCGTGCAAGGTCCCTTTGACAGCTTTCTGGCGCTACGCGGCATCAAGACCTTGCACCTGCGCATGGAACGCACTTGCGCCAATGCGCTAACGATCGCGCAGTGGCTGGACAGCGATGCGCGCGTCGACAAAGTGATTTATCCGGGGCTCGCCAACCATCCCCAACACGCGCTAGCTGTGCGCCAGATGCGCGGTTTTGGCGGGATTATCAGTATTTACGTCAAAGGCGGACTGCCAGCCGCGCGACGCATGATGGAGCGCTGCACATTGTTTGCGCTGGCCGAGTCACTGGGCGGGGTCGAGAGCTTGATCAATCACCCGGCGATCATGACCCACGCCTCGGTCCCGATCGAACGCCGAGAAGTCTTAGGCATAGCAGACAATTTGGTGCGCTTGTCAGTCGGCATCGAAGACGTCGGCGATTTGATTGCCGAGTTGGATGCGGCGCTGGGTTAAGCGCTCGGTTTGCGGGCGCCATTCGTGTTTCGCGCCGTTTTCTCGACGTGCCGATGCTGGCGTTTAGTCGTCGGCATCGGTTTCCTTGCCATGGCAGTGTCAATTTGCGCCGCGACGCCGCGCATCCTCGAACGCGGCAATGGCCCGGAGCCGGATTCGCTCGATCCGCATCGCGCGCAAGGTTTGTCGGCGCACCAGATCATTCGCGATCTGTTCGAAGGTCTGGTTCGCGACGATGCGAACGGCAATCTGGTGCCGGCGGTGGCCGAACGCTATGAGATCAGTGCCGACCGGCTGAGCTATAGCTTTCACCTGCGTGCCGATGCGCGTTTCTCGGACGGCAGCGCGCTCGACGCGCGCGATTTTGTCTACAGCTTCGCGCGTGCGCTCGATCCATTGACGACGGCACCCTATGCGGCGGTGTTGGCGCCAATTGCGGGCGCCGAGGCGCGCATGCGCGGTGATTCGGACGCGCCGCTTGGCGTTCGCGCAGTCTCGCCGCAATTGCTGGAAATCCGTCTGAGCACACCGCGCAGCGATTTTTTGCGCCGGTTGGCCTTGCCGATCGCGATGCCGGTGCAGCGCAGTGGCATCGCGGCGCACGGCACGGGATTCACGCGCGCGGGTCGCTTGCACGGAAATGGTGCCTATCGATTGATCGAATGGACGCCGCAATCCACTTTGCTCATCGAGCGCAATCCGCACTATCGCAATGCGTCGGCTGTCGCCATCGAGCGCGTGCGTTTCCACGTGACCGAGGACGCGGCGCATGAATTGAAGCGCTACGCGGCGGGCGAGCTCCATCTGACCGAATCGCTGCCACCCGGCCAAGCGACGCGCCTGTCTGCACAGTATCCGGGCGAGATCGTGATTACGCCGGCCTTCGCCAGCTTCTTCTTCGGTTTCAATTTGCGCCATCCTGCGCTGCGCGACAGTGCGCAATTGCGCCAAGCGCTGTCCTTGTCTATCGACCGTGACATTCTGGTGCGTTACATCACCGGGAATGGCGAGTCGGCCGCTTTTGAGATTGTGCCCAAGCTTGCGGGCGAGTCTGGTGCGAGACTGCGCTCGGCCGATTGGTCAGCCGACGCGCGCCATCGCCAAGCTCAGAAACTTTATGCCGAGGCCGGTTATGGGCCGAGCAAACCACTACAAATCGAACTGCGCTACAACACAAGTTTAGTCAACCGTCGCCTGGCGCTGGCGATCGCCTCGATGTGGGAACAAGTCCTCGGCGTCGATACGCGATTGCGTAACGAGGAGTGGAAGGTCTTTGTACAAAACCGCCGCGCGGGCGTGGTGACGCAAGTGTTCCGCGCGGGCTGGTTCGCCGACTACGCCGATCCACTCAATTTTCTTGAGCCTTTCACCAGCGGCAATGCCTTGAATGCCAGCGGATTCGCTAGTGAAGCCTTTGACGCGGAACTGGCCCTCGCGGCACGAACCGACGGTGTGGCGCGCACGCGTGCGCTCGAATCTGCTGAGCAAATATTGCTCGATTCATATGTCGTGATTCCCTTGTTTCACTACACGGCCAAACATTTGGTCAAGCCGACGGTTTGCGGTTTCCGTGCGCACCCGCTGGATCATCATCCGAGTGAGTTCATGCGTTTTTGCGAAGCTTCGGCGCAATGAATCTCTGGCGCCATCTGCTGCTACGTTTGAGCACCACCGCATTGACACTGCTGTGTTTGCTGGTGCTTTGCCTTGGGCTATTGCATCTGGCGCCGGGCGGACCCTTCGATACCGAAAAGCTTGCCCCGCCCGAAGTGCAGGCAGCGCTGGCGGCGCGTTATCGGTTGGATCAACCCTTTGTTATTCAGGTGCGCGACTATCTCGTTGCCGCGCTGCGCGGCGATCTCGGGCCGTCATTTCAATATCCGGACTATTCGGTTCAGGAATTGATTGCGCATGCCGCGCCAATTACGCTGAGCTTGGGGGGACTCGCGGCCCTGTTGGCGATCGCCTTGGCCATTCCAATAGCGTGTGGGCTCAGCGCAACGCGATGGGGTTCAAGGCTCGCATCCGCTGGCGGATTGATCGCGCTGGCGCTGCCGAAGTTTGTTCTCGCGCCACTGCTGATTCTGTTGTTTGCCGTAACTTTGGCGTGGTTGCCGGCCGGCGGTTTCGATTGGACGCGGCCGCAGTCCTTTGTGTTGCCGGTGCTCAGTCTGGCGCTGCCGCAGTTCGCGTTATTGCTGCGCGCGTTGAACGAGAACCTGCGCGCAGCGCTTTTAAGCGCGCCGGTGATTGCGGCGCAGGCGCGCGGATACTCTAAGCGTCGCGTCATCTGGCGCCATGCGCTGCCGCTGGCAATCGCGCAAAGTCTGAGTTTCTTGGGACCGATATTGATCGCCTTACTGACCGGATCGGCGGTGATCGAACAAGTGTTTGCGATCCCGGGGCTGGGTCGCTATCTGGTCCAGGCCGCACTCAATCGCGACTACACCTTGTTGATCGGCGCAGTACTCACGGTGGCCGTGATCGTGGCGCTGATCAATTTATTTATCGACGCCTTGCAGTACTGGCTCGATCCACGCGTGCGCGGCTGACGATCAAACAAACGAAACGGGCAACCGCAGAGGCTGCCCGTCCCGCTAGGGATTACCAGATATCGATGCGCTTATCGTCGGCACGCACCATCGAGTCGGTAGGCCCACAACCGAAGGCTTGCGCGAACAGCGGCATATTGCTCGGCGCACCCGCCGCACGGAATTGCGCCGGTGCATGCGCGTCAGTGACCAGGCGCACGCTCATTTCTTTCTCGGTATAGCCGCGGCGCCACACCGTAGCCCAGTTGATGAAGAAGCGTTGGTCCTGCGTCAGGCCCTCGGTCCTTAGATCATTGAAAGCCTCACCCTGCGCGATTTTGAGCGCGTCATGGGCGACCGTTAGACCACCTAGATCAGCAATATTTTCGCCCAAGGTGAGCGAGCCATTGACCTTCTTACCCGGCAGCGCTTCATAGGCATTGAACTGATCGACCAGCATCGTCGTCTTGGCTTTGAAACCTTCGGCGTCGGCCGGCTGCCACCAGTTCGCGAAGGTGCCTTTGGCGTCAAAACGGCTGCCTTGGTCGTCGTAGCCGTGCAGCATTTCGTGTCCGATCACCGCGCCGATGCCGCCATAGTTGGTGGCTAAATCCGCGTTTGGATCAAAGAACGGGGGCTGCAAAATCGCGGCCGGGAACACGATCTCGTTCTGCAGCGGGTTGTAATAGGCGTTGACCGTCTGCGGCGTCATATTCCAATCGGCCTTGTCTTTGGGCTTGCCGATTTTGCTCATCTCGAAATCGTGGTTGAACTTACCCGCAGCCATCAGATTCGCCAGATAGCTCTCACGCGAGGTCTCCAGGCCCTCCCACGCACGCCACTTGTCGGGGTAACCGATTTTCGGCGTGAAGCTGGCCCATTTTTCCAGCGCCTTGGCGCGCGTTTCCGGCGACATCCAGGTTAAGTTTTCCAGCCGCGCTTTCAATGCCGTCGAAAGATTGCCGACCAGTGTTTGCATCTGCGCTTTGGATTCCGGCGGGAAGGCAACCTGCACATAAAGCTCACCCAACGCCTCGCCAACAGTGCCGTTGATGGCGTCGAGCACACGTTTCCAGCGAACCTTTTGTTCTAACTGGCCGCGCAAGCTTTTGCCGTAGAAGCCGAAGTTGGCGTCCGAGAAGGACTTGCTCAAATAGGGCGCAGCGCCATCGACCGTATGGAAGCGGAAATACGCCTGCCAATCTGCCACCGCGCCATCGCTGAGCATGCCGTTCAATGTCGAAAAGAAATTTGGATTCGACAACGAGAACTGGGCCGGCAAGGCGACACCATTGGCGCTGAAGAACTCCGCCCACGGCAATAGCGGCGTTTTTGCATCCGCGTCCGCAATGCTCACCGGATTGTAATACTTGGACACATCGCGCGACATTTCTTCGCTGGAGTACGAGACGAGTGCGAGCTTGGTCTCGATCGCCATGATCGCGGCGGCATCGGCTTTGGCCTTCGCGGCCTCCGTGCCTGACAAGCTCAGCAAGGACTCGATATAAGTTTGGTAGGCCTGGCGCTCGGCTTTGTGCGCGTCGCCGCTGTAATAGCTCTTATCTGGTAGTCCTAAGCCCGCTTGCGTGGCATAGGCGATCACTTGCGTCGAATCTTTGAAATCCGACTCGCCACCAAATCCGAATAAGGCGCCGCGACCCTGGGCGTGTTCCTCGCGGATGTAGGTCGTCAAATCGGCGGACGTAGCCAGCGCCGCGATGCGGTCGAGCAGCGGTTGGATCGGCGTTATGCCGGCGGTTTCAAGCGCGGCTTCATCGGTCCCGGTCGCCCAGAAATCGGCAATCACTTTCTCTACGTCAGTCACGTCTTTTTTCGCGGCCAAGCTTTCGACGATCTGCTTTTGCACACCCAGAGAACGCTCCGCGAGCATCTCGAAGCTGCCCCAAGTGGTGCGATCGGCGGGCACTGGATTGGCCGCTAGCCACTTCGAATTCACATGCCCGTTGAAGTCAGTGCAGGCTGGAATATTCTCGTCGAGATCCGAAAGCTTAAACGCCGGCAGCGGCGGCAGGGTGGAGGTGTCGATGGTGAGCTTGGCGGGCTCGACTGGCGTCGTGACCGCTGCGGGTGCCTGCGTCGCGACGGGCGTCGCGGGCGGCGCAGCGGTCTCTCCGCAAGCGCTCAATAAAAGGGCGGCCGCAACGGCCAGTGACAAGGGTTTCAGTGCTGACCGGATCACGACAAGTCCTTCATGAAGAGAAGACGGCGCGCGCAAAGGTGCACACGCAGATGGTCGCGCAAGCTAGCCGATTACGGCGATCGCTGAACGTACCGATGGTCATGGGAAGTGACGCGCGGTGCTTGGCCGGCTTCGGGCGCAGATTTCCGAGTCACCGGCGAGCCGGATCTATTCGCGCTCGCCACCACTTCCCAATCGTGAAACCGGCCGAGTTCGTTCGGCGCTTCGGGCTTTGATCAAAAGCTAGCCGTGTCACTCCAGATTCTGCACCTGTTCACGAATCTGTTCGATCAGCACTTTCATGTCGACGGCGAGTTGGCTGGTGCGGGCGTCGGTGGATTTGCTGCCGAAGGTGTTGGCTTCGCGGTGCAGTTCTTGGGTGAGGAAGTCGAGGCGGCGGCCGACGGGTTCTTTGCGGGCTAGCGTGGCGACCATTTCCTCGAGATGGATGCCCAACCGGTCGATTTCTTCATCGACGTCCATACGCTGAAGCAGGAAGACGATTTCTTGTTCCATACGTGTAGGGTCGACGGTGAGCGCTATTTCGCCCAGGCGTGCGTGTAATTTGTCGCGTAAGCCTTGACGAATGCCGGGCAGCGCTTCGACCGCCGCGGCGCGCAGCGTGCGTAAGCCGACGACGCGTTCCAGCATGATTTCCGCCAGTCTTTTGCCTTCGCGCTCGCGCTGCGCTTCCAATGAATCGAGCGCGCGGTCGATCAGGCTGAGCACTTGCTTGGCCAATTCTTCAGCGTCGTAATCGCCCGTGGCAACCAACCCTGGCCATGCGAGCAGATCGGTGGCGCTGCCTGGGCTTAGCTTGCTATTGCGACGCGTGAGTTCGTCCACCAATCCGGCCAATTGATCGAGTACGGCATGGTTGATGCTGAAATTAGCGGGACGGTCGGGGTCCGGGCGCAGCCGCGCTGAGAGATCGAGCTTGCCGCGTGATAGCCGCGTCCCGATACGTTCACGCATGGTCGATTCAAAACTGCGCAATTCTTCGGGAAGGCGCGAGGAGATTTCCAGGAAGCGGTGATTGACGGTGCGCATTTCCAAGCGCAAATGACCGATAACGGTCGGACCTTCGGCACTGCCATAGGCGGTCATGCTGCGTGGCATGGGCGGATTCCAGAGTCGTAAAGAGGCTGTCGATGCTATCGGAATTCACGCGATGGGCAGGTAGAGCGCGCTTTGCGGCAGCAGAATCGCCCTGCATTTCGCCCCTGCCTTGCTACCAAGCGCCCTGTCAATCTTCACGACAGGCTCGCCGCTGTAGACTGCGCGACCCTTCATTGGCCCAATTTCCCCATGAGTTTTTCCCGCCCCAGTGGTCGCGCGCCGGATGCTTTGCGTGAGATTCGTATTGAACGCCATTTCACCAAACATGCAGAAGGCTCCGTGTTGGTGAGCTTCGGTGACACGCGTGTGCTCTGTACCGCGAGCGTGGACGAACGCACGCCGCCGTGGTTGCGCGGCACCGGCGAGGGCTGGGTGACCGCCGAATACAGCATGCTGCCGCGCGCGACGCACACGCGCTCCGCTCGCGAAGTGGTGCGCGGCGCGCCGGGTGGCCGCACGCATGAAATCCAACGGCTGATCGGGCGTTCATTGCGTGCCGTGGTCGACAAACGCGCGCTCGGCGAGCGCCAGATTGTGCTCGATTGCGATGTGCTGCAGGCCGACGGTGGCACGCGCACGGCGGCGATCACCGGCGCCTATGTCGCGCTAATGGACGCCACGCGCAAGCTGCTGCGCGATCGCGTGATCGCTAAAGATCCGATTCACGGCCAAGTCGCCGCGGTATCGGTCGGCATCTATCGCAGTACGGCGGTACTCGATCTGGATTACGCCGAGGATTCCGATTGCGAAACCGATATGAATGTAGTGCTCAACGATGGGCTGGGTTTCATCGAATTGCAGGGCACGGCCGAAGGTCATGCCTTCCGTCAGGACGAGCTCGACGCAATGCTCGCGCTGGCGCGAAAAGGCGCGGCCGAGTTGCACGCCGCGCAACGCGATGCCCTGAGCCGTCCGTAGATTCGCGCCGATGGAATGGGTACTCGCCAGCCACAATCGCGGCAAACTCGCCGAGCTGCGCGCTTTGATGGCAGATCTGCCAGTGCGTCTTAGCAGCGCGGCCGACTACGGTTTGAGCGAGCCGGTCGAAGACGCGTGCAGCTTCGTTGAGAACGCATTGATCAAGGCGCGCTATGTGTCGGCGCAAACCGGTTTGCCGGCGCTGGCCGATGACAGCGGGCTCATCGTTGATGCCTTGGACGGCGCGCCCGGCGTAGTGAGCGCGCGCTATGCGGGGCCGCAGGCGAGTGATGCTGACAATATTGCGCGCTTGCTAAGTGTCACTGAGACGCTCGGCGACGGACAGCGTCGCTGTCGATTTGTGAGTTTGGTGGTGGCGGTCACGCATCCGGCTGATCCGCGACCACTGATCGCTGAAGGGGTTTGGGAGGGCGAGTTACTGCGCTCGCCGCGCGGACAGAATGGCTTTGGCTACGACCCGATTTTTCTCGATCAGGCGAGCGGTCTCAGCGCGGCAGAATTTAGCCTCACGCAGAAGGGTCAGATCAGTCACCGCTCGAAGGCCTTTCACGCCTTGCGTGCCGCGCTTATCGACAAATTCCAGTTTCACAAAGGATGAGCGTTGTGCTGCCGCCGCTGTCGCTTTATGTGCATTTGCCGTGGTGCGTACGCAAATGTCCATACTGCGATTTCAACTCACACCAGCGGCCCGCCGCGATGCCTGAAGACGCCTATGTGCGGGCGTTGCTGGCTGATCTTGACCAAGATTTGTATCAGGTACACGGCCGGCCGATTGAGTCGATCTTCTTCGGTGGTGGCACGCCCAGTTTGTTCTCCGCAGCGGCGATCGCAGAGGTGCTTGATGGCGTGCGTGCGCGCATGCCATTGGTGCCGCACTGCGAAATCACCTTGGAGACCAATCCTGGCAGCGCGGAATTCGATCGATTCGAAGGCTATCTGGCGGCAGGCGTCAATCGCATCTCCTTCGGCGTGCAAAGTTTTGACGACGAAAAACTGAAGCGGCTGGGGCGTGTCCACGGCGCTGAAGAAGCACGTTTGGCATTTCAAATGGCGCGTGCGGCCGGTGTCAACAATATCAATGTGGATTTGATGTTTGGCCTGCCAGATCAAAGCCCTAGCCAAGCACTGGCTGATCTGGAGCAGGCGCTTGATCTGGCGCCTGAACATCTTTCGCACTATCAGCTCACGCTTGAGCCGCAGACTGTGTTCGCACGTTTCCCACCGCAAGATCTGCCCGATGAAGACGCGATGGAAAGCATGCTGGACGCCTGTCAATCGCGGATGCAAGAGGCCGGATATGCGCAGTATGAGGTGTCTGCTTACGCGCGAACCGGGCGGCAATCGCGGCACAATCTGAACTATTGGCAGTTCGGCGATTACTTGGCGATTGGCGCGGGCGCGCATGCCAAATGGACGGCACCGGATGGCTGCATTCGTCGGCACGCCAAGCAGCGCACGCCGACCTTGTACATGCAGATTGCGGGCTTGGCGAGTTCGATCATCGATGCGCGCGCGGTTGATCCGTCCGAACTGCCTTTCGAGTTCATGCTCAACGCCTTGCGCTTGCGCGAGGGTTTCGACGATACGATTTTCGCTGCGCGTACCGGCCAGCCGCTGCAAACCTGCAATGGCTACCAGCGTGCGCTCGCAGATGGATTGATCGAGACCGATAATGGTCGAACGCGCGCCACCGAGCTTGGCTATCGTTATCTCAATGACACGCTATCGCGCTTCCTGCCGGAATCGCGTGTTTGAGCAAATTGTGGCAGTTTTCACCTACTGAATGAAAGGAGTGTTCTGTGCGCCAGTTGTTGATGGTGATGATGTTGGGATTGAGTGCCTGCGCGACCACGCCCCCGCCAGCGGAAATGGAAACGCCAGCGCCAGTAGCGCCAGCAGCGGTAGATAGCCCCGCCGCACCGGTGCCGGTGTCTGTGCCGTCACCAACGGTTGCGCAGCGCCCGGATCCTCAAATGCCCAAGGCACCAGGCGCGCTGGATGGCTCGGGCAAGATCGCGTTGTTGAATACCTATTGGAAATTGATCGCTATCGAAGAGGTGCAGATCCCGCTGCGTCCCGGCTATCGCGAGTCGAACTTGCGCCTGATGAGCGCCAGCGATCGGTTCACGGGGCAGGGCATTTGCGGACGTGTCGGCGGCAGTTATGCCATCGAGGGCGATAAGCTGGACTTGGTCATTATCGACGGCATGCCATCGGCGTGTTGGCCCGATGGCGTGCCGGAGAGCACCTTAATCGATGCCATCAACGACACCGTCAGTTTCAAGATCGACGGCGAAAATCTCTATCTGATCGATCAAGATGGCCTCACGCGCGCGCATTACCTGGCGCAGGTTCGTGTCGGCGAACGCGGCGAGCCGATTGAGCGCATGAACTAGCAGCCAAAGCGCCAAACGCATCCAATTGTGAAGGCCATGCAAGACCCTAGCCGAAGGGTCACGCTTATGGCATCCTTCGCCCCCCTCGCGACTGTGGCTATGTAGCTCAGCTGGTTAGAGCGCGGCACTCATAATGCTGAGGTCGGTGGTTCGAGTCCACCCATAGCCACCACGCTTAAAGCCCACAATGCTGCGGGCTTATTTGTCAGTTGCCAACATCCATCCGAGCGCTTCCCCACACGGACCCTGTTAGCTGGCCGCTTGCTGCTGGCAATTTGTATCTGCCTTCGATTGCTCCCCTTAAGCGAAATATCGCTTCGTGCCGACGCTTGGATAGAATGAGGTGCGGCACGGGATCTAGACGTGGCGTACTTGGCTAGCCATGTGCGGATTTTTTGACAAGTTCCGACCCCTCGGCCGCTAGCGCGCCGCCGCAACTCGAGCCCTGCCCCGCGGTGCAGCCGAAGCAGTGGCCGGCGACGCCGATGTGACGCGGGACATTGCCATCGAGCAGGTCGCGCAGGTGCGAAACCTCGTCTCGGCCGCCCAGGTTTAGCTTGAGCATCTGGTTGAAATCGCAGTCGTAGATATTGCCTTGGTAGTCGACGCTGATCGTGCTCCGGCACATGACGCCGTCAAGGTTCTCGTCCCGGTGCGCACCACGCAGCGTGGCCACATAGTCATCGAACTTGCCTTTGGACAAAAGCCACGAACCAAAGCGCTGGATTGGCATATTGGCCAGCGCGTACAGTCGGTTAAAGTGGATGCCGAAGTTTTCATTAAGCAAGCGCTTGTAGTCGGCTTCAAGTGCCGCCTGTCCCGGCGGCAGGAAGGCGCCGTTGGGGTTGTAGACCAGGTTGAGCACCAAACCGCCGGGCGTGCCATAGCCAAGTGTGTTGAGCGTGCGTAAGGCGCGGATCGAGCTTTCGAACACGCCGATGCCGCGCTGCTCGTCCACGTTGGATTGGCTGTAACAGGGCAGCGAAGCCACCGCTTCGATGCGCTGCTCGGCCAGGAACTCGCCGACCCATTCGTAGCCGGGCTCTTCCATGATGGTGGGATTGAGCCGGTCCATCACATGCAGGCCGCGTTGGCGGGCCTCACGCACCAGCCAGCGGAAGTTAGGGTTCATCTCCGGGCTGCCACCGGTCAGGTCGAGCGTGCTAACGCCCAGACGCTCGGCCACCTGCAGTGCCAGCTCCATTGTCGCCAGGTCCATCAGTTCGGTGCGCCGCGGGCCGGCGTTCACGTGGCAGTGGATGCAACTGAGGTTGCATAGGTATCCAAGGTTCAACTGCAGGGTATCGATCCGCGTGCGCTGGATCGTCGGGAATTCAATGTTCTTGAGCAGTGGCCAGGTGTCACGCATGGGGCGTCTGTGCCTCTTTTACTCGGGGCGGGTGGGACAGAAAGGGCTGCCGCAGCAGGTGCCAGAGCGACTGGCCATCGGCACGTGAATAGCCGATCAGGCCGATCGCCATGGCTTCGTGACCATCGCGCGGCTGCTCGCGCGCGGTGCCGAACAGGCGATCCCAAATGATGAGGATATTGCCGAAATTCTGGTCGTGCTCGTCCCGGTCGATGCCGTGGTGGACGCGGTGCCAGTCCGGCGTCACTAGCAGCTTGCGCAACGCGGCTTCCAGGCGTGCTGGCAGCCGCAGGTCCGCATGCGTGAATAGCGACATCCCAAGCAACATCAGCTCGTAGACCACGACGGCGGCCACGGGTGCGCCCAGCGCCACGACCAAGCCCAACTTGTAGATCGCCGAAGGCACGATCTCGAAGGGATGGAAGCGCAGCCCGAGGCTAACGTCGAATCCAGCATCGCTGTGATGCACGCGATGGGCGCGCCATAGCAGCGGGAAGCGATGGAAAGCGCGATGCTGCCAATAGATCGCAAAATCCATGGCCACCAGAGTGCCGCCGAAGGCCAGCGCCGACGGCCACGGCCATGCGTTGAAGAGCCCGAGGCCAGCGTGCGCCGCCCATAGCGCCGTCGCTACGCCGCTGACCGGTACCAATACTCGCGATGCCAAAGTGGAAAGGGCGATCAGTCCAAGGTTACGGCGCCAGCGCCGGCCGCTGGCATCGCCGCGAGCAGGGCGCCGCCATTGCCACAGGCCTAGAACTACCAGCAGAAGCAGCATCAGGCCGAGCTTTGCCAGCGCCTCGGACGCTATTAGCGCACTCATGCCGATGCCCCGACGCCAAGCTCGGCGCCACGCAGCCAGTCTAGTAGTCGCTGTTGTTCAAGCGTCAACGAATTGAGCGCCTTCAGCTCGCTGCAGGCCACCGCCAAATCCTCGACGCAGTCCACGTCGGACAGCAGCTCGAGTTCCAGCCAGCGCCCGTAGGTTGACATGGCGTGGGTGAATTCGTGGGCCGTCATCGATTGGCTATAGGTCGGCTGGAGCCAGGCTTCCGGCGGCAGCATCACATTGCCGCCGAACAACCAAAAGCCACCGTCACGAGCGCGGCCGATCACGAGGCGCGGCTCGGGCGCGTCGAGCCAGATCGCCGCGCGCATCAGTGCCTCCGCGCGCAGTTGCGGTGCGTCGGCACCGACCAATATTGCGAATCCGTCGTTTGTGCGCAGTTGTCGATACACCGCGTCCATGCGCTCACCCAGTGTGCCCGTACCCTGGAACAAACAGGGCAAATCCTTCCAGGCATTTGCTGCCATCGCTTCGCGCTCTGCCACTGCCCAGTAGACAGTGAAATCAGACGCTAGGCCGGCGCGCTGGGCCACGGAGGCGACGGCCGCGGCGGCAGCGAGATGGAATGCCTCCGCTTTCAGCCGGCCGAGGTGCTGGGCAAGCCGGGTTTTCACCGGCGATTGGCCGGGCGTCTTGACGAAAATGGCAAGGCCGCCGCTCATCGAGAGGCGGCGGCGCGCGCGAAGCGCCGGGCCTGGACCAGCGTGGCAGCGAGATGCGACAGGGTCGTCCCCAACCAGCCCTGACGCCGATACTTGCGCGCACTGGTCCAGATCTCGGCACCGACTGGCAGCAGCGGCACTTGATTGTGACGCGCGCGCCAGACAAGTGCATGGTCCTCGCCGCTCGGCAGGCTTTCGTCAAAGCCGCCAAGAGCGGAATAAGTGTCACGGTGCATCACGAATCCCTGATCGCCAAAGGGTAGGTGCAGCCATCGGCTGCGGAAACGCGCGCCCCACTCGTTTAGCCGCACCAGGCTTGGGCCATCGTCCAGAAAACGCAGGTCAAAATAGCCGATGCCCACGGGTGAGCCGGCTAGATACTGCGCCAAGCGGCCGAATGCGTCCGTGGATAAGCGCGAATCTGCGTGCAGGAACCATAACCACGGCGCGGTGGTAGCTGCGACACCGGCATTCATCTGTGCCGCCCGCCCTTGCCGCGAGACCACCCGGTTTAGCCGTTCTTGGGCTGGCGGGAGATCCGCGGGTGCAGCCCCCAGCGTGTGCACGACGGTCAGCTCGGCCGAGGTCGACGACAACAGCGAGGGCAACAGTTCGCGCCAGTCGAGCTCGCCCGGCCCCAGCGGAATGACGATGGCAAGCAGGTTGGTCATGGGCTCAGTTGCCGACGCCGATCCCTGTGCGCGCACCCCGCACAAGCGGAAATGGCGCAGCGCAGTCGAACAAGCTTCTGACCACGCCAGAATGCACGTCCGTCAGCAGTTCGCGCGGCGCCAGCGCCAGTGGACTGCTCGCGCAACAGGCTCCGGTCGTGAGTTTGGCCGGCGCCTTCAGGGATTCGGCCTTGTAACAGCGGCGATAATCCAGGGTGATATGGCAGCGCATCGGGAATTCCTTTTCGTTCTTTTGGAAGCCGTGTCGGGGAAGTCTGGGATGCGGCGCTCGTCCGGTCAGCGACTGGAACGAGTCACACGAGACGCGAAGGCGTGCCGCCAAGCTCATTCGTTAAGGCGCCAGTCGTAGGACGTGAATGTGACCGCTAGCGATTCCATTTTGTCGTCACCCAGGGCAATGGTATCCACGCCGAGAGCGGCTGCGTGTGCGAGCAAGAAGCGTGTCACGCCGCCGTCAGCGGCAAAATCGCCGGCATACCAGTCGAAAATGGGCGACACCTCGAAGCGGCGGCGTTCTGCAAGGTAGCGGTTGCGCGAGCGGTCCGACAGGAAGCGCCGCGTCTGGTCGGCCAATTGCGCCGGGAGGTCTTCAGCGTTGTAAGCCTCCGGCCGCAGCGCCGGGCAGCCGATGGAGGCACAATTCACCGCGAAGTGGATCTGAGGATCTCGATAATCAGGATCGCCGCGCAGCAGTTTGTGCTCGATCTGATCAAGACTGCGCGTCTCACCCAGCAGTGGCACAAACTCCTTGCGCCAGGGATTGCGTAGCCACCCGCCGAGATCGCGGATGGATTTGATGCCGGGATGACCCGTCAGCACCAGCGAGACCGTGGCGGCGTTATAGGCATTGATCAGGAAGGCCTGCCGCTGCGGCCAGGACCAGCGCGCGAACTCGTCCGCCGGTACGGACGCCAGTTCGGCGAGGTAGGCATCCAGCGCCGCACGCTGCGCCTGCAGGGCGCGGTAGTCGACCGACGACGCGACGCCGGCGGCGTCCCAGCGAACGCAAGTCTGCAGCAGCCGCGTCCACGCCGCATGCTCGTGGTCGTAGGCCAGCGCGCGGCTGGCGGCGCCGCAGAGCAAGCAGGCCAAAAACAGCAGGTTGAGAAAGCGGACCATGGCTCAGCCCCGCCGCCAGGCAAAGAAACGCTGAGCCCAGCGCAGCGCTGCCTCTGGTGCGTGATGACGCTTCCAGACGCCAGCCACGTATTTGTTCGCTTCCGCCAGCGTTGGGTAGGTGTGGATGGTGCCGAGTAGCTTCTCCAGGCCAAGCCCGTGCTTCATCGCCAACACGAACTCGGCCAGTAGGTCACCCGCGTGTTCGCCGACGATGCTGGCACCCAAGATCTTATCCTTGCCCGGCACTGTCAGCACTTTCACGAAGCCGTGGTCGCTGGAATCGGCGATGGCGCGGTCCAGGTCGTCGAGGTCATAGCGAGTGACTTCATAGGCGATTCCCTGCGCCTTGGCCTCGTCCTCGGACAGCCCGACCCGCGCAACCTCCGGGTCGCAGAAGGTCGCCCAAGGGATCACGCGGTAATCGACGGTGAAGCTCCAGAACGGCGCCAGCAACGCGTTGACGCTGGCGTACCAGGCCTGGTGCGCGGCGACATGGGTGAACTGGAACGGGCCAGCTACGTCGCCGCAGACGTGGATGTTGGGAAAGTTGGTGCGCATCAGTCCGTCGGCGGCGACGGTACCGCGCGGCGTCAGCGCCACCCCGAGCTCGGACAGCCCGAAGCCCTCGACATTGGCCTTGCGGCCGAGCGCGATCAGCAGGCGATCAAATTCGATCACGACCTCGCGGCCCTCGGACTCGCAAGTCAAGCGACCGCCAGCGCCGAGCGCCTCTACGCGCACCGCCTTGTGCGCTGTGGCCAGGCGAATGCCCTCACGGGTGAAACTTGCCGCCACCTCAACTGCGGCGTCCGCGTCTTCACGCGGTAGCAGCCGCGGCGCCATCTCGACGATTGTGACCCTGCTGCCGAAACGCGCGAAGCATTGCGCCAACTCGCAGCCAATCGGCCCGCCACCGAGCACCACCAAGTTTCCCGGCAATTGGCGCAGTTCCCACAGGTTGTCTGAGGTCAGGTAGGGAACCGTGTCCACTCCCTCGATCGGCGGCACTAGCGGTCGGGCACCGGTGGCGATGATCAGGCTGCGGGCACTGATTCGCCGGCCGTTGACCTCGACCTCCCACGGCGACACCAGCCGCGCCTCGCCCTTTATGACATCGACGCCCAACGCGGTGTATCGCTCAATCGAGTCATGCGGGGCGACCTTTGCCACCACGTCCTGCACGCGCGCCATGACCTCGGCGAAGTCAAATTGGGTATCCATCCGCGCGATGCCGTACTTCTGACTGTCCCGGCCCTGCTGAATTAGTTTGGCCGAGCGCAGCAGCGCTTTAGAGGGTACGCAGCCGGTATTGAGGCAGTCTCCGCCCATCTGGTGCCGCTCGACCAAGGCCACTTTCGCCTTCACTGCCGATGCAATATAGGCCGAGACCAAGCCGGCCGAACCGGCGCCGATCACCACTAGGTTGTAGTCGAAGCGCCGGGGGCGGACATGGCCACGGTAGATCTTGCGCGACGCCAGCCAACTCACACCCCAGCGCGCAATCAGCGGCAGAATACCGAGCAGCGCGAACGCCGCCAGTAACCCGGGCGAGAGGATGTCGCCGGGGCTTTGGATGCGGGCCAGTTGGGTGCCGGCGAACACGAAGGCCACCGTCCCCGGCAGCATGCCCAGTTGACTCACGACGTAATAGCTAGCCACCGGCAGCTTGACTAGGCCGGCCACCAAGTTCACCAAGAAAAATGGCATCACTGGCAGCAATCGCAGCGTAAACAAATAGAAGAGTCCGTCCTTGGCCATGCCCGCATCGAAGCTCGCCAAGCGCTCACGGTAACGGGCAACGAGGAAGTCGCGTAGCAGGAAACGCGATGACAGCATGGCCAAGGTGGCACCGAGGCTACTGGCGAATGAGGCCAGCAGCACGCCCTCGATCAGCCCAAACACTGCGCCCGCGCCCAAGGTCAGGATGGCCGCGCCAGGCAGCGAGACAGCCGTCACCAGCACATAAAGCAGGAAGAACCCGCCGGCCGCCAGGAGCGAATTGTCGTGAGTCCAAGCCACCAACTGGGTTTGGTGAAGGCGTAGATTCTCCAACGAAAGTTGCCCCAGCAGGCCGCTTCGCCACAGCGCCAGCGCGACCAAGGCCAGCACCGCAAGCACCACCAGCCGGCCAATCGTCTTCGTCTTGATCGCCATTCCCCTCTCCGGATACAAGAAATTTTGCCGCCACTTGAGGGCACTGCCACAATCAAGTGGCCGTCCCACGCATTAGAGGATGCGCCGACGAACGTTCAATTCACTGCGACATCGGTGGACGGCGCCGCTAAGCTATACGGCGCAAGAGTTGAAAATAGAGGCCCGTGCATCGCGCGAATTTTTATACTTACAGTTAAGCCGCATACATTCGGCCTTTCCGTCACCCAAAGCCACCACGGTCGACCAGTCCCATGGACATTTTCAAAGTTTTTTCTATCGAGTCGGCGCATCGCTTGCCGAATCTGCCTGCTGGCCACAAATGTTTGCGCTTGCATGGGCATTCCTTTCGCATCGAAATTCACGTTTCCGGCGAGATCGTGCAACCGCAAGGGTGGGTGATGGATTTTGCTGATGTTAAGTCGGCTTTTGCGCCGATTTATGATCAGCTTGACCATCACTACCTCAACGATATTGAGGGTTTGGAGAATCCAACCAGTGAACGCCTTGCCGAGTGGATCTGGGAACGATTGAAGCCCGCACTGCCGGCGTTGTCCGAAGTGGTCGTGCATGAGACCTGTACCGCCGGTGCACGCTATCAAGGTCCTCCGCGCTAGGCTCGGCGTTGGGCTGTGGATCATTCGCAACAATCGTTCATCAAAGGCAGGGGTGCGCGAGCGTTATGCTCGGGCGCTAGCAGCCTTTGGGATGAAGGTTATGACGATACGACGCGCTGCGCTCGCAGTGCTGTTGATGGTTGGCGTCTCGCAGGCCTCGGCGCTGAATCTCGCAGGCGCTGAGATACCCGCGATGATCCGTGCCTCAGATCAATCGCGGCCGTGGCCGCTTGCCGGAACGGCAATGGTGCATCGGAGCTTTATTCCGTTCTATGGCTTGGCGCTGCATACGCCTTCCGAGATGGTCGGCCAACGCAATATGGGCGAAGGGCTGACGTCCCTGCAACTGACGCTGGTCTGGTATGCAACCAGTTTGCCCAAGGTCCAAGTCCAGGCGCACTTTCGCAAGCTATTCGAGCAGGTCGCCGATGCGGAAACCTTGGTAAATTCGGCAACGCGGCTCGAAAAATTGCTTTCGATACTTCCTGACGCCGAGCGCGGGCGCCGCATAACCTTTCTATATTCGCCCGACGGTGGGATGGCGATCACGGTCGAGGGCAGTCCTGCGGTTCAGTTCGCAGGTATTGAGTTCAATCGCGCACTGCTGGCGATGTGGCTTTCGACGAAAGCCGATCCCGAAGTCTTCGAAGGTTTGATGACGCGACCGCAAGGCTGACGATCAGATGTTCCAGTGATGCGATCGGGTTTGTCGTTTTCCTAGTCAGCTTCAAGCGTCAAACGGCAGGCCGAAGAAGCCGGCCGAGTGTTTCCCCCGGCCACTGATGTCGCTTGGCGCAAGCACTGATTTCCGATCGCACCATTGCTCAAGCTTGGTCTTCGACAGGGAATGTTGCCGAATGCTGAATCGGCTGATCGAGTTATGTTGCGCTGCAACAAAATCAGGTCTATGCTGCAACGCAACATGGAGTTCAACCGGAGGAAGCATCATGTACGAGCAAACGAGCAATCAGGTTCTGGCGATGAGCAAGCAGGCCGCCGAGAACTTCATCAAGGTCAACGGAATTTTTGTCGAAGGCTTTGAGAAGCTGATGGACATCCAGTTGAAGACATTCGAAGAGCGCCTCAAGGTCGCCACGGATTTCTTCGGTCAGGCGAGCGAAGTGCGCGATATGGAAACGGCCAAAACGGCATGGCCGAAGGGCGTGTCGATGGCCAAGGATTCGGCCGAGAAGTTTTACGCCACCTCGCAGGAAGTGACTGGCGTGCTGGTAAAGACTGGCGAAGCGCTGGGTCAGTTGGTCAAGGGTCAGATGGACGCGGCGAACGACACCGTCGCCAAGACGGTTCGGTCTGCCAAGGCGCGCTAAGTCGCCATAGCGTCATCTAGTCCCGAGCAGGATTCTGCTTTGGGTTAGCGCAGGACTTGAAACCCGGCCGGCTCTGCCCGCCGGGTTTTTTTTGCGCTTGCCGATTAAGCCAACGCGCAGCCGGATTGCGTCTCAGCCTGCCGCGACGACAAACATCGCTACCCAGCAAATAACTGCCGCAAGCCAAGCCACACTGCGCAGGCTGGCGTGATCTGACAGGTAAAATCCTGCATAAACGACGCGTGCCACGATGAATCCAATGGCCAAACCATCGATGGTCCCCTGATCGGCGTTGAGCTGCTGCGCAATGATCACGGCAGCGGCGAAGGGTGGAAAAGCCTCAATGGCATTCAGATGCGCCCAGTGCGCGCGTTGCCGAAATCCCGTAAGCGTCGCCTGAAAATCGCGTGGCCGGCGATTGTTGAAGCCTGGCCCGCTAAACTTCGCCACGCCGGTCAACATCACCGGCATGAATGCCGCTATCAACACGCACCAATACGCAATGCTCATCCCCATCTCCCGGTTGCTTGCAGTGATCCATAATTGGCACACAAAGCGGTGCTTTAGTGTATTGCTCTGGCGAACTGTAGCAGTGATCGCGAACAGCCGAGGGCTCAATTAAGCCTCGGTCGTTCCGCGTGTGTGCATATGGATTTAGGAGCGTAGATGTTTCTGGTCGTACTTAGCGGCAAGCAGGAGGGCAAAGTGCTCACCGTCGAAAAAGACGGCGTTTTAGGGCGCGAGCCGACGGTGGACTACCCGATAGACGATCCGACTGTGTCACGACGTCATGCTGAGATTTTGCGCGCGCCGGATGGTTGGCGTATCCGGGATCTCGGAAGCGCCAACGGCACTGAACTCAATGGCGCACGCCTGATTGGCGATCGATTATTGCGCGAGGGTGACGTGGTTGGCCTCGGTCGAGCGACGCTGGTATTCAATGCGCAGGTCGCCGGCACCGTTCGCGCGAGCGGGCCAACATCTATCGATCAAAAGACCCAATCCGATGTCTCGCTGAGCATCGACGCCGAACTCGCCAAGCGCATGCTCGCGGCAATACACAATTCCGCCGACGATTCTGAGGCGCAGGCACGCGATGCAATGAATCAATTGTTGATTGCATTGCCAGGCGGGGAGCGCGCGAGTCTAGTGGAATGGAAAACCGGCAAAATCCTGGTGCGTACACCGCGCGATGCAGAGATCTCGCGCAGCACCTTGTTGCGTGCGGTCGGTGAACTTAAAGGAAAACCCGCTGGCGTCGCCGCGTGGACATTGGCCGAGCGCCAGGCCGTCGCCGCTCGCTACTCCGTTGCGGAGGTCGCGCCCTTCGTTGCATTGCAAGTCGACACAGGCGTCGGTGTGTTGATTGAGGGAAGCGACGACGAGCTAACGCTCCCACCAGGATCTGTCAGTTTGAAAGATTTGAAGGATGCCGCCCTAATAATGCGCATTCCCCTGGCGGCGGTTCGCGGGCAGTTAGCGGCTGGTTCGCGCAAAACGCGTGACGCCGATCTGCGCTTGGCGCAGCGAATCCAACTGCATTTGTTGACACCGCCGCCGAAAGATCTGGTCGGATTTAGTCTGGCGCTCACCTACACGCCGAACATGATGGTGGGCGGCGATTTCTATCATTTCGATCTCAGAAGCGCCGATGAACTGGCGGTGCTGATCGGCGACGTATCCGGCAAGGGCGTCTCGGGTGCGATGTATGTGTCCTTTCTGCTGGCAGATGTACGCCATCACTTGAAAGTGTGTAGCGGCCCCGGCGATCTGCTCGAACGATTGCATAGCACCATGATGGCCGTCCTGGAGCCGGGCATGTTCGTGACCGTGTGCGCAGTCTTCATCAATACGCGCACTGGCGTATGCCGTGTCGGCTTAGCTGGGCACTCGGCGCCGGTGTTGCGCACGTCTGCGCGCAAGGTGATGGAAATGGGCCTGGATCCGGGCCTGCCAATTGGCGCAAATGCCGAGCTGACAGTGAAAGAGCAGCGCCTGCAACTGGCGCCTGGCGATTGCTTGGTGTTGACCACTGACGGCGTTGACGAGGGCGAGAATAATCTCGGCGAAGCGTACGGAAAGGCGCGCCGCGATCTGGTACTGGTCTCGTGCACCAGCGCCGAGGAAATCAATCAGGCGCTACGCAAGTCACTGCTCGAATTCGTCGGCCGCGATCGATCGAGCGACGATCTGACCATCATCTGCCTCGAACGACTGCGTTGACTACTGGCCCTTAAACCATCCCACGATGCGTTGCCACAAACCTCGCTTTGGGGGTTGCCGTGCGCCGAGCAAGTCAGCCGCCTGCCGTCCAGTCGAACTGCCCGTAGACTTTTGCGAGGAGGCGCTCGCGCCCAACAAGTTAGCTGCGGCTTTACTGACATCAGCACTGCCGCCGCTGCTCTGCCCAGACTCGCCGCGCAGCGCGCTGTTCACATCGGGAGCGATCGAAAATAGCTTGCTAAAGCCAGACAAATCAAATACTTGGCGCACACCGTGCGACATGCCGGATAAGCGCAAGGCACCACCTTGAGCTTCGGTCTGCTTTGCGAGCGCGAGCAAGACGCGCAAGCCGGCGCTACTCACATAACTGATGCCCGACAAATCGACGACGAAGCGCCGATCGCCTGCCGTCGTCAAATCGTGTGCGGCAAGTTCGAAATCCGCTGACGTTTCAGTATCCAAACGTCCAGTCAGTCTAAGAATGCGGAAATCGCCTTGCGTTTCGCTGCCAATCTCTAGCGCCATGCGGTCCTCAAAGTAGTCGGAAGTTGAACTGGGCTGGACCAATGGACAGGGTATCACCCTCCGACAGAACGCGCTCCTGAACCACCTCACCGTTGACTCGAACCGACGAGGCACCGGAATGGTCACGCACACTGAAGCCGGCACGGGTCATGGAAATCTCAGCGTTGCGCTTAGCAACTCCCGGCGCGATCAATTGCAAATCACAACCAGCGTCACTGCCAATGCTGACGGGTTTCAGCCCGAGTGTCTGCACCACTGACCCGGCTTCGGCATTGCGCGGCTCCAGTCTGCCCTGACGGAACACCACGGTCGCGTCCGGATTGCGCGAGGAACGCGACGAAGCCGCCTTTGGCGCCTGTTGAGCGATGGTGCTGTCCGCCGCGGGCGGCGTGGCCGCAAGGGCTGGCACGGGTGGCGTAATCGTCGTCGCCGACGATACCGGCGCAGGCAGTGGCGCTCCGTTCGACACCACCGTGTGCGACGACTCTGCGGGCTCCGGTCGGCTCTTAATTGGCGCGGCGACCACGGTTGCGGAGATCGGCTCAGGCTCGCGCACCGATCCGGGTGGTGAGCCCATTGCGGCCATGCGAGCGGTGTCATCCTCGTGCGACTCAAGCTCCGATTCCGATGAAACAACCGAGAGGAAACGCTCTCTTAGCGACAAGGCAAGTTCGCGCGCCTTGCCATGTGCGCCAATGCGCTCATCGACCGCGCAGACCCGCGTCTGCAACTCGGATTCGTCAAACTCGCCTAGCGAGCACCGAAACTCCACTTCCTCACGGTCCAGACGCGCCGCTTCGAAGGCCGCTTCAAAGCCGCCTAACTCGGCCTTGAGTGCGCGATAGGTGTCGCCGGCACGGATTTTCAGCGGGGCAGCGTCGGCCGCTAGCTCGTCGAGACGTTTACGATAGTCACCGTGCACGCGCGCAAAGACCTCAGCCGAAACCTGATCGCGACGCGCCGCCATAGCTTTCAGGCGCAACTCCAGTTCATCCTGCTCGGATTTGATAGTCGCCAGCGCCTCGACGGCGCTGAGATCGATTTGTTCCAGATCCAAAGACATACAAGCTCCACGTTGTGTAGCTACAAGCCGGATGGCTCAGAGCGTCTGGACCTTCAATTCCACCGATCCGAAACGCAGGACGTCGCCTGGCACCAATGGCCGGGCCTGACCAGTCGCCAAGCGCTCGCCGTTGACGAAGGTTCCGTTGGTGGTTCCGACCTCTTCGCGCACGAACATAATTCCGCCCTCATTTATCACTTTAGCGTGCCGACGCGACAGGCTCCGCTGTGAATCTAGCGGGCCGAGATTGATTTCCGGCAGCAAACCGGTAACTGGATCTGGACGCCCGATCAACATTTCCGTCTTGCTCGTGTTCAGCGCGAACTCGCTGCTGCTTGCCTCATGCACGAGTTTGATCGCCTTACCGAGCTTTGTGGAATCAACCGGCGCCACGCGCTTGCTTGGCGTCGCAGAAATCGGACGGGAAGTTTTAAAGGTCCCGCGATCAGTCAGCACTTCCAAAGGCACAGCGGGTGTTGCGGCGCTGTTGGGTTGCCGCGCCACTTCCAATTCTGACTGAGCTGCCTGCAACAACTCTTCCGTGCGCCGTAGCCGCGCGACCAGTTTTCGCATGATGCGCACGGCAATCTCAAAGTTTTCGCGCAACATTCCAGCGAAGGCGGCGCGGTCAACGCGCAGCAGACGCGCAGGTGTCACAGTGCGCACCGACGCGAACCTAGGCTGGTCTTCCAAAATCGCCATCTCACCGAAAAAATCCCCGGCGCTAAGCGTGGCAATCGGCTGCGCACCGCGCGCACCGCGCAGCACCTCGACCGTGCCGGACTCGATGATGTACATATCGCTGCCCGAATCGCCTTCCTTAAATACGAAGGCGCCGACAGGGGAATCTACAAAAACTGGCTTCGACTCGGTCATGAAAGCACTCAGACAGCGTGATCGGCGCGGCCGAGCCTGTTGGCTCGACAAGGGCTGGAGTATGCCGAGCGGTCGAAGCTAGCAGCAAGGGTGGAGGCGCTCACATCTGATTGCTTCTTTGGGACGATAGATAGAGCCTGCGCTCGAATTTACTCGACGAAATCACCCAGATGCGTGCGCCCCTAGCTTGCGAGGGCCCTTCCTAAAACCTTATACTTCCATTGATTTCTCGGGGCGGTTCCGCCCCGTTGAGACCACTTCAAGGCGCCCTTTGGGAGCTTCCGTGCAAGACCCATTTTCTGGTGGCAGATCACTCGCCAGGCGGGTCGTGCAAGTCCAGGTGTTGACTGGCGCAGCAGTAGCGATCGCGGCGTTGGCACATTCTTCTGGCATGGCTCTGGCTGTGTTCTGGGGTGCGGGCTCGGTGGCGGCGGGCCACGGGGTGTTCGCTTGGCGTCAAATGGCTGGAGTGGTTGGGGTGAGTACTTTGCTGCGTCGCTTCTACGCGGCAGCGGCATCGAAATGGTTGGTGTTGTTTACGCTGTTCGCGTTGGGTTTGACGATTGCTGAGTTGCCCCCTTTGGGCCTGCTTGGTGGATTGATCTGCGCGCAACTGGCGGGAGCGTTGGCATTAATGAAATTTGGATAGAGGTTTACGATGGCTTCGACTGAAGGCGGCTCCGGTAGTGCAACGGAGTACATCCAGCATCATCTACAACACCTCCGATTCAGCGTCGGCGAGGGTGATTTTTGGACCATCCATCTGGATAGCGTGTTCTTTAAGCTTTCGCTGGCTTTGTTGTTCGTGCTGTTTCTGTGGCGAATCGCGCGCCGCGCCACCGCGGGTGTTCCAAGCCGCACGCAGGCTGCGGTCGAGATCGTCTTTGAGATGGTCAATAACCTAGTCAAAGAAACCTTCCACGGTAAGAGCAAATTGATCGCGCCACTCGCGCTGACGATCTTTGGCTTAGTGCTCCTGATGAATTTCATGGACATGATTCCGGTGGATTTGCTGCCGGCCATGTGGGCAAAGGGTTATGAGTTGGCGGGACATGATCCCCACCACGCCTATCTGCGCGTTGTGCCCACAGCCGATCCAAACACCACGCTCGGCATGGCTATTTGCGTATTCCTTCTAATTCAGTACTTCGGCATCAAGCACAAAGGCTTGGCGACCTTCTTCGGCGAATTCGTCACCGTGCCGTTCCATGCAAGTGGTCCGGTCGGCAAGATTGTGCTGGCGCCGGTTAACTTGCTGCTGCGGCTAATCGAAGAAGCCGTGCGTCCGGTGTCGTTGAGTTTGCGATTGTTCGGCAATATGTATGCAGGTGAATTGATCTTCATCTTAATCGCGCTGATGACCCTCGGCGCTTCGCTTGGCAGCATGTCGACTTGGATCATGGGGCCGGTTCAGTTGTTCGCAGGCTTCGCATGGACCGCCTTCCACGTCTTAGTGATCACGCTACAGGCCTTCATCTTCATGATGTTGACCATCGTCTACTTGAGCATGGCGGCCGAGCATCACTGATCGCTTTCAAGCTTTTTTCTTAAACTTAACTCGATTCGAAACGGAGACAACCATGGAAAACATCCAGTACATCACCAGCGTAATGGGCATGACCTTGATCGCTGCCGGCCTATTGATCGGTCTCGGCGCGCTCGGCACCGCAATCGGTTTCGCGCTGCTTGGTGGCAAATTCCTGGAAGGTGCGTCGCGTCAGCCGGAGCTTGCACCGATGCTGCAGACCAAACTGTTCATTGTCGCCGGCCTGCTCGACGCCGTGCCGATCATCGGTGTGGCCATCGCGCTGCTGCTGTTGTTCGCCAATCCGTTCATCAGCGCGCTTGGCGGCTGAGGCATCTCCTCAAGGGCTCGCGGCAGGCGCTTAGCGGTTGCCGCAACGGAGTGAAGCGATGAGTATCAATATCACCTTGTTCATCCAGGGGCTGGCGTTTTTCGCCGTCGCTTGGGTGGTGATGAAATTTCTGTGGCCGCCGATGCTTGGCGCCATCGAAGAGCGTCAAAAGAAAATCGCTGAAGGCCTTGCGGCTGCTGAAGAAGGCAAGCGTGCGCTTGCCAACGCCAGCGAGAAGCAGGATCAAGTGATTCGCGAAGCCCGCGTTGAAGCGCAAGGCATTCGTGAACGTGCGGAAAAGGAGTACGTGCAGATTCTCGACAGGGCGCGCACGGACGCGATCGCCGAGGGCAATCGCCAGAAGGCGGTGGCAATGGCCGAGATTCAGACGGAAACTCACCGTGCACGCGAGGAATTGCGTCATCAAGTGGCTGACCTTGCCGTCAAAGGCGCGGAGCGGCTGATTCGAAAAGAGATCGACGCAAAGGCGCATAAAGCTTTGCTCGATGATCTGATCGGCGAGATCGCGCGATGAGCAATGTGCTGACGCTGGCGCGGCCGTATGCGCGAGCAGCCTTCGAGCTCGCAAAAGGCGAGAATGCAACGGCTGAATGGTCGGCCAAACTTGGTTTGGCCACCCAGATTGCTGATCAGAGCGCCGTGCGTGATCTGATTGGCAGCCCGAAGCTAAAGGCTGCTGATCGTATCGGATTGTTTTTGCCGGAAGGCGAGGCCGATAGCAGCTCCTTTGCGCGATTCTTGGGTCTGTTGGAAGCCAATCAGCGCTTGCCCTTGTTGTCGGAAATCGGCTCGCTCTTCGAGGAGCTGCGAGCCGACCACGAGCGCACGCTGCGTGTACATATTCGTTCTGCATTGCCGATCGAAGCCGCGCAGCAGCAACAGCTAGCAGGCGCCTTATCGCGCCGCTTTGATCGCAGCATTACGCTCCAGATTGCCATCGATCCTGAGCTGCTCGGCGGCGCAGTCATCGAGGCCGGCGATGTGGTTATCGATGGCTCCTTGCGCGGCAAAATTGCGCGCATGCGCAGCGAACTCATGCAGTAGCGCGCAACCACCCCTATTTGAAGAACCTTGGACTTTTGAGCCATGCAGACGCAACTGAATCCTTCCGAGATCAGCGACCTTATCAAGTCGCGCATCGAGAAGTTCAAGCTCGCCGCTGAGGCGCGCAATGAAGGTACGATCGTGTCGGTTTCCGACGGCATCGTACGTATCCACGGCCTTGCGGACGTCATGCAGGGTGAAATGATTGAGATGCCGGGCGACACCTTTGCCCTGGCGTTGAATTTGGAGCGCGACTCGGTCGGCGCCGTGGTGCTCGGTGATTACGAGCATTTGCGCGAAGGTGACGCTGTCAAGACCACACAGCGCATTCTCGAAGTGCCTGTGGGTCCGGAGCTGCTCGGTCGTGTCGTCGACGCGCTCGGCACTCCGATCGATGGCAAAGGCCCGATCGGCGCCAAGCTGACGAGCCCGATCGAAAAAGTTGCCCCCGGCGTAATCTGGCGTAAGTCGGTCTCGCAGCCGGTGCAAACGGGCTACAAGTCGGTCGACGCGATGGTGCCAGTCGGTCGTGGCCAGCGCGAGCTGATCATCGGCGACCGTCAGACCGGTAAAACCGCGCTGGCGATCGATACCATCATCAACCAGAAGGGCAGCGGCATTAAGTGCATTTATGTTGCTATCGGCCAGAAGCAGAGCTCGATTGCCAACGTCGTGCGTCGTCTGGAAGAAAATGGCGCGTTGGCACACACGATCATCGTCGCCGCATCAGCCTCCGAATCGGCGGCGATGCAGTACGTCGCGCCGTACTCGGGTTGCACCATGGGCGAGTACTTCCGCGATCGCGGCGAAGACGCGCTGATCATCTATGACGATCTGACCAAGCAGGCCTGGGCGTATCGCCAGATCTCGCTGCTGTTGCGCCGTCCGCCTGGCCGCGAGGCCTATCCGGGTGACGTCTTCTATCTGCACTCGCGTCTGCTCGAGCGCGCGGCTCGCGTCAACGAGGAATACGTCGAGAAGTTCACCAATGGTGAGGTCAAGGGCAAGACCGGTTCGCTAACAGCGATGCCGATCATCGAAACCCAGGCCGGCGACGTCTCCGCCTTCGTGCCGACCAACGTGATCTCGATCACCGACGGCCAGATCTTCCTTGAGACCGATTTGTTCAACGCCGGTATCCGTCCGGCCATGAATGCCGGCGTCTCGGTGTCGCGCGTCGGTGGCGCGGCGCAGACCAAGATCATCAAAAAGCTCGGCGGCGGTGTGCGCTTGTCTCTCGCGCAGTACCGCGAGTTAGCCGCATTCGCGCAGTTCGCATCTGACCTGGACGCGGCGACGCGTGCACAGTTAGAGCGCGGTCAGCGCGTGATGGAGTTGATGAAGCAGAAGCAGTACGCGCCGATGTCGGTCGCCGATATGGGCGCGTCGCTGTATGCCGTCAGCGAAGGCTATATGGATGATTTGCCGCTCGCGCAGATTCAGCCCTTCGAGAAAGGCCTGCATCAGTTCATGCACAGTAATTACGCATCAGTGATGGACAACATCGTTGCAACCGGCGACTGGTCCAAAGATATCGAGGCTGCCTTCAAGAAGGGCATCGCTGATTTCAAGAAGACGGGTAGCTGGTAAAGCCAAGAAGCCGGGACTCGGGACTCGCGAAAGCGAGCCGAGGATCGGGACTCGGGACTCGCGAAAGCGAGCCCCGAGTTGTCAGAAACAAGGTTGATTAATAGGTTGGGTCGGCGCAGTTGGTCGCCCATTCCCGATCCCCGAGTCCCGAGTCCCGAGTACATCATGGCTGGCGCAAGAGAAATTCGAACCAAAATCAAGAGCATCCAAAACACCCGCAAGGTGACTCGGGCGCTGGAGATGGTGTCGGCGGCGAAAATTCGTCGCGCGCAAGAGCTGATGCGCGCTTCGCGGCCTTATGCGCGTTTGATGCGCCAGGTGATTGGTCACATCGCCAAGGCCAACACCGAGTACAAGCACCCATTCCTGGTCGAACGCGACGAAATTTCCCATGTCGGCTACATCGTGATCTCCACGGATCGCGGTTTGTGCGGTGGTTTAAACTCCAACCTCTTCCGCAAGCTGCTGGTCGATATCCGCGCTTGGCAGGAAAAGGGTGTCGAGGTCGATGTCGTTTGTATCGGCCAGAAGGCGGCAGCCTTCTTCAAGCGTTTGAAGGTGAATCTGGTCGGCTCGGTGACGCATCTCGGCGAAAAGCCGCGTGTGGACCAGTTGATTGGCGCGATCAAAGTCGAACTCGATAGCTATATGGAAGGTCGCGTCGATCGTTTGTTCCTCGCGCACAACGATTTCGTGAACACGATGACGCAGAAGCCGGAAATGCGTCAGTTGCTGCCGCTGCTGCCCTCGGACGAAATCAACAGCAAGCACGAGTGGGACTATCTCTACGAGCCGAGCGCGCCCGAGATCATGGATCACGTGCTCACGCGCTACATCGAGAGCTTGGTCTATCAAGGCGTGCTTGAAAACCTCGCCAGCGAGCATGCGGCGCGTATGGTGGCGATGAAGTCGGCCAGCGACAACGCCAACAAGTTGATCGGCGAACTGACCCTGATCTACAACAAGGCGCGCCAGGCCGCGATCACGCAGGAAATCAGCGAAATCGTCAGCGGCGCGGCGGCGGTTTGAGGACAGAAGGTGAAGCCGAGCTTTCTCCTTTGAGTATTGGCAAGCCGACAATGGCTTCGTCGGTCGCCGGAAAGAGGTGAAAGTCGTGTTCAGTCAAGGCGAGGCTTGGTTGAGTTAGAAGAAAATATTGAAGAGGCCTACAGGATTGTCCAAGCAGCGTCGCCGATGGGTCCCACCAGCCGCAATAGCTTCGGCATTGCTACTGGACGTGGTTTGAACCGAGGTGCGCTGATCCGGGAATTGATAGGTTTGGGCTGTGTGTAGTTGCGCCACGGCGCGCGCGACGGCCTCGACTTCAACCCGGCAAATGAAAATTGGCATCAGTAACGCGGCACGGCGAGATCTAAGAGACGCCGTGTCAGATGATTCGCAAGCAACTCGGGCTCATCCAGAGCTGAGTGCACCAGATTTCAAGTTTTCGAGGATATATCCATGAGTCAGGGCAAGGTGGTACAGATCATCGGCGCGGTGGTTGACGTCGAGTTTCCGCGTGATTCAGTGCCGCAGATCTATGACGCATTGAAGATTGCAGGCACCGCGATTACGCTGGAAGTGCAGCAGCAGCTCGGCGACGGCGTGGTGCGCACGATCGCGCTCGGCTCGACCGACGGCCTGCGTCGCGGTCTCAACGCGCAGAACACCGGCAAGGGCATCGAAGTGCCGGTCGGCGTGAAGACGCTCGGCCGCATCATGGATGTGCTCGGCGATCCGATCGACGAAGCGGGTCCTATTGGTGAGAGCGAACGCTGGGAGATCCATCGCGCGGCCCCGACCTATGCCGAGCAGTCGTCAAGCGATGAATTGCTGGAAACCGGGATCAAGGTCATCGACCTAGTCTGTCCGTTCGCCAAGGGCGGCAAAGTCGGATTGTTTGGCGGCGCCGGTGTCGGCAAGACCGTCAACATGATGGAGCTGATCAACAACATCGCCAAGGCGCACTCCGGTCTGTCGGTGTTCGCTGGCGTCGGTGAGCGTACCCGTGAGGGCAACGACTTCTACCACGAGATGAAAGACTCCAACGTGCTCGACAAGGTCGCCATGGTCTACGGCCAGATGAACGAGCCGCCGGGCAATCGTTTGCGCGTGGCACTGACCGGCCTGACCATGGCCGAGTACTTCCGCGATGAGAAGGACGCATCCGGCAAGGGCCGCGACGTGCTCATGTTCATCGACAATATCTACCGCTACACGCTAGCCGGCACCGAAGTCTCGGCACTGCTCGGCCGTATGCCGTCGGCGGTCGGTTACCAGCCGACGCTCGCGGAAGAAATGGGCGTGCTGCAAGAACGCATCACCTCGACCAAGACCGGCTCGATCACCTCGATCCAAGCCGTCTACGTGCCCGCCGACGATCTCACCGATCCGTCGCCGGCGACCACCTTCGCGCATTTGGATGCGACCGTGGTGTTGAGCCGCAATATCGCCTCACTCGGCATCTACCCGGCCGTAGATCCGCTCGATTCGACCAGCCGCCAGCTCGATCCAAACGTGATCGGCAATGAGCATTACGACACCGCGCGCAAGGTGCAGTCGACGCTGCAGCGCTACAAAGAGCTCAAAGACATCATCGCGATCCTTGGCATGGACGAGTTGTCGGAAGACGACAAGGCGACGGTCTCGCGCGCGCGCAAGGTCGAGAAATTCTTCAGCCAGCCTTTCCACGTCGCCGAAGTTTTCACCGGCAGCCCGGGCAAATATGTGACGCTGAAAGAGACCATTCGCGGTTTCAAGATGATCGTCGACGGTGGCGCTGACCATATCCCGGAGCAGGCCTTTTACATGGTCGGCGGGATCGACGAAGCCTTCGCGAAGGCCAAGGAAATGGGTATCGCGGTCTAACCGCGGCATTCCCCCGACGATTTAGAGAGTTCCCGATGTCCACCATTCGTGTCGACGTTGTCAGTGCCGAAGCCGAGATTTTTCGCGGCGAAGCCAAACTCGTAGTTGCCAGCGGCGAGATGGGTGAACTCGGCATCGCGCCGCGCCACGCACCGCTGATCACGCGGCTGCGTCCCGGCCAAGTTCGCATCATCCAGCCGAACGGCGAGGAAGTGTTCTTGTACGTATCCGGCGGCATCATGGAAGTACAGCCATCGGTTGTCACCATCCTCACGGATACCGCGATTCGAGCGGCGGATCTGGATGAAGCCGCTGCGCGTTCGGCCAAAGAAGAAGCCGAGAAGGCGCTTGCCAATCGCGTAGACGCGGTTGAAGTCGCCGAAGCGCAGGCCCAACTTGCGCAATCCTTGGCGCAGTTGCAAGCGATCGAACGCTTGCGCAAGATGCTTAAGCATTAGCATTTGCCGTATCCCCAGGCGGCGAACATCGCCGCGTGGGGATACGGTTTCGTTTCATTGTTCACTCTGCGGGTTCGAGCACAGACCCATGCTGCAGATTGGTTCGCACGTCATCGACCCCGCCGTGATTCTGGCGCCCATGGCCGGAGTTACCGACAAGCCATTCCGTCTATTGTGCAAGCGCCTCGGCGCTGGCTTGGCCGTGTCTGAAATGACCACGTCGGATCCGCGACTGTGGGACACGCCAAAAAGCCGCTGGCGCATGGATCATGTGGACGAGCCGACACCGATCAGCGTGCAGATCGCCGGCTACGATCCGGCACAGATGGCGAACGCCGCGCGTTTTAATGTCGATCACGGGGCACAGATCATCGACATCAACATGGGCTGCCCGGCCAAGAAGGTTTGCAAAGTTGATTCAGGTTCTGCGTTGATGCGCGATGAGGTGCTGGTCGCGCGCATTTTGGACGCTGTCGTCGCCGCAGTGGCGGTGCCCGTGACATTGAAGATTCGCACCGGATGGTGCCACAGTGTAAGAAATGCGCCGACAATCGCGCGCATCGCACAGAGTGCCGGCATTGCGGCGCTCGCCATTCATGGTCGTACGCGCGATCAGATGTATGCAGGCGAGGCCGAGTATCAAACCATCGCGCAGATTAAGTCGGATCTGAGTATTCCAGTTCTGGCCAACGGTGATATCGATTCGCCGCAGAAAGCGCGCGCGGTGCTTGAAGCCACGGGCTGCGACGGACTGCTCATTGGCCGCGCCGCTCAGGGCTATCCGTGGATTTTTCGCGAAATTGCGCATTTTCTAGCGACCGGGAATTTGCTCCCAGCGGCTACGCCAGCCGAAATCACGCCGGTGATGTTGGGTCATCTACAGGCGCTATACGCCTTCTATGGTGAGCATCAGGGCACGCGGATCGCACGCAAGCATTTAGGTTGGTATGCGAAGACGCGTGCCGACGGCGATGCTTTTCGTCAGCAAGTGGTGCGTTTTGACAATGCACGCGCGCAATACGAATTCACGCGTGATTGGCTGTCGCAGCCGGTGGGTTCAATGCTGCCCGATTGGCTGCAAGCCGCGTAGTTGTCGCGTGCGGGGGCGCTGATTCGCTAGTCTTCGCCGCCTATCACCTGAGCACGCCGCCATGTCCGCTCCCGCATTGCACGTCATCATCCTTGCTGCAGGCGAGGGCAAGCGCATGCGTTCGGATTTGCCCAAGGTGCTGCTGCCGATCGCAGCCAAGCCCATGCTTGCGCACGTCATCGAGGTGGCGCGTGCGTTGAATCCAGCCAAGGTGCACATCGTTTACGGCCATCGGGGTGATGCAGTGCGCAGCGCATTCCCTGATCGAGAGCTGAGCTGGGTGCTGCAATCGGAGCAACGCGGAACGGGACACGCGGTCGGACTCGCGTTGGCGCAGATTGAGCCGAGTGCGCGCGTATTGGTGCTGTATGGCGATGTACCCTTGATTAGCGCCGCCAGCCTCACGCCCTTGGTCCACGCGCATCCGCAGCTCGCCGTGTTGAGCGCATTCGTTAAGAATCCGCACGGTTATGGCCGGGTAGTGATTGACGACCAAGCTCGCGTTGAGCGCATCGTCGAGGAGCGCGACGCAAGCGCCGCAGAACGCGAGATTCGCACCATAAATACCGGCGTCATCTCAGCGAATGCTGGCGATTTGCAGCGATGGCTCGCGGCGGTGCAACCGACGAATATTCAAGGCGAGATCTATCTGACCGATGTGTTTGCGCTCGCCGCGAACGAAAGCGCACCCGCAGTGGTGGTCACCTGTGTTGACCCAATGGAGGCGTCGGGTGCCAACGATGCGTGGCAACTAGCCGAGTTGGAGCGCCGTTACCAAAGGCGGCGTGTTCGCGCCTTGTGTGAGGCCGGATTGCGCGTTTGTGACCCCGACCGTTTGGATATCCGCGGTGACATCACGCATGGACGCGATGTCAGCGTCGATGTCGGCGTCATTTTTGAAGGGCGCGTGGTACTCGGTGACGGCGTGAGTATTGGCGCCTACACGCGTGTCGCGAACTGTGATTTGGCAGCGGGCACTAAAGTCCTCAGTCACTGCGATCTGGATGGCACCGTGACCGAAGGCGCTTGTCGCATTGGACCCTTCGCTCGCTTACGCCCAGGAACGCGCTTAGGCCCGGACGTGCACATCGGCAACTTCGTCGAAACCAAGCAGGCGCAATTTGCCACTGGCGCGAAAGCCAACCATTTGAGCTACATCGGCGACGCCGACGTCGGCGCGCGCAGCAATATCGGCGCGGGCACGATTTTCTGTAACTACGATGGCGTGAACAAGTCGCGCACCACAGTCGGACACGACGTATTTGTGGGTTCCAATTCGTCACTTGTCGCACCGGTCTCGCTCGGCGACGGCGCAACCTTGGGCGCCGGCTCAGTGATCAGCAAGCATGCCCCAGCCGGTCAGCTCACGATTGCGCGTGCGCGGCAGACAGTGATCAAAGGCTGGGTCCGGCCACACAAAAAGCCGGTTTGAACTGCAGAAACGCGCGCGACGGGGCTAGTCGCGGAATGACAGGCTTTGTTGCTTGCCATCAAAAACGAATGTGCCGGCACCGTGCTGATCCACGCGCAACCACGCGGCACTACGCGGCCAATCGCCAAGCACGATGCGCGTGCGGCGATCGCAGAGCCGATGAATGGCCGGACGATGCGTGTGTCCATGGATCATCCACCGCGCATCCTGCGATGCCAGCAATTGATCCACGCTCTGAATACTGACGTCCATAATCTGTTGCGCGGTCACTGCGGTATGTGCGGCGCTCTCAGCCCGCGCGGATTGCGCGAAAGCGCGTCTTGCCGATAAGGGTTGCGACAAGAACTGTGTTTGCCAATTTGGATCGCGCAATTGGCAGCGCACACGCTGATAGGCGACATCGTCGACGCACAGCGTGTCTCCATGCAGCAACAGCACGCGCTCGCCGGCCAGATGAATGACTTCGACCTCATCCATCAAGCGCATGCCGCAAGCAGCCGCGAAACCTTCGCCGACCAAAAAGTCGCGATTGCCGTGGGCGAAGGCGATCTCCACGCCAGCGTCGGCGGTGCGTTTGATCGCATCGGCCGTGGCGCGTGCCAAGCTCGAATCGTCATCGTCGCCGATCCAGGCTTCAAAGACATCGCCTAATAAATAGAGTCGCGCGCCGTCACTACGAACGTCATTCAGAAAACGAAGAAAGCCGCCAAAGATTGGATCTTCGACGGCTGTCAGGTGCAAATCGGACGCGAAATAGGTCGCGCCCATCATCGCTCGATCAGTTAACGGGCTTGGCTGCTGGCGCCGGCACGGCAGGCACGACCGCCGCCGCCTCTTCGACACTCGCCTTCTCGACCACGACGAAGGGACGCGGCAGGTTCTGAAACTCCGCCGAGAACGGTGAAGTCGGCTGCACCTTGATCTTGTCGACCACTTCCGTGCCGGAGACGACCTTTCCAAACACCGCATAGCCCCAAGTGCGACCATCCGCTTTGCTGGTGAAATTCAGTGCAGCGTTGTCGTTGACGTTGATAAAGAATTGCGAGCTGCCTGAATGTGGATCGCTGGTGCGCGCCATTGCGACGGTGTACTGCGCATTGGTCAAGCCGTTGTCAGCCTCGTTCATCACGGGCGCACGCAAGCCTGGCTTGCTCACCAGTTCAGTGGTGTAGCCACCGCCCTGGATCATGAAGCCATTGATCACGCGATGGAAAATGGTGCCGTCGTAGTAACCGTCTTTGGCGTACTGCAGGAAGTTCGCTGCCGACTTCGGCGCTTTGACCGGATCAACTTCGATCACAATATCGCCTTGGTTTGTCTTCAGCGTGACCCGCGGCTTGGCATCCTGTGCCGCTACTGTGCCACTCAATACAAGCGCCGCGAGGCCTAAGAAAATACGATTCATCTGATCACTCCGCGATTTGGCAATGGCCGCTTCATAGCAGATTTGCGCACAACGGACGAGTAATGCGCGTGTGGCATAGGCGAGAATATTCGACGCCACTGTTGGCCGCACTCCCAAACACAGGTACAGCCATGTCACTTGCCACCACCGATTTGTGCGATGCCTATGCCGATGTGCGGGTCCTGGAACCGGGCTTCCGGGATTTTGGTGGGTTGAGCGCGTTTCACGGCCAAGTGCTGACGCTCAAAGTGTTTGAAGATAACGCGCAGGTGCGCGCCACGCTGGACACTCCGGGGATGCGCCGCGTGTTGGTGGTGGACGGTGGTGGCTCCCTACGCTGTGCACTGGTCGGCGGCATGCTGGCCGAACTGGGCGCACGCAACGACTGGGCCGGAATCATCGTCAATGGTTGCGTGCGCGATGCAAACGAGTTGGCCGCACAGCCGATCGGGATCAAGGCACTGGCGACCCATCCGCGCAAGAGCGAAAAGGGCCTGCACGGCGGAGCCGTCGGGCGCGTTCTCGAATTCGCCGGCGTGCAAATCTCCCCAGACGACTGGCTCTATGCGGATATCGACGGAATCCTCGTGTCCTCGTATCGTTTGCACCAGCAGTAGAGCGGCCTCGAGTATTGAAGTCGGCCCAGTTTCTCATCAGCTATCAAGGACTCGCGTGCTCGCCTCAGCCCTGCATCTGGTCGTCCGCCCAGTCGGCGAACCCAAGGACAGCGATTTCGAATTGCGTCCCATTGCACACGGCGCACTGGTCGACGAGCAGGCGCGTGTGCGCGTGCATTATGTTTCCGTGGATCCGGCAATGCGCATTTGGATGACCGAACAGAAATCCTACTGGCCGCCGGTGGCCTTGGACGAGATCATGCGTGCAGGCGGTATTGGCGAAGTGATCGAGTCAAAAAACGCGCGTTTGCCCGTGGGCACCTGGGTCAGCGGCATGACTGGTGTCGCTGAGGCACTCGTGACCGATGGACGCGGTTTGCGCACATTCGATGTTAGCGCCTTGCCCGATCCCACCTATGCACTGCACATCTTTGGCGCAACCGGATTGACGGCGTATTTCGGACTGAAAGAGATCGGCATGGTCAAGGCCGGCGAAACCGTCGTGGTGTCCGCCGCTGCTGGCGCCGTGGGTTCTACTGTCGTGCAATTGGCGAAAGCATGGGGGTGTCGAGTGATCGGCATCGCCGGTGGCCCCGACAAGTGTGCCTATGTGCATCAGAATTTGGGCGCCGACGAAGTCATCGACTACAAGAACGAAAATGTCGCCGAGGCCCTGTCGCGGCATTGCCCACGCGGCATCGATGTCTACTTCGACAATGTGGGTGGTCAAATACTGGATGCCGCGCTGCGCCACCTTGGCCTGCGCGCGCGCGTGGTCGTGTGCGGCGGAATTTCTGAGTACAACGCAACCGTCGATGCTCAAGGACTGAAGAATTATTTGTCGTTGATTTCGGCACGCGCGCGCATGGAAGGCTTCGTGGTGATCGACTACTTGCACCGCATCGAAGAGGCAATCGCCGCAATGGCGCCTCTGCTGCGATCTGGCCAGCTCAAGTCAAAAATCGATGTCGTGAGCGGTATTGCAAACTTTCCCGAGGCTTTGCGTCGGCTGCTTGCCGGACGAAATCAAGGTAAACAAGTGCTGAAGCTTGTGTAAGTACGCATCTTGCGGCGAGATTAATCAGATGCGGATACGCTTTGGATGCGATTTAGCCTCCTAAGCTGCGATGTTTCCAGGCTGCCAGCACGTTCTCGCCTCGTATTTGGCCTTGATGGGGCACGTCGCGATGCAGTCGTGCGTAAGGCGCTTGCAGTGGTTCGCGGAGCCCGGCAGTAGTCCGCTCAAGAGACCGCGGTCCGGCGCGAACGTTTCGGCCCGAAATCTGAGCGCACGCGTCTGCGACTCTCTCATTTCAGTGGTCTTCAATTGGCCTGAACCGACGGCAAAGGGCTGTGCTGGGCGGTGCTCGCGATGAGATCTATTGATCGGAGCGTCTTCATCATCCGTCGCGGACGGCCTCGCTATGACCCGTTTGCGTTGGTTTTTCAGGCCGCTCTAGAGCCCAAGCGCACCCGGCGCTGCACTAGACTATGGCCCGGTTCGCGTCAGCGAGTCGTTCTCCACTCGCTTGTAGGAAACCCATGTCTGCCGACACCGCCGCACCTATCACTTTCGCCAGCCTAGGGCTCGCGGAGAACCTCGTCGAAACTTTAGCCGCGTTGGGTTATGAGTCACCGTCGCCGATTCAGGCGGCCACGATTCCCTCGCTGCTGGCGGGACGTGATGTGCTCGGACAGGCGCAGACGGGCACCGGTAAGACGGCAGCATTCGCGCTGCCAATTCTGGCGCGTCTAGACCTCAAACTCGCCAAGCCACAGGCACTCATTCTTGCGCCAACGCGTGAGCTGGCAATACAGGTCGCCGAGGCTTTCCAGCGCTATGCGCAGAAGCTACCGGGCTTCCACGTGCTGCCGATCTACGGCGGCCAAGGCTATGGGCCGCAACTGCACGGTTTGTCGCGCGGCACCCATGTAGTGGTTGGTACACCCGGCCGCATCAAGGACCATTTGAATCGTGGCACGCTAGACCTGTCGCAGCTCAAGTACGCGGTGCTCGATGAGGCAGACGAAATGCTGCGTATGGGCTTCATCGACGACGTCGAGATGATTCTCGAACGCATGCCGAAGACGCGCCAGGTTGCCCTGTTTTCCGCAACCATGCCGCCACCCATCCGGCGAATTGCGCAGACGCATCTGAAAGATCCGGCCGAAGTCACGATTAAGACGTCGACGGCAACCACCAAGCTCACGCGCCAGCGCTATTGGCTGGTCAGCGGTATCAATAAGCTCGACGCACTGACGCGCATCCTGGAGGCCGAGAGTTTCGAGGCAATGATCGTCTTCGTGCGCACCAAAATTGGCACTGAAGAATTGGCTGAGCGCCTTTTGGCTCGGGGTTTCGCCGCAGCAGCCATTAATGGCGATCTGATCCAGGCGCAGCGTGAGAAAACCATCGCGCGGCTCAAAGATGGCCAGTTGGACATCCTGGTTGCGACCGATGTCGCGGCGCGCGGTCTTGACGTCGAGCGCGTCAGCCACGTACTGAACTACGATATTCCTTATGACAGCGAAGCCTATGTGCACCGCATCGGCCGCACTGGCCGCGCTGGCCGCAGCGGTGAGGCGATCCTGTTTGTCACGCCACGCGAACGCCATTTGCTGCATTCGATTGAACGCTCCACACGTCAGCCGATTGAGCCGATGACATTGCCGTCGATTCAGGCCGTGAACGATCAGCGTATCTCGCGGTTCCATCAGCGCATCACGGAAGGATTGGCGGCGGCCGATCTGGATGTCTTCCGGCGCCTGGTGGAGGACTATTCGCATCGCCATGAAGTCAGCGAATTGGATGTGGCCGCCGCGCTCGCGCGTCAATTGCAGGGCGACACGCCCTTGCTGCTGGGTGCTGGCGCTGAGCCCAAGCCAGAGCCGGCCAGCTTTGAACGCGCTCCGCCAATGCGGGACGGCGCACGTCCTGGTCGGAAGGAAAAGACTTCTCCGTCGTCCAGTTCACGTGCAAGTCCTGGTCCGAGCAGCGCGGGCGGTAGCAGCGTGGAAACGCCCTTCGCGCATTCGCCGCGGCCTTCCGCCACTGAGCGCGAACGTCCGGCAGCAAAACGCAAGGCACCGGCCGCGGATGCTCCCGCGTTGGAACGCTTCCGCGTGGAGATCGGCTCGAAGCACGGCCTAAAACCCGGAAATTTAGTCGGGGCGATTGCCAACGAGGCCGGCGTCGAAAGCCGCTTCATGGGCAAGATTGAGATCAACGACGAACACAGCACAATCGAATTGCCGGTCGGTATGCCCGATGACACTTTCCAGCACCTGAAAAAAGTCTGGGTATCAGGCAAACAAATGCGCATCAGCCGCGCCGATAGTGACGAGTCGGTAGTTACTAAGCCCAAGCGCGAGTTTAAGCGTGCCGATGGAGCGCCACCCAAGAGCCGGCGTCCGCGCGATTCCTAAGCGCTGCCGCTTGGCTCCGGTTGGACCTTGCACCCGCCGGGACGGCGAAAGGATTAGCGCGCGGACATTCAAAATCAGGCGCGGGATCACGCATCAAGACGCCAGCTCAATTGGCTTTCGCCGATGGCGTCCGCATTCGGTCCGAAGCGCCGTTCGACTAGCTGACAGCGGCCCTTGTGATCGATGGTCATAATGGTGCTCGCGCGCGTTCCATAACGCTCACCGACGATGAATGCGGCAGAGAGACTGCGTTCGATGTCCAGGGCGACGCCAGTAGTCGGCAGTAAATCGTCTGCCGCCTGGCGGCGGTCGGCTAGCGCGGTCCATAGCGGATCAACGCACTCCGCACCTGATCGTGAGAAGTCACACAGTGCCTTCGAGAGCGCCTCAGTTTTGGGCCACGGGGTGTCCAGATTGGCGTTGCTGAGCGCATAAATGCCGTTCGCCAGGATCACCACAGGACCACCCCCGCTATGCAGAAAACACACCGCATTGCTGTCGCCGACCAGCAGGTTGAATGACCGGAACTCGTGGGCGCGAGCAGTAATCGCTTCAACATAGGTGATCGCCGAAGCATCCCCGTCGAAGAAGTGCGCCACCAGTCCGCCGCGACTATGCCCTTCGCGCATTGGAACTTGCCGGATATTGGTCACCAGAGCGAATCGGCCCGATTGATCCGCAGCGAACCAGCTACCGCCGCCCTCAAAATCACGACCGCCGCGAACGCCCGCGCGATGCTGCCACTCCGCCGCCGCCGCGCTAGGGCGCGCGTAGAACTCGTCGCGATTGCTGGCGATGATCAATCGAAACGTCGGGTGCGCATTCAACGCGATGGACGCCAAGCACATCGCGCGAGCTTAGCAGAGGTTAAGCTCGGGCTTGAGTGGCATCAGCCTTGGCAACGGCGTTCAGCTCACCGCGTCGCGATCGGCGAGGATTGCCAATGTCGGCGCGCGCCGCAGTGCCAGTACCAGCTCCGACAGGTGGTCAAAGGCCTCAGGTTCAATGCTATGAAACTCAATGCCAATCTTATGCTCGTGCACATGCGCGACCCGCGCCTGTGCCGCGAATGGTCGGGTTTCGTCCAATTCGAGCAATAGCTCGATGCTATCGCCTGACTGGCATGTCGGAAAATCGTTGCACTCAAGCAAGGCGCCATTGAGGGAAAGATCCAAAACCCGGCCAGCGATTCCCGCCGGTGAGATGCATCGAAACTGCCCAGGAAGCTCAAAGCGCGGTTCTTGGCGACGGTCCAGGAGGAATTGTGACATCGTGGGCTAGTCCTTCTCGACGGAAGTTCGATTGTCGTCTGGGCGCTTGGGCCAAAGGTGTGCGCTTGGTCAAAGCTTGGGGTTCTGTGTGTTCATGAGCTATCATGCAGAAACTGCGCCACTTCTCTCCGTCGCTAGACGGTGCGTCACCATTGGCCTGTGCAGTACTCGGGCAATTGACCAGCAGCTATTCCGCGGTTATAGTCCCGCTCCTTTGTTTTACGACTCATTGGACGAGGTCTCGTCATGTACGCTGTTTTTGCGACGGGTGGCAAGCAATACCGAGGTGCGCCCGGAGACGTTCTCAAGGTTGAGAAGTTGGAAGCGGCTCCAGGTGACGCTATTGAGTTGAACCAGGTCATGCTGGTGGCTGATGGCGACAATTTTTCCATTGGTGCGCCGTTACTTTCCGGTGCGACCGTGGCGGTAACTATCAAGTCGCATGGTCGCAACGAGAAGGTGCATATCGTGCATTTCCGTCGTCGCAAGCATCATCGCAAGCAGATGGGACATCGCCAGCATTACACCGAGATTGAAATCACCGGCATCACTGCCTGATTTTCGTCTCGAATAGGAGCTTCTAATGGCACATAAGAAAGCTGGTGGTTCGACTCGCAACGGTCGCGACTCGAATCCGAAATATCTCGGCGTGAAGTTGTTCGGCGGGCAAGCAGTTGCTCCAGGCAACATCATCGTGCGACAACGTGGAACGCAGTTTCATCCAGGCGATGGCGTCGGCCTCGGCCGCGACCACACGCTGTTTGCGCTCACCGGCGGCAAGGTCCACTTTCACGTGGCCGGTCCGCAGAAGCGTCGTTTCGTCAGCGTGGTTTCCGCCTGATTCAGGGCTGATCATGCGTCGAAGAGCCCCGCCGTGAGCGGGGCTTTTTGTTTCCGGGACCAAGGAAGTTGGTGACATGAAGTTCGTCGATGAAGCGCGAATCCAGGTCTTTGCAGGCGGCGGAGGCAATGGTTGCATCAGTTTTCGGCGCGAGAAGTTCATCCCGCTCGGCGGTCCTGACGGCGGCGATGGCGGCAATGGCGGCAGTATTTATCTGGTCGCCGATGAGGGTTTGAATACGCTCGTCGATTTTCGCCATCAGCGCCATTTTCGCGCCGAGCGTGGTGAAAACGGCATGAGTCGGCAGTGTTACGGCCGCGGCGGCGACCACTTGCGAGTGCGTGTCCCAGTCGGCACCGTCGTGAGTGATGCAAATACCGATGAGATCATTGGCGATCTGACGCGTGACGGCGAGGAATTGCTGGTTGCGCAAGGCGGCCACGGCGGCAAGGGCAATATTCACTTCAAGAGTTCGGTCAATCGATCGCCGCGGAAAGCTTCGCCTGGCACCGCCGGTGATGCGCGCGATTTGAATCTGGAACTTAAAGTTCTGGCCGATGTGGGTTTGCTCGGCTTTCCGAATGCTGGCAAATCCACCTTGATTCGATCGGTATCTGCGGCAACGCCAAAGGTGGCGGATTACCCCTTCACCACCTTGCATCCAAATCTTGGCGTGGTGCGCGCGTCGGCTGACCATAGTTTCGTGGTAGCCGATATTCCCGGGCTGATTGAAGGTGCGGCTGATGGCGCCGGGCTTGGCGTGCAGTTCCTCAAGCACTTGCAGCGCACGCGTTTACTCTGGCATGTGATCGACTTGCTGCCGTCAGAAATCGACCTGACGGTAACTCGGCAGTTGCGCGCCATTGAGCGTGAGCTAAAGCGCTTCGATCCGGCGTTGATGGAAAAGCCACGCTGGCTGGTGTTGAATAAATCGGATCTGCTGCAACCGGGCGAGGCAGAGGTCATGGCCATGAAGCTCAAGCGCAATTTGCGTTGGAAAGGCCCGATTTATGTGATCTCTGCCGCTGAGCGACGTGGCTTGCAGCCGCTGATCCACGCGACCATGGCCGCAATCGATGCGACTCGACGCGCACAGAAAGACTTAGACACGGACGACGAAAATTCGACCGAGCTTGCCGTCGAATAGGCTGACCAAGCGATCACAGTTGCCGTCGACGACACAAAAAAAACCGGCTTGCGCCGGTTTTTTTTCGACCGACTGACAACACGCTTACGCGCTGGCAGCGGCCGCCGGTGCAGAGAGCTTGCGAATCGCCGCGGTCAAGCGACTCTTGTGCCGTGCTGCCTTGTTCTTATGGATAAAACCATGAGCAGAGATGCGGTCGATGACCGGAACAGCGCTCTTCAGGGCAGCATCCGCGCCGGGCTGGTCGCCCGCCTGGATGGCCTTCAGGACTTTCTTGATGGTGGTACGCAGCATGGAGCGCACGCTGGCGTTATGCGCATTACGCTTGTCGGCCTGACGCGCGCGCTTCTTTGCAGACTTGATGTTTGCCACAGACGAACTCCCATACTGCAGGGCTGAACAAAAGACTGCGGAGTCTAGCGGTAAAATCGACATCTCGTCAATAATTCCGGCCGAAAATTATAAGGTGTCGCCGAAGAATTTGCCACGCCGACGATTTAAGGAAGTGGAGCGCGTCGGGCAAGCCTGTGCGATCTCACGAGCGAGCGCCTAACCGCGCTTAGACTCGCGCTCCCACGGTCGCTGGCGCGCTTTTGTGAAGTTGATGCGGTCCACTGTCGCCGTCAGTGCGATGACCCTGCTGTCGCGCGTACTCGGCTTTCTGCGCGACTTGGTATTCGCACAAAAATTTGGTGCCAACTTCGCCACGGACGCCTTCTATGTGGCCTTCCGAATTCCGAACTTCATGCGGAGATTGTTCGCGGAAGGATCATTCTCTGTCGCCTTCGTGCCGGTACTTGCGGAGATCCGCGAGCGCGGCGATCGCCAGGAGCTGCGCGATTTTGTCGACCACGTTTGCGGAACGCTGGCGAGCATTCTGTTGATCGTGGTGGCGATCGGCATCTTCGCAGCGCCGATATTCGTGTCTTTATTCGCGCCGGGGTTTATTGATCAGGCTGAGAAGTTCGCGCTGACGATCGACATGTTGCGCATCACCTTTCCCTACATCTTGCTGATTTCGCTGGCAGGATTTGCAGGCGGCATTCTCAACACCTACGGACGTTTCGCCCTGCCGGCGTTGTCGCCGGTATTGCTCAATCTTGCGCTGATCGCTGCCGCCTTGGGCTTGTCGCCCATGTTCTCGCAACCGATCAAGGCGCTGGCTTGGGGCGTTTTAATCGGCGGCGTGTTGCAGTTGCTGATGCAGCTTCCGGGTCTATGGCGTCTAGGCCTGCTGCCGCGACCGCGCTGGGGTTGGCACGATCCCGGCGTGCGTAAAGTGCTTAAACTGATGATTCCTACGTTGTTTGGATCGTCGGTTGCGCAGGTGAATCTGCTCATCGACACGCTGATTGCCTCCTTTCTGGTGACTGGTAGCGTGACTTGGCTCTACTACACCGACCGATTGCTCGAGTTTCCGCTAGGCATTTTCGGCGTCGCGCTTGGCACGGTGATCTTGCCGCATTTGTCATCACTTCACGCGGCCAAAGATCCCGTGGGTTTCAACCAATCCGTCGACTGGGCCTTGCGTCTCGGTCTGTTTATCTCGCTCCCTGCTGGATTGCTCCTGGTACTGCTAGCTGAGCCGATGTTTTGGTCTCTGTTCGGCTATGGACGGTTCACCGCGACTGATGTCGAAATGTCTGCATTGAGTCTTGCCGCCCTAGCGCTCGGCCTGCCTGCATTCATCGCGGTAAAGGTGCTGGCACCGGCGTTTTATGCGCGGCAGGACACGCGAACTCCGGTCAAGGCCGGAATTGCCAGCATGCTTTCGAACATTGTGCTCAACGGGATTTTCGTTGGACTGTGGTGGTGGTCCGGGCGAAGTGGCGTACATGCAGGCTTGGCCCTGGCCAGTGCGTTGGCAGGTTATGTCAACGCGGGATTGCTACTCTGGTGGTTGCGCAAGCGCGAGATCTATTCACCGGTTGCTGGCTGGCTGCGCTTCGGCCGTGCATTGTTGATGGCGTCGATGGCTGCAATCCTCACCATACTGATCCTGCGAGATTTGGTGCCCAATCTTTCGACCGAAGAACCACTCATGCGCGTGCTGTACTTGGCCGCCCTGATGACAGCAGCGTCGGTCGCCTATCTATTGACTGCATTCGCCTGCGGCCTGCGGCCACGACACCTACTGGAACGTCGCGCTTGAGGCATATTGCTCGCCCGTATACTGCGCCGCTTTAATCCAATGTGCCGTCCATGATCCTGAGTCGTGACAGCACCGGCCCCGCGCTGGTCGCAGATGGATCGATAGCGGCAGTGGGCGCTTTCGATGGCGTTCATCTAGGCCATTTGGCGCTGCTGCAGAAGCTGGTGGCGCGTGGGCAATCACTGAAGCTGCCCACGGCTGTGGTCTGTTTCGAGCCTTTGCCTCGCCAGTTCTTTGCCCGCGAGCCATTGCTCAGGCTCACGCCGTTTCGTGAGCGTCTGGAGCGTTTGCGCGATATTGGTATTGATCACGTGTTGTGCCTGCGATTCGGCGACGCGCTGGCCAACACTGGCGCGGCAGAGTTCGTCCGACATGTGCTGGTCGAGCGGTTATCGGCTCGTGAAGTATGGATAGGGCCTGGATTTCAATTTGGACGTGGACGCGAAGGCAACTTCGACACATTGAAACGTATCGGGGAGACGCGGGGCTTCATGGCATATGAGATCCCGGTTTTCGAGAACGCGGGTGGCCGCGTCAGCTCCTCGCGCATCCGCGCGGCCCTTGGTGCGTCGGACTTCGCCGCAGCAGAACGCACGCTGGGGCGGCGCTACACCTATAGCGGTCGCGTCGTTCGCGGCCAGCAACTAGGTCGCAAGCTCGGCTTCCCCACCGCTAATCTGCGCTGGCCGCAGAATTCACTGGGATTCGGCGGCATTTTTGCGGTGCGTGTCAGTGGTGCTGGACTGCATCGCCATGCTGCGGTTGCGAGCCTTGGTTATCGGCCCGCCGTCGGCGGCAAGGAACTGTTGCTCGAGGTGCATTTGTTTGATTTTGCTGGGGATCTTTACGGCCACCGCTTGACCGTCGACTTCATTGCGAAGCAGCGTGACGAGTGGCATTTTGCGGACCTCGATGCCTTGGTCCTCCAGATTCGTCGGGATGCGGACGAAGCCCTTCGTCTGCTCGGAGAAAAGTACGCGTGACTGACTACAAGAACACCATTCTGTTGCCCACGACTGCGTTTGCGATGAAGGCAGATCTGCCCAATCGTGAACCGACGATGCTGGCGCAATGGGAACGCGATCGTCGCTACCACGCACTGCAGGAAAACGCGGCAGGTCGCGACTCCTTTGTCCTGCATGACGGACCGCCATACGCGAACGGCGATATTCACATCGGCCACGCGGTTAACAAGATTCTCAAAGACATCGTTGTCAAATCGAAATTGTTGTCGGGATTGCGTTCGCCCTATGTGCCAGGTTGGGACTGCCATGGGCTGCCGATTGAAGTTGCCGTCGAGAAAAAGGTCGGCAAGGTCGGACATAAGGTCGATGCGCGCGAATTTCGTGCTGAGTGCCGCAAATACGCTGCGGCGCAGATTGATCGGCAGCGTGAGGATTTCAAGCGACTCGGGGTGTTGGGTGATTGGGAGAATCCCTATCGCACCATGGATTACCGTTTCGAGGCAGATATGCTGCGCTCCCTCGCGCGCATCTACGAACGCGGGCACGTGGTGCGTGGCTTCAAGCCCGTACATTGGTGTTTCGACTGTCGCTCAGCACTCGCGGAAGCAGAGATCGAATATGCCGATAAGCGCGATCCGGCGATCGATGTGGCCTTTGCCTTCGTCGATGGCGCAGCCGTCGCGCGCGCGTTTGCGCTGTCCGAGGCTCTGCCAGATGCACAGGCAGTGATCTGGACCACCACGCCCTGGACCTTGCCATCCAACCAAGCCGTTGCCGTGCACCCCACGCTCGACTACGCGTTGGTGCGAACCGCACGCGGTCATTTGGTGCTGGCCGATGCCTTGGTCGAGCGCTGCTTGAAGCGGTTCGGACTGGAAGGTGAAGTCGTGGCGCGCTGCTTGGGGCTGGCGCTCCTCGGGTGCAATCTCAAGCATCCATTCTATGAGCGTGAATCCCTTTTGATCATGGGCGAACACGTATCCGCCGAGGACGGCACGGGATTGGTTCACACCTCGCCCGCCTACGGCGTCGAAGATTTTAACGCGCTCAAGCCGTACACCAGTGAGGTCATCAATCCGGTACAGGGCGATAGCCGCTTTGCCGCGGATTTGCCGCTGTTCGGCGGCATGCGCATCAGCGATGCCAATCCGCTGATCGTCGAGCACCTTGCGGCATCCGGACACCTGCTAGCGAAATTCGACATCAACCATAGCGTGGCGCATTGCTGGCGCCATAAGACGCCGACGATTTTCCGCGCGACGCCGCAATGGTTCATCAATATGCAGATTGCTGGGTTGCGTGATCAGGCTCTGCGCGCCATCGACGATGTGCGCTGGGTACCCGATTGGGGCAAAGAGCGTATTCAGGGAATGATTGCCAATCGCCCGGATTGGTGCATTTCGCGTCAGCGAACCTGGGGCGTTCCGATTGCGCTGTTTGTTGACAAGGAGCATCAGGCGCCACATCCGCGCAGCGTGGAATTAATGCGCGAGGTGGCGAGCCGAATCGAAACCGGCGGCATCGATGCGTGGTTTGATCTCGATGCGCGCGAGCTGCTGGGTGACGAGGCCGACAGCTACGACAAAGTTACCGACATTCTAGATGTCTGGTTTGACTCGGGGGTGACGCACGCCTGCGTCCTGGACGCAAGGCCAGAACTGCGAGGCGCGCCAGCCGATTTGTATCTTGAGGGTTCGGATCAACACCGCGGCTGGTTTCAGTCGGCGCTGCTGACGGGAACCGCAATGCGTGGCAGCGCGCCTTATCGGCAAGTGTTAACGCACGGCTTTGCTGTCGACGCCGATGGCAAAAAGATGTCGAAATCCGCCGGTAACGTGGTTGCGCCGCAGCAGGTCATGAAGACGCTGGGTGCGGACGTGCTGCGCTTGTGGGTTGCGGCCACTGACTACCGCGCCGAGATGAGTGTTTCCGACGAAATTCTCAAGCGTGTAGCGGATAGCTATCGGCGCGTGCGCAACACCTGCCGCTATTTGCTCGCCAATTTGGCCGATTTCAATCCGGCGACTGATTCGGTTGAGGTCGCACAGATGCTGCCGATCGACCAATGGGTCGTCGATCAAACCCAGCGTCTGCAGGCAACCATTGTTCAGAGCTACGGCGACTATCAGTTTCACCAGATCTACCAAGAGCTGCACAGCTTCTGCAGTGTGCAACTCGGCGCGTTCTATCTCGACGTGCTCAAGGATCGTGTCTACACCTTGAAGCGTGACGCCCTTGCACGTCGATCGGGTCAGACCGCGATGTTGCTGGTACTTGAAAGCCTTGTACGCTGGATGGCGCCAATCTTAAGCTTCACGGCGGACGAGATCTGGCAGCACATGCCTGCGCGCGAGAGTGATTCGCCGCTGTTCGACACGTGGTTTACCGGATTGGCTCCATTGCGCACTGACGCGGCGATCAATGCGCACGGATGGACGCAACTGCTTGAGATTCGGGACGCGGTGCAGAAAGAACTGGAACCGATGCGTCGCGAAAAGCGTCTCGGCTCAGGGCTTGAGGCCGAGATCGATGTTTACCTGAGCGCGGATTGTCACGCGCGTTTCGATGCCTGTGCGCAAGAATTGCGATTCCTCTTCCTGGTATCGGATGTGCGTCTTCATGCAGGGGCGGCACCGGCAGACGCCACGGTGGTGAATGCCGATGGTTGGCAATTCGCGCTGCGCGCATCCGTCACTGAGAACACTAAGTGTGCTCGCTGCTGGCAGCAGCGCCCCGATGTCGGCGTCAATGCCGCGCATCCGAGCATCTGCGGTCGCTGCGTGGAAAACGTCGATGGCACAGGAGAACGTCGTGACTGGTTCTAGTCAACGCTCAGGATGGCTGTGGCTCGTATTGTCTGTGCTGGTCATTGCGCTCGATCAGTGGAGCAAAGATATCGCCGTATCTGCGCTCGAATTCCAGCGCGCTGAAGCTGTGTTCCCCGGCTTAAACTGGCTGCTAATCCACAATCACGGTGGAGCGTTCAGTTTCCTGAGCGACCACGCAGGATGGCAGCGCTGGTTCTTCCTTGTGACCTCCAGCGCCATCACACTAGTGCTATTGGTCTGGCTCTATCGCAGCCCAGCGCGAGCGTGGGCCGTGTGTCTACCGCTGGCTCTTTTGATCGGTGGCGCGATCGGCAATCTCATTGATCGCATCAGGCTAGGGTATGTAATTGATTTTATTGATGTCTACTACGGCACTTGGCACTGGCCAGTGTTCAATATCGCGGACTCCGCCATTACCTTGGGGATCATCCTCTTGATTTCACACGAGATTTTCGGATCGCGTCAACCTTCTCCTCAGACCACGAGCCATGGACGTACTACTCGCTAATCCGCGCGGCTTCTGCGCCGGTGTTGATCGGGCGATCGAAATCGTCGAGCGTGCCATTGATCTATTCGGTGCACCGATCCACGTGCGACATGAGGTGGTGCATAACCGATTTGTCGTTGATCGACTGCGGGCACGCGGCGCAATTTTTGTCGAAGATCTGTCGGACGTTCCTAAGGGGTCCACGGTGATCTTCAGCGCACACGGGGTCTCGCAAGCCGTACGAATTGAAGCGCGAGAGCGCGGATTTCGTTTGTTCGATGCGACCTGTCCCTTGGTCACCAAGGTGCATATGGAAGTGGTGCGTCAGTGTCGAGCTGGTCGGGACATGATCCTGATTGGCCATGCCGGACATCCAGAAGTCGAGGGCACGCTCGGACAGTGGGACCGCGAACTGGGTCCGGGCGCTATCCACCTCATTGAAACCGTCGACGATGTAAGGGGGCTGTCGCTAGCCCAACCAGAGCATGTGGCGTACACAACGCAGACCACGCTATCGGTGGACGAGACCCGCGATATCATCTCACGCTTACGCGAGCGTTTCCCCAGCATTCAGGGGCCGCGCAATGACGATATCTGCTATGCAACGCAGAATCGTCAGGATGCAGTACGCGAACTTGCCTTGCGTTGCGACATCGTACTCGTGGTCGGATCACCCAATAGTTCTAATTCCAACCGACTGCGAGAACTGGCGGAGCGTCACGGTATACGCTCCTTTTTGATCGATGGCGCCAACGACATCGATGCGGACTGGGTGAAACAGGCGCGTTGCGTCGGCGTTACGGCTGGTGCTTCTGCGCCAGAGAGTTTGGTGCACGGCGTGGTCGAGCGTCTGCGTGAACTTGGCGCATCTGCGGTCTCGGAGTTGGAAGGGGTGCGCGAAAACATGGTGTTCGCGCTTCCACGCGAACTTAGGGTGGTCGTGCAGACATGACTAGCTGAATATTTGCCTTGCCTACGCATTTTTGCGTAAACCAACCGTTGACAAGTGACCTTCCTCAGTTCGACAATAGTGGGCTCCGTAGGGGAGGGATACCCAAGCGGCCAAAGGGGGCTGACTGTAAATCAGCTGGCGATGCCTTCGGTGGTTCGAATCCACCTCCCTCCACCAGAATCTCGTTGAAGGCGTCACTTAGGCGGGAGTAGTTCAGCGGTAGAACCTCAGCCTTCCAAGCTGATGACGCGGGTTCGATTCCCGTCTCCCGCTCCAGATTATGTTGCAAACCGATTTTTAAAAATGCCCATGTAGCTCAGTCGGTAGAGCACCTCCTTGGTAAGGAGGAGGTCGCTGGTTCGATTCCAGTCGTGGGCACCATTTTCGTCTACAACTCAAGTCAGCGCGTTTAACGCGCCCGCATCAGAGGTCGCACATGTCCAAGTCAAAGTTTGAGCGCACCAAGCCGCACGTCAACGTGGGGACGATTGGTCACGTGGATCACGGGAAGACGACGCTGACGGCGGCGCTGACCAAGGTGGGTGCCGAGCTATTCGGCGGCGAGTTCAAGGCGTACGATCAGATCGATAAGGCGCCGGAAGAAAAGGCGCGTGGCATCACGATCTCGACGGCGCACGTTGAATATGAATCGGCGAACCGTCACTACGCGCATGTCGATTGTCCGGGCCACGCGGATTATGTGAAGAACATGATCACGGGTGCGGCGCAGATGGATGGCGCGATCCTGGTGGTGTCGAGCGCTGATGGCCCGATGCCGCAGACGCGTGAGCACATTTTGTTGGCTCGCCAGGTTGGCGTGCCGTACATCGTGGTGTACATGAACAAGGCTGACATGGTCGACGATCCAGAGTTGCTGGAATTGGTTGACATGGAAGTGCGTGAGTTGCTGCAGAAGTATGATTTCCCGGGCGACGACACCCCGATCATCAAGGGTTCGGCACTCAAGGCGCTGGAAGGCGACCAGTCGGAAATCGGCGTGCCGTCGATCCTGAAGTTGGTCGAGGCGCTGGACACCTTTATCCCGCAGCCGCTGCGCGATATTGAAAAGCCGTTCCTGATGCCGGTTGAAGACGTGTTCTCGATCTCTGGTCGTGGCACGGTGGTGACCGGACGCGTTGAGCGCGGCATTGTTCGCGTCGGTGAGGAAATCGAGATTGTTGGCTTGAAGCCGACGATCAAGACGATCGTGACCGGCGTCGAGATGTTCCGCAAGCTGCTGGACCAGGGGCAGGCGGGCGACAACGTCGGACTGTTGCTGCGCGGCACCAAGCGCGACGACGTCGAACGTGGTCAGGTGATCTGCAAGCCGGGCTCGATCCTGCCACACACAACCTTCGAGGCCGAAGTGTATGTGTTGAGCAAGGAAGAGGGCGGCCGTCACACGCCGTTCTTTAAGGGCTACCGTCCGCAGTTTTATTTCCGCACGACCGACGTCACGGGCAACTGTGAACTGCCGGAAGGCGTGGACATGGTGATGCCGGGCGACAACGTGAAGATGGTGGTGACCTTGATCGTGCCGATCGCAATGGAAGAAGGTCTGCGCTTCGCGATTCGCGAAGGCGGCCGCACCGTTGGCGCCGGCGTCGTGGCCAAGATCGTCAAGTAAAGTCTTTAAGGCCCGCATCCGCGATCAGACAGTACGCCAGTAGCTCAACTGGCAGAGCAGCGGTCTCCAAAACCGCAGGTTGGGGGTTCGATTCCCTCCTGGCGTGCCAACTGCGTCGCGAGTATGGAAGGTCCGATCAACCTGCGAACGTCGCGTCCCGAAAGGGGCGCGACGTCAACGTCTAGGGCAACATGAACGCAAAGGCTGAGACTCCAATTACCGGTGGCAGTGCTGCCGTAGATATCGCCAAGCTCACCGTGGCCGTGCTTCTAGCGGTCGGCGGTGCCGTTGCATTCTATTGGTTCGCCGGCTCGTGGCCCCTTTGGGCTCGAATCCTGACGGTGATGGCAGGTCTGGGTCTCGGGGCCTTCATCGGGGCGGGCAGTAGTCAGGGTCGTCAGTTCACGAAGTTCCTGCGTGACGCGCAGATCGAGGTACGCAAAGTCGTTTGGCCAACCCGCCAAGAGACTTGGCAAACCACACTGATTGTGGGTGTTGCGGTACTTTTGATCGGCATTCTGGTTTGGATCATCGACTTGATCCTGTCGTGGATCATTCGACTGATGATGGGCTGATACGACATGGAATCGATTTCCAAGCGTTGGTATGTGGTGCACGCCTATTCGGGTTTCGAAAACCAGGTCCGGCGTTCGCTAGAAGACCGAATTGGCCGAGCGGGATTGCAGGAACGCTTTGGTCAAGTTCTGGTACCGACCGAAGAAGTGATCGAAATGCGGCACGGTCAAAAGCGCAAATCTGAGCGGAAATTTTTCCCTGGATATGTGCTCGTGCAGATCGAAACGCAAATCGACAATCGCACTTTTCGCATTGACGACGAGTGCTGGCATCTGGTCAAAGAAACACCGAAGGTCATGGGCTTCATCGGCGGTACCGCGGACAAGCCCTTGCCTATCAGCGACAAGGAAGCGAACGCAATTTTGCAGCGAGTGCAGGATGGCGTTGATAAGCCGAAGCCCAAGGTGCTGTTCGAGCCGGGCGAGATGGTGCGTGTCACAGAAGGTCCGTTTAACGATTTCAATGCTGTTGTCGAAGAGGTCAATTACGACAAGAGCCGATTGAAGGTCGCCGTGCTGATTTTTGGTCGCTCCACGCCGGTGGAGCTTGAGTTTGGTCAGGTCGAAAAGGCCTGAGGCCGGAGCGCTCGCCAGTCTGTGTCGCGAGAGTGACGCGAGAACGGCAATACGTTTCCGAAAATGAAAACCGACGGGGAGCCACAAGGTCTTACGACCCTGGCGTTTGGACCCGAGGAGAATCGAAATGGCAAAGAAGGTTACAGGTTACATCAAACTCCAGGTGAAGGCTGGCGAAGCGAATCCGTCTCCGCCAGTCGGTCCGGCGTTGGGCCAGCGTGGCGTCAACATTATGGAGTTCTGCAAGCAGTTCAACGCAGCGACGCAGAAGACTGAGAAAGGAACGCCGTTGCCGGTGATCATCACCGTGTACAGCGATCGCAGTTTCACTTTCATCGTCAAGACGCCGCCGGCGACCGTGTTGATCAAGAAGGCTATTGGTCTGGGCAAGGGCAGTTCGCGTCCTAATACCGAGAAAGTCGGAAAAGTGACGCGCGCACAGCTCGAGGAAATCGCCACCATCAAAATGCCCGACTTGACTGCAGCGGACTTGAATGCGGCCGTGCGTACCATCGCCGGCAGCGCGCGCAGCATGGGCTTGAACGTAGAGATCTGATGCCATGACCACATTAACCAAACGTGTTAAAGCCCTGCAGGGCAAAGTCATCCCGGGCAAAAGCTATCCAATTGAGGAAGCGCTCAAGATCCTCAAGGAAACTTCCAAAGTGAAGTTCGTGGAGGCTGTGGATGTTGCCGTTCGCCTTGGTATCGATGCCAAGAAGTCGGACCAGGGTGTTCGTGGTTCGTCGTTACTGCCACACGGCACCGGCAAGACCATTCGCGTGGCGGTGTTTTGCCCGCCAGGTGAAAAAGCCGAAGCCGCCAAGGCTGCTGGTGCTGATGCCGTTGGCATGGATGATTTGGCCGAGAAGATGCAGGCCGGCGATCTGAATTATGGTCGCGTGATCGCCACGCCAGATGCGATGCGCGTGGTCGGTAAGCTTGGTCAGTTGCTTGGACCACGCGGTTTGATGCCGAATCCGAAAGACGGTTCGGTCACTCCAGACGTCGTCACCGCGGTGAAGAATGCCAAGGCGGGACAAGTCAAGTTTCGCAATGACAAGGGCGGCATCGTGCATTGCACGATCGGCAAAGTCAGCTTTGAAACGGATGCGCTGCGCGAGAATCTGAACACGCTGGTCGCCGATTTGCTGCGACTGAAGCCGGCCAGTTCGAAGGGTCAGTACCTGCTCAAGGTGTGCGTTTCGACCACCATGGGTCTTGGTGTGATCGTCGACACCTCGACCTTGCAGACCAAATAAACCAAGTTTTGAGGGCGTCCTGCAGCAATGCGGGGCCGCCGTCAAAGACCGCGGGTGCCGATGAATTTGAGGAACGCGCTGAAGTTAGCGCAGGACTCTGATTCGGACGCTTAATCATCAAGCCCGCGCAGATGGTGCAGCCCTTCCAGTTGATGGAAACGGCAGTACCGCAGCCCAGGGTCCCATGTTTGGGGCCCGACGTCGATGCTGATGTTAGGTCGGTGTAGTCCTACGAATCCTGGTCCAGCACCAGTGGTTCGAAGCAGGAGAAAGCAATGGCGCTCAATCTCGAGCAAAAGAAAGAAGTCGTTGCCGAACTCGTCGAAGTGGCTACCAGCGCGTTGTCGCTGGTTGCCGCGCAATACGATGGCCTGACTGTCGCCCAGTTGACCGATCTTCGCGTAAAGGCGCGTAAGAGCAATGTTTACCTGCGAGTTGCCAAAAACACCTTGGTGCGTCGCGCGGTAAAGGGTACCGATTATGAATGCGTTTCCGACGCGCTCACCGGCCCCTTGCTTTTTGCGTTTTCGAAAGAGGATCCCGGTGCTGCAGGAAGATTGGTAAAGGATTTCGCGAAGACAAATGACAAGTTGGTCCCTCGTTTGGTGTCGTTGGGCGGAAAGCTCTACGGCGCAGCCGAATTAGACCGTCTTGCCAGCTTGCCCACGCGCAATCAAGCCTTGTCGATATTGCTCGGTTTGCTCACTCAGCCGGCGTCCAAGCTGGTCCGTACCCTGGCAGAGCCTGCCGCGAGCCTCGCTCGTGTCATTCGCTCCGCGGGCGAAAAACAGCAGGCCGCTTGATTCGCGAGTTTCGCAGCAGATCAAGCTCAACGTTTCCATTTTGGAGTTCTACTCATGTCCCTAAGTAACGATCAGATCCTCGAAGCAATCGCGTCCAAAAGCCTCATGGAGATCATGGATCTCGTCAAGGCAATGGAAGAGAAGTTCGGTGTGTCCGCTGCCGCTCCGGCCGCTGCTTCTGCTGCTCCGGCCGCTGCCGCAGCGCCGGTTGAAGAGCAGACCGAGTTCACCGTCACGCTCGCCGCCACCGGTGAGAAGAAAGTTGAAGTCATCAAGGCCGTTCGTGCCATCACTAGCCTTGGCCTGAAAGAAGCCAAGGATCTGGTCGAAAGCGCACCGACGATCGTCAAAGATGCCGTCAGCAAAGACGACGCTGCGAAGTTCAAGAAGTTGTTGGAAGAGGCGGGTGCCAAGGTCGAAGTCAAGTAGTCGACCCGGTCCGAACGTCGATTCCAAGGCGTATCGGGGCTGGGGGCCTTCATGGCCCCCGGCCTCTAGTTGTTTCTGGTGAAAGGTTAAACGTGAAACGCGCAGCCGCATTTCTGAACGTCAATCCATCCCATGTTCAGGGCTGCTCCCTTCAGGTTTCACCTTTCATTGTTCACGTTTCACCGCCGCTACATTGCGGCCCCAAGGCGAGAGTGACCCACTCATGAGCTACTCGTTCACCGAAAAGAAGCGCATCCGCAAGGACTTCGGCAAGACTCCAGCCGTGCTGGCAGTGCCGCCATTGTTGGCCATTCAGGTCAATTCCTACCGTGATTTCCTGCAGACAGAAGCCGGGCCGTCAGGCTATCGGGACGTCGGCCTGCACGCAGCGCTAAAGTCGGTGTTTCCGATCAGCAGCTATTCCGGCAGTGCCTCCCTCGAATATGTGAGCTACCGTCTGGGTGAGCCGCCGTTCGATGTGCGTGAGTGCAAATCGCGCGGCTTGTCGTACGGCGCGCCGTTGCGCGTGACCGTGCGCTTGGTCGTGTACGATCGCGAGAGCTCGAATAAGGCGGTCAAGTACGTCAAGGAGCAAGAGGTATACATGGGCGAGTTACCGCTCATGACCGACACCGGCACCTTTATCGTGAACGGCACTGAGCGCGTAATCGTGTCGCAGTTGCATCGTTCGCCGGGTGTGTTCTTTGATCACGATCGTGGCAAAACGCATAGTTCGGGCAAGCTCCTATATTCCGCTCGCGTGATTCCTTACCGTGGATCGTGGCTGGACTTCGAGTTCGACCCGAAAGACGCGCTATTCACGCGTATCGATCGTCGCCGCAAGTTGCCGGTAACCGTGCTGCTGCGCGCGCTCGGCTATAACAACACGCAGATCTTAAGTATCTTTTTCGAAATCAATCGCTTCGAGCTGAAATCGGCTGGCGCGATGATGGATCTGGTGCCGGATCGTTTGCGCGGTGAAACCGCCAGCTTTGATATCCGGATTGGCAAAGAACTGATTGTTGAATCGGGTCGCCGTATCACCTCGCGTCATGTACGCCAGCTTGAGAAGCTCAAGACCAAGACCTTGGAAGTGCCGGATGACTATTTGATCGGCCGCATCCTCTCGGAGGACGTAGTCGACCCGAAGACGGGCGAAGTGCTCGCTCTGGCCAATGATGAGATCACCGACGATCATCTGGCAGCCTTTCGCCAAGCTAAGATCGCGGTACTAAGCACCATTTTCGTCAACGATCTGGATCGCGGTCCGTATATCTCAACAACTTTGCGTATCGATCCGACTCGCAGCCCGTTAGAGGCGCTGGTCGAGATCTATCGCATGATGCGTCCGGGTGAGCCGCCCACGAAAGAAGCCGCTCAGAACCTGTTCCAGAATCTGTTCTTCGCCACCGATCGCTACGATTTGTCGGCGGTCGGACGCATGAAGTTCAATCGTCGCGTCGGTCGCAAGGAAGTCACGGGTTCTGGCGTGTTGTCGCATGACGACATCATGTCGGTGCTGCGCGTACTGATCGATATCCGCAACGGCAAGGGCATCGTCGACGACATCGACCATCTCGGAAACCGTCGCGTTCGCAGCGTCGGCGAAATGGCTGAGAATGTGTTCCGTATCGGTTTGGTGCGCGTCGAGCGCGCGGTCAAGGAACGCTTGTCGCTAGCTGAATCGGAAGGTTTGACGCCGCAAGAACTAATCAATGCGAAGCCGGTTGCCGCGGCGATCAAAGAGTTCTTTGGTTCCTCGCAGCTCAGCCAGTTTATGGATCAGAACAATCCGCTTTCGGAAGTGACGCACAAGCGTCGCGTTTCCGCGCTCGGACCAGGCGGTTTGACGCGTGAACGTGCAGGTTTCGAGGTCCGTGACGTGCATCCCACGCATTACGGCCGCGTCTGCCCAATCGAGACGCCGGAAGGCCCGAACATTGGTTTGATCAATTCACTGGCCGTGTATGCGCGCACGAATGACTATGGCTTCATCGAGACGCCGTTCCGTCGCGTCATCGACAGTCGTGTCACTGATCAGGTCGACTATCTCTCGGCGATCGAAGAAAACGAATTCGTCGTTGCCCAGGCGAACGCGACCCTCGATGCGCAAGGCAATCTGACGGAAGACTTGGCGACCGTTCGTGAGCGTGGTGAGACCCTGTTGAAGTCGCCGGCCGAAGTGAACTACATGGACGTGTCGCCCATGCAGATCGTCTCGGTCGCGGCTGCGCTGGTTCCCTTCCTCGAGCACAACGACGCTAACCGTGCACTCATGGGCGCGAACATGCAGCGTCAAGCGGTGCCGACGCTACGCGCTGAGTGTCCCGTTGTTGGCACCGGTATCGAGCGCAAGGTCGCGAGCGATTCCGGCGTCACCGTGATTGCGCGTCGCGGTGGCTTGGTCGATCAGATCGATGCCGGTCGCGTCGTCGTCAAGGCCAATGAGGCCGAGATCGGCGAAAACGATGCTGGCGTCGATATCTACAGTTTGATCAAGTACACGCGCTCCAATCAGAACACCTGTATCAACCAGCGTCCGCTGGTGCAAGTCGGTGACCGCGTGGCTCCCGGCGACACGCTGGCTGACGGTCCGTCGACGGATCTAGGCGAGTTGGCGCTCGGCCAGAATATGCTGGTCGCCTTCATGCCGTGGAATGGCTACAACTTCGAAGACTCGATCTTGGTTTCGGAGCGAGTCGTCAAAGAAGATCGCTACACCACAATCCACATTGAAGAACTGACCTGCGTTGCGCGTGACACCAAACTTGGGCCGGAAGAAATCACTGCCGATATCCCCAATGTTGGCGAACAAGCGCTGTCGCGTCTGGACGAAAGCGGCATTGTCTACATCGGTGCCGAAGTCAACGCGGGTGATATTTTGGTGGGTAAGGTCACGCCGAAGGGCGAGACCCAACTGACGCCGGAAGAGAAACTGCTGCGTGCGATCTTCGGTGAGAAAGCCTCTGACGTGAAAGACAGCTCCTTGCGCGTGCCGCCCGGTATGGACGGCACCGTCATCGACGTGCAGGTCTTCACACGCGATGGTCTGGAGAAGGACAAGCGTGCCCAACAGATCGAGCAGGCCGAAATCAAGCGCGTCCGCAAAGATCTCGATGACCAGTTCCGCATCCTAGAAGTAGCCATTTACGACCGTCTGGCCGAATCGCTGCTCGGCAAGGTCGTCAATGGTGGCCCACAGGGTGCAAAGAAAGGCGATCAGATCACGCGTGAATACTTAGGTCGCCTGAATCGCGGTGAATGGTTTGCCATTCGCATGAAGGACGACAGCGCTGCCGAGTCGATCGAGAAAGCGCAAGAGCAGATCGAACGCCATAAAGCGGAGTTCGACAAACGCTTCGAGCACAAGAAGTCAAAGATCACCGCAGGCGACGATCTGGCGCCGGGCGTGCTGAAGATGGTCAAGGTCTATCTGGCCGTGAAGCGGCGCATCCAGCCAGGCGACAAAATGGCCGGACGTCACGGCAACAAGGGCGTGATCTCGAACATCGTGCCGGTTGAAGACATGCCGTTCATGGCAGATGGCACCTCGGTGGACATCGTTCTGAACCCACTTGGCGTGCCATCGCGCATGAACATTGGCCAGGTGCTAGAAACGCATCTTGGTTGGGCGGCGAAGGGTCTCGGCAAGCGCATCGGTGAAATGCTCGAGGCGAAGGCTAAACTTTCCGATCTGCGTAAGTTCCTGGATGAGATTTACAACACGGGTCGCGGAATTCAGCACGTTGATCTCGACAGTTTCACTGACGAAGAACTGCTGAACATGTCAAAGAATCTGCGCAAAGGCGTACCGATGGCGACACCGGTATTCGACGGTGCAGACGAAGCCGAGATCAAGCGCATGTTGAAGCTCGCGGGCTTGCCGGAATCCGGCCAGACCACGCTATTCGACGGTCGTTCGGGCGATCCATTCGAGCGCCAAGTGACGGTCGGCTACATGTACATGCTCAAGCTAAACCATTTGGTCGACGACAAGATGCACGCGCGTTCGACCGGTCCGTACTCGCTGGTTACGCAGCAGCCTCTGGGCGGCAAGGCGCAGTTTGGCGGTCAGCGCTTCGGCGAAATGGAAGTCTGGGCATTGGAAGCTTATGGCGCCGCGTACACCTTGCAAGAAATGCTGACGGTCAAGTCAGACGACGTGCAAGGCCGCAACCAGATGTACAAGAACATTGTCGATGGCGACCATCAGATGGTCGCGGGCATGCCGGAATCCTTCAACGTTCTCGTGAAGGAAATCCGCTCGCTCGCCATCCACATCGAACTTGAGACGACCGCGAAGTAATCCGGAGCCAAAGTCCATGAAAGATCTTTTGAACTTATTCAATCAGCAGCGGCCGGCCCAGGATTTCGATTCGATTCGTATCGGGCTGTCGTCTCCGGACCTGATTCGGTCCTGGTCCTATGGCGAGGTTAAGAAGCCGGAAACCATTAACTACCGGACTTTCAAGCCGGAGCGCGATGGCTTGTTCTGCGCGGCCATCTTCGGGCCGATCAAGGACTACGAGTGCTTGTGCGGCAAGTACAAGCGCATGAAGCATCGCGGCGTGGTGTGCGAAAAGTGCGGTACCGAAGTGACCTTGGCCAAAGTGCGCCGTGAGCGTATGGGCCATATTGAGCTTGCGAGCCCGACTGCGCATATCTGGTTCCTGAAATCGCTCCCTTCACGCATTGGCTTGATGCTTGACATGACGCTGCGTGATATCGAGCGCATCCTGTATTTCGAAGCCTACGTGGTGGTGGATCCGGGCCTGACTGCGCTTACGCGCGGACAGTTGCTCACGGAAGAAGCCTTCCTGATAGCGGTCGAAGAACACGGTGATGAGTTCGACGCGCGCATGGGTGCCGAAGCTGTTTACGAGTTGCTGCGTACGATTGATTTGAACGCAGAAATGGTGCGTCTCAAAGAAGAGATCGCGAGCACCAACTCGGAAACCAAGCTCAAGCGGCTGTCGAAGCGCATCAAGCTAATGGAAGCTTTCGTCGAGTCCGGCAACCGTCCCGAGTGGATGGTCATGACCGTGCTGCCAGTGCTTCCGCCAGACCTGCGCCCGCTGGTGCCGCTGGATGGAGGCCGCTTCGCGACGTCGGATCTCAATGATCTCTATCGCCGCGTGATCAATCGCAATAATCGTCTCAAGCGACTGCTCGAGTTGAATGCGCCCGACATCATCGTGCGCAACGAAAAACGCATGTTGCAGGAAGCTGTCGACGCATTGATGGATAACGGTCGTCGTGGCCGTGCCATCACGGGCACCAACAAGCGCCCATTGAAGTCGCTCGCCGACATGATCAAGGGCAAGCAAGGTCGCTTCCGGCAGAACTTGCTCGGCAAGCGCGTCGACTACTCCGGCCGTTCTGTGATCGTTGTCGGTCCGACCTTGAAACTGCACGAATGTGGTCTGCCGAAGAAGATGGCACTTGAGTTGTTCAAGCCTTTCATTTTCAGTAAGTTACAGCGTCGCGGGCTTGCGACCACCATCAAGGCAGCCAAGAAGTTGGTCGAGCGCGAGAGCGCCGAGGTGTGGGACATTCTCGAAGAAGTCATTCGCGAACATCCAGTACTGCTCAATCGCGCGCCGACCTTGCATCGTTTGGGCATTCAGGCCTTTGAGCCGGTACTCATCGAAGGCAAGGCGATCCAACTGCATCCACTCGTCTGTACCGCATTCAACGCGGACTTCGACGGCGACCAGATGGCCGTCCATGTCCCGCTTTCGCTTGAAGCACAGCTTGAAGCGCGCGCGCTGATGATGAGCACCAATAACATCCTCTCGCCTGCGAACGGTGAGCCGATCATTGTGCCAACGCAGGACGTCGTGCTCGGTCTGTACTACATGACCCGAGATTTGATCGGTAAGCGCGGCGAAGGCATGGCGTTCTCGGACGTGAAAGAAGTTCATCGCGCGTATTCGGCCAATAAGATCGATTTGCATGCCAATATTCGCGTGCGCATCGATGAAACCGATATCGCCGAGGACGGGTCACGCACCAAGAAGCGCACATTGATCAAGACCACGGTCGGTCGCGCGCTACTGGCAGAGATTCTCCCGGCCGGCATGCCCTTCGCACAGGTCAATCAAACGCTGACTAAAAAAGCGGTCTCCGGTTTGATCAATGCCTGCTATCGACGCTTGGGTCTGAAGGACACGGTGATCTTCGCCGATCAGTTGATGTACACGGGTTTCCACTATGCAACGCGAGCAGGCGTATCGATTGGTATCGACGATCTCAAGATCCCGCTCACCAAAGGCGCGATCTTGGAAGTCGCCGAGCGCGAAGTTCGCGAAATCCAAGACCAGTTCACGTCCGGTCTAGTCACCGCTGGCGAGCGTTACAACAAGGTTGTCGACATCTGGTCGCGTACCAATGAAGTCGTCGCCAGGGCGATGATGGATGGCATTGGCACCGACAAGGTGACCGATGCCGAAGGCAACATTGTCGATCAAAAGTCGATGAACTCGATCTACATCATGGCCGATTCAGGCGCGCGTGGTTCCGCCGCACAGATCCGCCAGCTCGCCGGTATGCGCGGACTAATGGCCAAGCCCGACGGCTCGATCATTGAAACGCCCATCAAAGCGAACTTCCGTGAAGGCCTGGACGTGATGCAGTACTTCATCTCGACCCACGGTGCCCGAAAGGGTCTGGCGGATACCGCACTTAAGACCGCGAACTCAGGCTATTTGACGCGCCGATTGGTCGACGTGGCGCAAGACGTTGTCATAACGGAAGTGGATTGCGGCACCAGCGAAGGTTTAATCATGGCGCCGATCGTCGAGGGCGGTGACGTCATCGAGCCATTGCGTGATCGCGTGCTTGGTCGTGTCGTCGCCGAAGACGTCTTTCTGGCCGGCAACGATGAAACGCCTGTTGTCGCACGCGGTACATTGCTCGACGAAGCTATGGTGGCGAATCTGGAAGAACTGGGCGTCCAGCAGGTCAAGGTGCGCTCGACGATTCGCTGCCAGACTCGATTCGGCGTATGTGCCAAATGCTACGGCCGCGATTTGGCCCGAGGCCATCTCGTGAACATTGGCGAGGCCGTTGGCGTCATTGCAGCACAGTCCATCGGCGAGCCCGGCACGCAGTTGACCATGCGAACCTTCCATATTGGTGGAGCGGCCTCGCGAGTTGCCGCACAGGATCATGTGCAGATCAAAACCAGCGGCACCATCCGTCTTAATAATTTGAAGACGGTTGAACACGGTGCTGGTCACTTGGTCGCTGTCTCACGATCTGGCGAAATCTGCGTGCTCGACAACCACGGCCGTGAGCGTGAGCGCTACAAGGTGCCTTACGGCGCCGTGTTGGGTGTACGCGACGGTGATGCCGTCAAGGGCGGCCAGACAGTCGCCAATTGGGATCCGCATACGCATCCGATCGTGTCGGAAGTCGCAGGTGTGCTGCACTTCGTCGACTTCGTCGACGGTGTCACGGTGATCGAGCAGATCGACGAACTGACCGGTTTGCAAAGCAACGTTGTGACCGATCCGAAACGCCGCGGTGGCGGCGCCAAGGACCTGCGCCCGATCATTCGTCTGGAAGGTCTGGAAGGCGAGCACTTGGTGCTTCCGGGTACGGATATTCCAGCGCAGTACTTCTTGCCGGCCGGCGCCATCGTGTCACTGCAGGATCGAGCCAAGGTCGGCGTCGGTGACGTCGTCGCACGTATCCCGCAAGAAACTTCGAAGACGCGTGATATCACCGGTGGTTTGCCGCGCGTCGCCGATTTGTTCGAGGCACGCAAACCGAAAGAGCCGGCGGTTCTCGCCGAGTGCACGGGCGTGGTCAGTTTCGGCAAGGACACCAAGGGTAAGCAACGCTTGTTGATTACCGACAAGGACAGCAACGTCCACGAGGAGCTGATCCCGAAGTGGCGCCATGTGATCGTGTTCGAAGGCGAGCACGTGGAGAAGGGCGAGACCGTTGTCGACGGCGAGCCGAATCCGCAGGACATCCTACGATTGCTCGGGGTAGAGCCGCTGGCCGTCTACCTCACCAAAGAAATCCAGGACGTGTATCGCCTGCAGGGCGTGAAGATCAACGACAAGCACATCGAGACCATCATCCGTCAGATGTTGCGTAAAGTTGAAGTCACCACCACCGGTGATACGCGCTATCTGCGTGGTGAGCAGGTTGATCGCGTTCGCGTGGTCGAGGAAAATTCGCGCGCGCTCGCTCGGAACGAACAAGCGGCTGAATATGACCGCGTCTTGTTGGGCATCACCAAGGCTTCGCTCGCGACGGAATCGTTCATCTCCGCTGCGTCCTTCCAGGAAACCACGCGAGTGCTGACTGAGGCTGCCGTTCGCGGAACTCGCGACACACTGCGCGGTTTGAAAGAAAACGTGATCGTGGGCCGCTTGATCCCGGCTGGTACTGGACTTGCACACCACGATAAGCGCCGCCGCAAACACGAAGAACAGTCGTCGGCCGAACACGAAGTTTTTGGTGGCAACAGCCGCGGCAACCGCAGTGAAGATTTCGCCGACGCGAATTCTTGATGAGCATCGAGGCGCCCGGCCGGAATGCCGGGCGCCTAACGTCTCGAACGAGACATGGCGCGGATGAGTTGACAGCTTTTTTGAAGGCCGTTTAAACTCCCGCTTCTCGACAGGTCGCTTTTTGCCTGTCGTTTGTTTTCTTAAGGGTTGAGAAATGGCGACAGTAAACCAGTTGGTGCGTAAGCCGCGGCAGCCGAAGACTTTCAAGACCGCCTCACCGGCGCTTGAAAATTGCCCCCAGAAGCGCGGCGTCTGCACGCGTGTCTACACCACAACGCCGAAGAAGCCGAACTCGGCGCTTCGCAAAGTGGCGAAAGTCCGTCTGACCAACGGCTTTGAAGTCATCAGTTACATCGGTGGTGAAGGTCATAACCTTCAAGAGCACTCGGTGGTGCTCATTCGTGGCGGTCGCGTCAAGGATCTTCCGGGCGTGCGTTATCACACAGTCCGCGGTTCACTCGACGCCTCGGGCGTGGCCAAGCGCAAGCAAAGCCGCTCCAAGTACGGCGCCAAGCGTCCTAAAAAGTAATCCATAGACCGAGAATTAAGCCATGTCCCGTAAAGGTTCACATCCAAATCGCGAGATCCTGCCCGACCCGAAGTACGGGAACGTGGTGATTGCGCGCTTCGTCAACATGATCATGCGTCATGGTAAGAAAGCCGTCGCCGAAAGCATTCTGTACGGTGCAATCGACGAAATCCGCGCCAAGAACAACGATGCTGTCGCACTGATCGAGAAGGCCCTGGCGAATGTTGCGCCGGTCGTTGAAGTCAAGTCTCGACGTGTCGGTGGCGCCACCTACCAAGTGCCGGTTGAAGTTCGTCCTGCACGACGCTCGGCTCTGGCCATGCGTTGGCTAATCGACGCAGCGCGCAAGCGTGGCGAGACGTCGATGCCACGCCGGCTCGCTGGTGAGTTGCTCGACGCCTCGGAAAGTCGCGGGTCGGCGGTCAAGAAGCGTGAAGAGACGCATCGTATGGCCGAAGCGAACAAGGCGTTTTCGCACTACCGTTGGTAGTCGCCTGAGGCGAAGGACTGTGCGCCGTGGTACGAGACACTCCGATAGAGCGTTATCGTAATTTCGGCATCATGGCGCACATTGATGCCGGGAAGACTACGACGACCGAGCGCATCTTGTTCTACACCGGTGTGAATCACCGGCTCGGTGAAGTCCATGATGGCGCTGCCACCATGGACTGGATGGAACAAGAGCAGGAACGCGGCATTACAATCACCTCTGCCGCGACGACCTGCTTCTGGAATGGTTTGCGACATGACCATCCAATACACCGCTTCAACATCATCGATACGCCTGGCCATGTCGATTTCACCATCGAAGTCGAGCGCTCTTTGCGCATTCTCGATGGTGCCATCTTTGTGCTTTGCGCGGTCGGCGGCGTGCAGTCGCAGTCAGAGACAGTGTGGCGGCAAGCCGTCAAGTACGGTGTGCCGCGGATTGCATTCGTCAACAAAATGGACCGTGTCGGCGCAGATTTCGATCGCGTTATTGCGCAGCTCGCTGGGAAACTGGGCGCGAATCCTGTCCCAATGCAAATCCCCCTCGGTGTAGAAGAATCGTTCGAGGGCGTGGTAGATCTCTTCAGCATGCAGGCGCTCTATTGGGATCGCGCTTCCCTCGGAATGAAAGTCAGAGTGACTAAGATCCCGGCGGGCATGTTGGCGCGCTGCCAAAAAGCGCGAGAATTTCTGATCGAATCGGTGGCAGACACGGCCGAAGATCTGATGGATCAGTATCTCGACACCGGCACGCTGACTGACGCGCAACTGAAGCGAGGACTACGCGTGGCGACACTCGATACGCGGCTAGTCCCAGTCTATTGCGGGTCGGCATTCAAGAATAAGGGCGTGCAATCTTTGCTCGACGCTGTGATCGACTATCTGCCGTCTCCGGTTGATAGGCCGCCGGTTTGGGGTCTTGACGCCAATGGTCAGCCGGCCACGCGCCTAGCCGATGACTCTGAGCCGTTCTCCGCACTTGCGTTTAAGATTGCAAATGACTCCGAGGTCGGGTCGCTAACCTTTTTTCGCGTGTACTCCGGCGCGCTTACGCAAGACTCGAGCGTGTTCAACTTTGGCAAAGGCAAGGTCGAGCGAATCGGAAAGCTCGTACAAATGCACGCCAATCAGCGTGACGAAATCACTGAAGTGCGGGCCGGTGACATCGCCGCTGCTGTCGCGCTTCTTGATGTGACGACTGGCGACACGCTCTGCGACGTGGATCAGCCCATCGCCCTAGAAAGAATTATCTTCCCAGAACCTGTGCTGTCAATGGCCATTGAGGCGAAAACGCCCCTCGACCAGGAGCGATTGACTGCTGCGCTGCTGCGCATGTCACGAGAGGACCCGAGCTTCCGATCGCGATTGGATGCTGAGTCGGGCCAAACGCTCATTGCTGGGATGGGCGAGCTGCACCTAGAGATCTTAGTCGACCGGATGCGCCGCGAGTTCGGTGTCGATGCAAATGTTGGCAAGCCGCAGGTTGCATTTCGCGAGACCTCGCGCACGGCGGTAAAGCAAGAGAGTCATTTCGTGCGCACAGGCAATGATCGCGCACACTTCGCCCAAGTCCTTTTAGAACTCGAGCCGCGCTCGATGGGTTCAGGGTATCTGTTCGAAAACTGTGCGCCGGAATCCCAAATACCTTCGCAATTTGTTCCTGCTATCCGAGCAGGCATTGAGGACTCGATGGACGCCGGGTTGCTAGCGGGCTATCCGATCGTCGACATCAAAGTACGCCTGCTCGGTGGTGCATATGATTCGAACAATTCGAGCGTGCAGTCGTTCCGAATCGCCGCATCCATTGGTTTCAGGCAGGCCTTCCTGCAGTCAGATCCGATATTGATCGAACCCATCATGCGCGTCGAAGTGGTCACGCCTGATACCTACGTCGGGGACGTCATGGGCGATATTTTGCGCCGGCGAGGTCTGCTACGCGCCAGTGACGATGATTGCAAATATCTCGCCGCAGTCCAGGCCGATGTGCCATTGGCAGAAATGTTCGGTTACGCCACGGCACTGAGATCGATGTCTCAGGGTCGCGCGACGTTCTCCATGGTGCTCGACCACTACGCTGAAATACCCGCGAGAATTGCCAGCGCGATGGGTAAAAAAATCTAACGTTCAATCTCCATCAGATTCGAGGTTTTGTACATGTCCAAGTCAAAGTTTGAGCGCACCAAGCCGCACGTCAACGTGGGGACGATTGGTCACGTGGATCACGGGAAGACGACGCTGACGGCGGCGCTGACCAAGGTGGGTGCCGAGCTATTCGGCGGCGAGTTCAAGGCGTACGATCAGATCGATAAGGCGCCGGAAGAAAAGGCGCGTGGCATCACGATCTCGACGGCGCACGTTGAATATGAATCGGCGAACCGTCACTACGCGCATGTCGATTGTCCGGGCCACGCGGATTATGTGAAGAACATGATCACGGGTGCGGCGCAGATGGATGGCGCGATCCTGGTGGTGTCGAGCGCTGATGGCCCGATGCCGCAGACGCGTGAGCACATTTTGTTGGCTCGCCAGGTTGGCGTGCCGTACATCGTGGTGTACATGAACAAGGCTGACATGGTCGACGATCCAGAGTTGCTGGAATTGGTTGACATGGAAGTGCGTGAGTTGCTGCAGAAGTATGATTTCCCGGGCGACGACACCCCGATCATCAAGGGTTCGGCACTCAAGGCGCTGGAAGGCGACCAGTCGGAAATCGGCGTGCCGTCGATCCTGAAGTTGGTCGAGGCGCTGGACACCTTTATCCCGCAGCCGCTGCGCGATATTGAAAAGCCGTTCCTGATGCCGGTTGAAGACGTGTTCTCGATCTCTGGTCGTGGCACGGTGGTGACCGGACGCGTTGAGCGCGGCATTGTTCGCGTCGGTGAGGAAATCGAGATTGTTGGCTTGAAGCCGACGATCAAGACGATCGTGACCGGCGTCGAGATGTTCCGCAAGCTGCTGGACCAGGGGCAGGCGGGCGACAACGTCGGACTGTTGCTGCGCGGCACCAAGCGCGACGACGTCGAACGTGGTCAGGTGATCTGCAAGCCGGGCTCGATCCTGCCACACACAACCTTCGAGGCCGAAGTGTATGTGTTGAGCAAGGAAGAGGGCGGCCGTCACACGCCGTTCTTTAAGGGCTACCGTCCGCAGTTTTATTTCCGCACGACCGACGTCACGGGCAACTGTGAACTGCCGGAAGGCGTGGACATGGTGATGCCGGGCGACAACGTGAAGATGGTGGTGACCTTGATCGTGCCGATCGCAATGGAAGAAGGTCTGCGCTTCGCGATTCGCGAAGGCGGCCGCACCGTTGGCGCCGGCGTCGTGGCCAAGATCGTCAAGTAAAACGTGACAAACAGTGCTCCCTGCCGTGCAAGTTGCCGGTAAGGAGCCTGCGATCTTGAACATTGACTAAATAAAGTGAAAAAAGCATTGGCAAGCCTGGAAACCGCAGAGTATAGTCCGCGGCCCTCCAGGCGACTTTGGTTGCCCGGAATAAACATCGGCGGTGGGGCGTTAGCTCACGGATGTGGCGATCGCGCGAAATGCGCGGCGTGAACACCGCTACGGAGAGAAACATGGCTCAACAACAGCGAATTCGTATTCGGCTGAAGGCGTTCGATCATCGTTTGATCGACCGGTCCGCCAGCGAGATCGTCGAAACTGCCAAGCGCACTGGCGCTCAGGTTCGCGGTCCTATTCCTCTGCCCACCAAGATCGAGCGTTACACGATCCTGACATCACCGCACGTCGACAAAGACGCGCGTGATCAGTATGAGACGCGCACGCACAAGCGCGTCATGGATATCGTCGACCCGAACGACAAGACCGTAGACGCGCTGATGAAGCTCGATCTCGCGGCGGGCGTCGACGTTCAGATCAAGCTCTACTGAGCGCGGGGTCAATCATGACAATCGGATTGGTAGGTCGTAAGTGTGGGATGTCGCGCGTGTTCACAGCCGCCGGCGAATCGGTTCCGGTCTCGGTCATTGAGGTCGAGGCGAATCGCATCACCCAAATCAAGTCCAAAGAAACCGACGGCTATGACGCCGTCCAGGTCACCACGGGCACCAAGCGCCCAGCGCTAGTCAACAAGCCGACCGCGGGAATTTTCGCGAAGGCAAAGACTGGACCGGGACGTGGACTGTGGGAATTCCGTCTAAGCGAAGCTGAGGTCGGCAAGTTTGAGGTCGGCGGCGAGATCACTGCGGATATCTTTACGGTCGGTCAGATCGTAGATGTGTGCGGCGTGACACGCGGCAAGGGCTTTCAGGGCACGATCAAGCGTTGGAATTTCAAGATGGGTGATGCCACCCACGGCAACTCGCTCAGTCATCGCTCACCGGGTTCCATCGGTCAACGGCAAACGCCGGGCCGTGTGTTCAAGGGTAAGAAGATGTCGGGTCATATGGGTAACGTGAACGAGACGACGCAGAACCTGCAGGTGGTTCGCGTTGATTCCGAGCGGAATCTGATTCTGGTGCGCGGCGCGGTCCCCGGTTCTCCCGGTGGCGACGTGGTCGTGCGGCCGGCTGCAAAGTCGCGCTGAGGCGAAAATCATGGAAATCAATGTCCAGGGCGGAAGCCCGATCGAGCTCTCGGAAACGGTTTTCAACCGTCCGTATTCCGAAGCACTCATTCATCAAGTCGTGACGGCCTATCGCAATGCGGGCCGAGCGGGTACTAAGGCGCAAAAGACACGCGCCGAAGTGACCGGCACAACGAAGAAATTCAAGAAGCAGAAAGGCGGTGGCGCGCGTCACGGCGACTACCGGGCGCCGATCTTCGTCGGCGGCGGTGTGACATTTGCCGCCAGACCACGAAACTTCGCACAAAAGGTCAATCGGAAGATGTATCGCGGTGCGATGCAGGCCATTCTTTCTGAGTTGATTCGTCAGGACCGTTTGAAGGTCGTTGCCAGTTTCGATATTGCCGATTCAAAGACCAAGACTTTTGTCAGCAAATTGGCAGAGCTCGGGATGACTCGCGCCACGATCGTCAGCGACGAAGTCTCTGAGAACGCATATTTGGGCTCGCGCAATCTTCCGTACGTCAACATTATCGACGTCCACGGTTTAGATCCGGCGAGTCTGCTGCGTACCAATAATTTGGTTTTGACGGTTAACGCGGTCAAAAAGATTGAGGAGTGGCTGTCATGAGCACCGAGCGCCTGTTATCGGTGTTGATCGCACCGCGCATTTCCGAGAAGACGGCACGGATTCAAGCTGATCACAACCAATATGTGTTTCAGGTTGCGACCGATGCCACCAAGCCGGAAGTGAAAGCGGCAGTCGAGCAGTTATTCAAGGTCAAGGTTGAAGGCGTGCAGGTGCTGAACGTCAAGGGCAAGACCAAGGGATTTCGCGGTCGTTCCGGTAGGCGGAGCGATTGGCGTAAAGCCTACGTCACGCTGGCCGAAGGCCAGTCCATTGAGTTCGGCGCACAGCCCTAAGCGGAAGAAGACTCATGCCTCTGCTGAAAGTAAAACCCACATCTCCAGGTCGCCGCGGCGTTGTCCGCGTGGTCACGCCGGAGCTGCATAAGGGCGGACCGTACAAGCCGTTGGTCGAGCCGCAGGATAAAACCGGCGGTCGCAATCACCATGGCCGCATCACCACGCGTCATCGTGGCGGTGGTTCTCGTCAACACTATCGACTGATTGACTTCAAGCGCGATAAGGATGGTATTTCCGCTCAGGTGGAGCGCGTTGAGTACGATCCGAACCGCACTGCGCATATCGCTCTGCTGCTGTATGTTGACGGCGAGCGTCGCTACATCATTGCGCCCAAGGGCGTAAAAGTCGGCGATGTGTTGCTAAGTGGCCGAGATGCGCCAATCAAGCTCGGAAACTGCTTGCCGCTGCGCAATATGCCGATCGGCAGCACAATTCACTGCATTGAGATGAAGCCGGGCAAGGGAGCGCAATTGGCAAGATCTGCCGGCGCATCCGCCCAGTTAGTCGCCCGCGAACAAGGCTATGCAACCTTGCGCCTTCGTTCTGGCGAAATGCGCAAAGTGCCGGCGGACTGCCGCGGCTGCGTCGGCGAAGTCTCAAATTCGGAACATAACCTTGAGTCGCTGGGTAAGGCTGGCGCAAAGCGCTGGCGCGGTATCCGCCCAACGGTTCGTGGTGTCGCAATGAACCCGGTTGACCACGCGCACGGCGGTGGTGAAGGGCGTTCTGGGCAGGGCAATCCGCATCCGGTTTCCCCTTGGGGCACGCCGGCGAAGGGTTACAAGACGCGCAAGAACAAGCGCACCAACGTGTTTATCGTGCGTCGTCGCAACGGCTGAGGGTGAAAGGATCATGTCGCGTTCATTGAAGAAGGGCCCGTTCGCTGATCTTCACCTCTTGAAAAAGGTGGAAGTTGCGTCCGCAGGCAATAGCAAGAAGCCGATCAAGACTTGGTCGCGTCGTTCCATGATTCTCCCGGAAATGGTCGGGCTAACGATCGCCGTGCACAACGGCCGTCTGCACGTTCCGGTGATGATTAACGAGAACATGGTGGGACACAAACTGGGCGAGTTCGCGCCCACCCGGACCTTCAAAGGTCACTCGGGTGACAAAAAGGCAGGAAGGTAATCATGGAAGCGCGCGCCATTTTACGCACAGTGCGGATCTCTCCGCAGAAGGCTCGCCTGGTCGCTGATCAGGTTCGCGGTCTTCAGGTCAGCCGAGCTGATCAACTGTTGACGTTTAGCCCGAAAAAGGCTGCCAGTTTAATCCGCAAGGTGTTGAACTCCGCCGTGTCGAACGCCGAAAACAATCTCGGCGCCGATGTCGACGAGCTGAAGGTCACTAAAATCTGCGTAGATGAAGGTCCGCAGATGAAACGCCTTCATGCACGTGCCAAGGGCCGGGCTAACCGGATCATCAAACGCACCAGCCACATCACTGTCGTTGTCGGCGACGGCCGAGCGGATTGAGGAATTAGCAATGGGTCATAAAGTCAATCCTATTGGTATCCGTCTCGGCATTTCGCGAGATTGGAACTCTAAGTGGTATGCAGGCCGTAAAGAATTTGCCGAGTATCTCCAGGCCGATTTGAAGGCTCGTATCTTCCTGCGCGAGCGGCTCGGTCAAGCTGGTATCAGCAAGATCTTGATCGAACGTCCGGCCAAGACAGCGCGGATTACTATCCACACTGCGCGTCCGGGTGTGGTGATTGGTAAGAAGGGTGAAGACATCGAGAAGCTGCGCAAGGAACTCTCTGACTTGATGGGCGTTCCGACGCACGTCAATGTCGCCGAGATTCGCAAGCCGGAACTCGACGCGCAATTGGTTGCCGAGTCAATCACGCAACAGTTGGAACGCCGCATCATGTTCCGCCGTGCAATGAAGCGAGCAGTGCAGAACGCTCTTCGCTTGGGAGCTCTAGGCGTGAAGGTGCATGTCTCGGGCCGGTTGAACGGCGCCGAGATCGCGCGTTCAGAATGGTATCGCGAGGGTCGAGTGCCGCTGCACACCCTGCGTGCCGACATTGACTACGGCTTTGCCGAAGCACGCACGACCTACGGCGTGATCGGCGTCAAGGTTTGGATTTATCGCGGCGACGTGTTTGATCTGCACGCGGTTCCCGCTGCGGATGTCAAGCCAGATCGCCCGCAGGCGAAGTAAGGAGCGTTAGTAATCATGCTGCAACCTGCACGTACTAAGTATCGGAAGCTCCACAAAGGTCGGAATCGCGGACTCGCGTTCGTGGCCAACGAAGTGAGCTTCGGTGAATACGGTCTCAAGGCAGTCGAACACGGTCAACTGACGGCTCGTCAGATTGAAGCCGCTCGGCGCACCATCTCTCGCTACGTTAAGCGTGGCGGGAAGTTGTGGATCCGGGTGTTCCCGGACAAGCCGATCACGAAAAAGCCGATCGAAGTCCGAATGGGCAACGGAAAAGGTAGCGTCGAGTATTACGTTGCCCAGATCCAGCCCGGTCGTATGATTTATGAGATGGAAGGCGTAACTGAAGTTCAGGCTCGCGAGGCCTTTGAACTAGCCGCCGCCAAGCTCTCGGTCAAAACCATTTTTGTAACGCGCTCGGTGCTGTGATGAACGCCAGTGAACTTAGAAGCAAATCCGTCGCCGAGCTCAATACTCAGCTACTGGAGCTCCGTCAGGAGCAATTCAACCTGCGAATGCAGCGCGCCCAGGGGCAGCAGGCTCAGGTGCACCAGATCAAACGTGTACGCCGCGATGTCGCGCGCGTGAAGACGGTGATCGCCGAGTTGGAACGCAAGGGTTAAGTCATGAGCGAGCAGCAGATCGAGAATAGTAAGAAAGCGCGCCCGCTGGTTGGCGTTGTCGTCAGCGATAAGATGCTGAAGACCGTCACCGTGATGATTGAGCGCCAGGTACGCCACGGCGTGTACGGCAAGTACATCCGCCGTTCGACCAAGTTCCACGCGCACGATGAATTGGGCGCGAAACAAGGCGACACGGTTTCCATCACTTCGTGCCGCCCGATTTCGAAGACCAAGAGCTATACGGTCACCGAAATTGTCCGTCGTGCCGGCGAATAAGCTTTAGGAGCGCGTCATGATTCAGATGCAAAGCACGCTCGCCGCAGCGGATAACAGCGGCGCCAAATTGCTGATGTGTATCAAAGTATTGGGCGGCTCTAAGCGCCGCTACGCACACATTGGCGACGTCATCAAGGTGACGGTGAAAGATGCGATTCCGCGCGGTAAAGTTAAAAAGGGCGAGGTCTACGATGCTGTCGTCGTCCGTACCCGTAAAGGTGTACGCCGCGCTGACGGTTCCCTCATCCGCTTTGACTCAAACGCTGCGGTGCTGCTGAACAACAAACTTGAGCCGATCGGCACACGTATCTTCGGGCCGGTAACGCGTGAATTGCGTTCCGAGCGCTTCATGAAGATTGTGTCCCTGGCTCCCGAAGTGCTCTAAAGGATTTAGGTATGAACCGCATCCGCAAAGGCGACCAAGTGGTCGTCATCGCCGGTAAGGACAAGGGTCGGAAGGGCGCTGTAACGCGCGTGACCGAAAGCCGCGTGTTTGTCGACAATGTCAATCTGATCAAACGTCACACCAAGGCAAATCCTTCGGCCAATCAGGCTGGTGGAATCGTCGAGCGCGAAGCTGCCATCGACACCTCGAATGTGATGTTGCTAAATCCGACGACACAGAAAGGCGACCGCGTCGGTTTCAAGACCATCAAGAACGACGCTGGCGTGGAGCATAAGGTACGCGTGTACCGCTCTACGGGCGAAGTCATCGATATCGTTTGAGGGGCTGGCCGTGACTGCAAGACTGCATGATTTCTACCGTGACACCGTCGCTCCTGCGTTGATGGAGAAGTTTCAATACGCGAACCCGATGCAGGCGCCGCGGATGAGCAAAATTACGCTCAACATGGGCGTCGGTGAGGCGGTGGGTAACAAGAAGATTCTCGAGAACGCGATCGAGGACATGACCAAGATCGCCGGACAGAAGCCGATTGCGACACTCGCGCGCCGCTCAATAGCGACGTTCAAGATTCGCGATGGTTGGCCGATCGGTTGCAAGGTGACTTTGCGACGTGCGCATATGTTCGAGTTCCTCGACAAGCTCGTTAACGTCGCGCTGCCGCGGGTTCGCGACTTTCGTGGTCTCTCGGGACGCGCATTTGATGGCCGCGGCAATTACAACTTTGGCATCAAAGAGCAGATCATCTTTCCCGAGATCGACTTCGACCAGGTCGACGCGATCCGCGGTATGGATATCGGTATCACGACCACGGCGAAGACCGATCAGGAAGCGCGCGCGCTTCTCGAAGCCTTCGGCTTCCCATTCCGTAACTGACCCGCGGTCAAGGAGATTTTCCGATGGCAAAGACGTCAATGGTCAACCGCGAAGTCAAGCGAAAGAAGCTCGCGAAGCGTCACGGTGCCAAGCGAATTGAATTAAAGAAAGTGATCAGCAGTCCGACCGCTGGTTATGAAGAGAAGATGGAAGCGCAGGCTAAGTTGCAGAAGTTGCCGCGCGATTCCAGCCCATCGCGTCAGCGAAATCGCTGCGCGCTTTCGGGTCGCCCGCGTGGTGTGTACCGAAAGTTCGGTCTTGGCCGAAACAAGTTGCGCGAAGCCACGATGCGCGGCGACGTCCCGGGCCTGCGTAAGGCCAGCTGGTAAGAATCAAGAGAACAGGTATTTGTCATGAGCATGACCGATCCAATTGCCGACATGCTGACTCGCATTCGCAATGCACAAGCGATGGCGAAGCCAACAGTCCAGATGCCGGCCTCGAGCAAAAAGCTCGCGATCGCGCAAGTTTTGAAGGAAGAAGGGTATCTCGATGACGTTGCCGTCAGCGAGACTGGTCCGGGTAAGCGCGTAATGAGCCTCAAGCTCAAGTATTTCCAAGGCCGACCGGTTATTGAGAAAGTGCAGCGTGTCAGCCGGCCTGGTTTGCGGACCTATCGCGGCAAGGACGATTTGCCAAAGGTGCTCGGCGGTCTAGGCATTGCGATTGTGTCGACGTCCAAGGGACTGATGACGGACGCAAAGGCTCGGGCCGAAGGTCTCGGCGGCGAAGTCCTCTGCGTCGTGGCCTAAGATAGGAGCTACCCATGTCTCGCGTCGCAAAGAAACAGATCGCTCTGCCGAAAGGTGTTGAGCTTTCGATGAAAAACGGGACGGTCTCGGTGAAAGGTGCCAAAGGCACGCTGACACTCGAGCAGCCGGCCAATGTCGGCATCGCGGTCGATGGTGACCAAGTCTCGATCACGACCGTCGGTGAGCCTAATTGGGCGATGGCGGGAACTATTCGCGCACTTCTGGCGAACATGATTACCGGTGTGTCTGCTGGCTACGAGCGCAAGCTAGAGTTGGTTGGAGTCGGCTATCGCGCATCGATGCAGGGTAAGGATCTAAACCTGACGTTGGGTTTTTCTCATCCAATTCTGTTCAAGGTTCCTGCCGATATCACGATTGAAACGCCGACCCAGACCGAGATTCGGATCAAGGGTGTCGACAAGCAAAGCGTCGGCCAAGTTGCGGCAAAGATTCGGGCCTTCCGTCCGCCTGAACCCTATAAGGGCAAAGGTGTGCGTTACGGTGGCGAGAAGATTACGCTGAAGGAAGCGAAGAAGGCCTGACCTTGGTCGGGGTTCTTTTCAGTTAAGGACATATTGAAGTCATGGCTAAAGTGGACAAAAGAGAAGCTCGCCTGCGCCGAGCGCAGACGACACGGCATCGGATTCGGGGGCTAAAAGTTCCTCGGCTGACCGTCCACCGCAGTGGACAGCACATCTACGCGCAGGTCTTGGCGCCAGATGGAACGGGTGTGCTGGCATCTGCCTCCACAGTCCAGAAGGGCATTAGTGAAGGCCTTAAGGGCACGAAGAACAAGGATGCGGCAGCGGCTGTTGGTCGCGCGATCGCAGAAAAGGCCCGCGCCGCAGGCGTTGAGAAGGTCGCATTTGATCGCTCTGGCTTTAAGTACCACGGTCGCATTCAGGCCCTGGCCGACGCTGCCCGCGAGGGTGGTCTCCAGTTCTAAGGTCGGCGTGAGCCTCAGACCCAATCTTTTCAGGTGAGCAGCATGGCGAATGACAACGAAAGCAGTGACGGCCTTCTAGAGAAGCTGGTTGCCGTCAATCGAGTGGCGAAAGTCGTAAAAGGCGGACGTCAGTTCGGTTTTACAGCGTTGACCGTGGTGGGTGATGGGAATGGCCGCGTGGGTATCGGTTATGGCAAGGCGCGCGAAGTGCCGGCCGCAATCGCCAAAGCGATGGAGCGTGCGCGTCGCGCGATGGTCAAAGTAAGTCTTAACGCTGGAACCGTTTGGTATCCGACGCAGGGTAACCATGGCGCCGCGAAGGTATACATCGCGCCGGCATCTGAAGGTACAGGCGTCATTGCGGGCGGTGCGATGCGCGCAGTTTTTGAGGTCGTCGGTGTGCAAAACGTGCTTGCCAAGGCGTTTGGATCACGCAATCCGATCAATCTCGTCCGCGCGACGGTGAAAGGTCTGTCGCGAATGGCGGCGCCGAATGACTACGCGGCGAAGCGCGGCAAGCGCTTAGATGAGTTGACGGGGAAATCGAATGAACGTTGAAGTGACGAGCGGTACCGTCAGGGTCCGTTTGGTCAAGAGCCCGAACAGCACGCCAGAGCGTCATCGGCTGTGCGTCAAGGCACTCGGTCTCAAGCGTATCAACCATGTGGTGGAACTGAAGGACAGTCCGAGTGTCCGTGGTCTCATCTACAAAGTTAACTATTTGGTTCGCGTCGAAGGCTGAGTCTTCGGGGCTGGAGTGGAAGTCATGAGGCTGAATACGATCAAGCCCGCCGAGGGCAGCAAGAAAGAGCGCGTCCGCGTGGGTCGTGGGATTGGGTCGACGCTCGGTAAGACCTGCGGGCGTGGTCATAAAGGACAGTTCGCGCGTACCGGTAAGGGTAAGGTGAAGGCCGGTTTCGAAGGCGGACAGATGCCCTTGCAACGTCGCCTGCCGAAGGTAGGTTTCCGCTCCAAAAAGGCGGCAAATTCTGGTGAGGTCTTGCTCTACAGTTTGGCCCACGTGGAAGGTGATGTTGTCGACCTCGCCACACTCAAGGCCGCGAAGCTCGTGGCACCGAATGTTTCTCGCGTGAAGCTGGTAAAGCAGGGTGATGTTTCCCGCGCGTTAACAGTTCGTGGAGTTACCTGCACGGCTGGGGCCAAGGCAGCCATCGAAGCAGCTGGCGGGTCGGTGGAGTAGCGCCTTGGCCAATGCCTCCAATAAAGTCGGATCCCAGGCGGGCGGACTTGGTCGTCTGACCGAGTTACGGTCACGCTTGCTCTTCGTTCTGGGTGCGCTGATTGTCTTCCGCGCGGGCAGCTTCATTCCTGTCCCAGGTGTCAATCCCGAGGCAATGCTGCAACTGATGGAGTCCCAGAAGGGCACCATCATTGATGTCTTCAACATGTTCTCGGGTGGTGCGCTCTCTCGCTTCTCGATCTTCGCGCTTGGCGTAATGCCCTATATTTCGGCGTCCATCGTTGTGCAAATTCTGGCTACGGCTTTGCCGTCGCTCCAGGCTTTGCGCAAGGAAGGAGAAGCGGGCCGCCGTACGCTTAGTAAGTACACGCGATGGGGAACCTTGGGTCTGTCGTTGTTCCAAGCGTTCGGCGTCGCGTACGCGTTACAGCAGCAAGGTGGCGCTGTAGTCATCTCTCCAGGAGCCGGGTTTCTGGTCACGGCAGTTATCAGTCTGACCGCTGGCACAATGTACCTGATGTGGCTGGGCGAGCAGGTTACTGAGCGCGGTATCGGCAATGGTATTTCGTTGATCATCTTCGCCGGGATCGTCGCTGGTTTCCCGTCTGCGATTGTGTCGACGCTGCAGCTCGCCAATACGGGCCAGTTGTCCTTCCTTGCAGTCATACTGATTCTTGGCATTGTCACCGCTGTTACAGCCTTTGTCGTCTTCATGGAGCGCGCCCAAAGGCGAATTACCGTGAACTACGCCAGACGTATGTCAGGCCGTCAGGCATATCAGAACCAGGCATCTCATCTGCCGCTGAAGCTCAATATGGCTGGCGTGATCCCGCCCATTTTCGCATCCAGTCTCATTCTGTTCCCGGCCACTGCGGCGACATGGTTCAGCACTGCGGAGTCCACGCGTTGGTTGCAGCGGTTGGCCGCGATGCTCGGGCCAGAGCAGCCGCTGCATATGTTGTTGTATGGGGCCATGATTTTCTTCTTTGCGTTCTTCTACACGGCTCTCGTGTTCAATGCTCAAGAGACGGCAGATAACCTGAAAAAGTCCGGAGCGCTGATTCCCGGAATCCGGCCCGGCAAGGCTACTGCAGAGTACATTGACGGTGTGCTTACGCGGCTGACTGCTGTCGGTGCTGTCTATTTGGTTGCGGTGTGTTTGCTGCCGGAGTTTATGCGCATCTATTTCGCGGTTCCGTTCTATTTCGGTGGAACCTCGTTGTTGATCGTGGTCGTCGTGGTGATGGACTTCATGGCACAGATTCAAGCGCATCTGATGTCGCACCAGTACGACAGTTTGTTGAAGAAAGCGAATTTGAAGAACGTCGGACGCGGTGGCTTGCTCAAGTAGAGCAAACCCTCGTAACTGAAACTTGTAGATGGTTGCGCGCAACTGGTTGGATACTGCTACAATAGGCGGTTCAACCAGCCGCGCTCTTTAGAGTGGAGATCTCTGATGGCCCGTATCGCGGGAGTGAACATTCCGGTCGGCAAGCATGCCTGGATCGGTCTGACCAGTATTTATGGTGTGGGAAAGAGTAGCGCACGTAAGATTTGCGATGCGGCTGGTGTGGCTCCCACCACGAAGGTCAAGGCGCTGACGGAAGCAGAAGTTGAAAAACTTCGCGCCGAAGTCGGTCGCTATACGGTTGAAGGTGATTTGCGCCGAGAAGTAGCTGTGAGCGTGAAGCGCCTGATTGATCTCGGTTGCTACCGCGGTTTGCGCCATCGCAAAGGGCTTCCCATTCGTGGTCAACGCACGCGCACCAATGCGCGGACGCGTAAGGGCCCTCGCAAGCAGATTAAGAAGTAATCGGGACGGAATTCGATCATGAGTAAGGCGGCTGCGCCGGCTGGAAAAGCCAAGAAGAAAATTAAGCGCTCGGTTTCGGACGGCATCGCGCATGTCCAGGCCTCGTTCAATAACACGGTAATCACGATCACCGACCGCCAGGGCAACGCGCTCAGTTGGGCAACCTCCGGCGGCGCTGGTTTTCGGGGATCACGCAAGAGTACGCCGTTCGCGGCGCAGGTCGCCGCCGAGAAGGCTGGTCGCGTTGCGCTTGAGTACGGAGTGAAAGCATTGGAAGTTCGTATCAAAGGCCCGGGTCCGGGTCGTGAGTCGGCGGTGCGTGCACTGAATGCCCTCGGGCTGAAGGTCACCAATATTTTGGACGTAACGCCGATTCCGCATAACGGCTGCCGTCCACCCAAGCGCCGTCGCGTGTAATCAAGGAGGATTTACGTCATGGCCCGTTATCTCGGTCCTACCTGCAAGTTAGCTCGTCGCGAAGGCACGGATCTCTTTCTGAAGAGTCCGGCGCGTCCGCTCGATAAGAAGTGCAAGCTCGAACAAAAGCCCGGCCAACATGGTGCGGCAAAGAAGGCGAAGACCTCCAACTATTCCGTGCAGTTGCGCGAGAAGCAGAAGGTCAAGCGGATTTATGGTGTGCTGGAGCGTCAGTTCCGTCGCTATTACGCTGAAGCCAGCCGTCGTCGTGGGGCGACCGGTGAAAATTTGCTGCAGTTGCTGGAATCGCGGTTGGATAATATCGTCTATCGATTGGGTTTTGCGGTCACGCGCGCCCAAGCTCGCCAGCTTGTTTCGCATCGTGGCGTGAAGATCAATGGTAAGACAGTAAATCTGCCTTCCTATCAGGTCAAGGTGGGTGAATCGATTTCGCTGGCCGATCGCGCGCGAGAGCAATTGCGTGTGAAGGAAGCGATGACCGTCAGTCAGGAAATGGATCTCGCGCCGAGTTGGCTCGAAGTCGATGCTGGCAAAGGTCAGGGCGTCTTCAAGCAGCTTCCCGACCGCAGCGATTTGTCAGCCGAGATCAATGAAAACTTGATCGTCGAGCTTTACTCCAAGTAAGTCTTACGAGGAACGTTCATGGCGTCTGCAACCAGTTTGCTGCGTCCCAACAACCTGGTCGTTGAGAACGCCGGGGACAAGCGCGCGAGAGTCGTGCTTGAACCGTTGGAGCGCGGGTTTGGTCACACCTTGGGCAATGCGCTTCGGCGCGTTTTATTGTCCTCGATTCCGGGCGCTGCCATCACTGAGGTTGAGGTGGATGGTGTGTTGCACGAGTACAGCACGATCGAAGGTGTGCAGGAAGATGTGGTTGAGATTCTTCTGAATCTCAAAGAAGTTGCGGTTCGGCTACATAATGTCGAGCAGACAACAGTTCAGTTGACGCGTAAGGGTCGCGGTCCGGTGACGGCTGGCGATATCACTGTCGACCATAACGTCGAAATTGTGAACCCCGATCTGCTGATCTGCACGTTGACTAAGGATGTTTCGCTTTCGATGCGTCTGCGCATAGCGCGTGGCGTCGGCTATGAGGCGGCAAGTTCGCGTCGATTGCCGGAAGATGAAGCTCGTCCGATCGGGCGTTTGCAGATTGACGCGACGTATTCGCCAATTCGCCGCGTGGCTTACACCGTGGAAAGTGCGCGCGTCGAGCAGCGCACGGATCTCGATAAGCTGGTGTTGGACGTTGAGACTGATGGTACGGTCGATGCGGTTGACGCTGTGAAGCAGGCAGCGGGAATTCTTGTCGATCAACTCGGTGCTTTTGTCGACGTCAGTCGTCGGGAAGCTGAGCGGCCGGTGGCCGGGCGGGCGGAAGTCGATCCGATTCTGTTGCGTCCCATCGATGACTTGGAGTTGACTGTTCGCTCGGCCAACTGCCTGAAAGCTGAGAGCATCTATTACATAGGTGATCTGATCCAGCGTACCGAGGTTGAGTTGCTGAAGACCCCGAATTTGGGTAAGAAGTCACTCACTGAAATTAAGGATGTGCTTGCCGCTCGCGGGTTGTCGCTCGGCATGAAGCTCGAAAACTGGCCGCCGCCGGGTCTAGCGACCAGCGGTTTCGGCGGCTGATCAAGGAGAATTGCTATGCGTCACCGTAATGCAGGCCGCGCCTTTGCTCGTACTAGCGCGCACCGCCAAGCCATGTTTCGCAATATGATTAACTCGCTGATCCAGCACGAGTTAATTAAGACCACTCTGCCGAAGGCGAAGGAATTGCGCCGTTTTGCTGAGCCGTTATTGACGCTGGCCAAGGTGGACGGCTTGTCGAACCGTCGTCTGGCCTTCGATCGTCTGCGTGATAAGTCGTCCGTCGGCAAGCTTTTTGTCGAATTGGGTCCGCGCTATCGAGCTCGTCCAGGTGGGTATTTACGCATTCTGAAATGCGGCTTCCGTGACGGTGACAATGCACCGATGGCCTATGTGGAATTGGTGGATCGTCCGAGCGCTCCGGCGCGCACTGACGCCTGAGCGATCGCGTAGATCGTTACAGCAGAGGGCCGCCGAAAGGCGGCCTTTTTGCTTGTGCGCCCGGCAGGGCGCACCTGCTTGGAGGTGAAAGTCCTCTACTCGAGCGGCAAGGGGAAGAGTTATCCGAGCGGCAAGGGTGTCGTGGGTAACTGCGAATCTGGAGGAATCCCAAGGCAAAGCGCTGGCCTGACGAACAGGAAGCGGATACGACGCGGCACAGCGGGGTAAGGCGGCCAATATCGTCAAAGCCCAACACTTGCACGGGACGCTGTGACGTAGATCCGACAGGCATAAGCGTGAAGGCGGGTGCGTCATACCCGGGGAGATCCTTGATCGGTGCCGGAAGTGCCACTGACATCGTGAGGTGTCGGGATGCCAATGAGGAAGTCAGCAGAGGCCGTAGTAGGCGCCGGCATGGGCTGAAAAAGAGGTTTTTGTTGAGTGGCGCAGTTTCGTCGCGGACGGAAGGAATCCCCCTGGTGGACTGCTCGGTCCGTTGTTGTCGAATAGCGTCCTGCTGAGGGAACAGCACCTCGATCTGCAAGCCCGTGGCTCCGCGTTTTGTCGCTATGTACACGACTGCAATATTTGCCGTCGCAGTGACGCTCCATACGCGCCGGTGCCATCACTTCGCCCAATTTCTGAAAGAGCGGCTGAAGCTCAACGTCCATGTGGCGAAGAGCGCGGTTGCGCGAAGACGGGCGGGCAGGGTTTTGTGCCTGCAGCGCTGTCGGCGCACACGGTGTCAACGCTGCGCATCGATCAGACCGCATCACGGTGCGCCTTTGATCAGCGCCGGCCGTGATGACGAGCGGCGCCTGCGACATGATCACGGCTATCCGGAATTCCTACCTGATCGCCAGGGCTTGGTGTTGCTGCTCGTCGCGACGCGTAGACTTCAGCGTCTTGCATGAACTGCCTTTTGCCCAACCGCATGTATGCTGGTCTCGGAGGACGGCAGGGCTAACCACGCCTGCGACCCGATTCTCGCGGAAGCGAACTTTCTTCGGCGCTCTGCGACGGATGAAACCAACCGCGAAATGTGGTGTCCGTTTGGACAAGTTTCCTCATTGGGGTCAGAGCGTATGTTCAGTCAATTGAGTTCACGCCAGTGGTTTGCCGGAATCGCCCTGGTCACCGCCGGTTTGATGGCCTACGCTTTTTATGCTGAGCACGTGCTCGGCTTGGAGCCGTGTCCACTATGCATGTTCCAGCGTGTGGCCATGGCGCTGGTCGGAAGTATTTGTTTACTGGCGGCGATTCATGGGGCGCGAGGCGTCGGTATCCGCGTTTACGCGGCGCTCGCGTTCATTGCCGCCGCTCTGGGAGCTGCAATTTCGGGACGACATGTGTGGCTACAGTCTTTGCCCAAAGATCAGCTACCGTCATGTGCGCCTCCGATGGACTTCATGTGGGACAACATGCCTTTCGGGGCCATGCTGAAGACCATCATGATGACGTCCGGGGAGTGCGCCAACATCGATTGGGAATTCCTTGGATTGAGCATGCCAGCATGGACGTTGGTGTGTTTTGTGTTGATGGTTTTGGTAATGCTATATGTGGCAATCGCTCCGCGCACTAAGCCGATTTAAGTTTTCGCGACTACCCTGAGTTCAATTGAAAGGCTGTGACATGTTGAGGAAGGAACGCGTGCTCGAACCCATTCGCGAAGCCAAAGCCTGGACGCCAGCGTCCTGGGCGGAACACACGGCCCTCCAGCAGCCACACTATGAAGACGCGGCAGCGTTGAACGATCAATTGCGCGCATTGCGTCAGCTCCCGCCGCTCGTGACTTCGTGGGAAATTCTGCAGCTCAAACAGGAATTACGCGATGCCGCGGAAGGGCGTCGCTTCCTGCTTCAAGGGGGTGACTGCGCGGAAAACTTTGCCGACTGCAATAGCCCACACATAGCGAACCGGCTGAAAGTGTTGCTGCAGATGAGCTTGGTGCTGGTGCACGGTTTGAAGCAGCCAATCGTCCGAATAGGTCGCTTCGCTGGACAGTATGCGAAACCCCGATCAACAGATACCGAGACCCGCGATGGTGTGACTCTGCCAAGCTACCGCGGCGACCTAGTCAACGCTCCTGACTTTACCTCTGAGGCACGTCGGCCGGATCCGAAGCGTCTTGTTGAGGGGCATTCGCGCTCGGCGTTGACGATGAACTTTGTACGTGCGCTGATTGATGGTGGCTTCGCCGATCTGCATCATCCTGAGTACTGGAATCTGGATTGGGTCCAGCATTCGCCGTTCGAGCGGGAATATCGCGACATGGTGCGCTCGATCGGTGACGCGGTCCGCTTTATGGAAAGCGTGGGCGGTGCACCGATCGGAAGCTTGCGCCGTGTGGATTTCTACACCTCGCACGAGGCTTTACTTTTGCATGCAGAGGAGGCGTTGACGCGCCAAGTCCCGCGGCAGTGGGGCTGGTTCAACTTGTCGACTCACTTTCCGTGGATTGGCATGCGTACCGCAGCATTGGACGGCGCGCATGTGGAGTACTGCCGTGGAATCCGCAATCCCGTCGGCGTCAAGATCGGCCCCACGACGAACACCGATCAGTTGTTGCGATTGATTGATGTACTCAACCCAGAAAATGACAGCGGGCGCTTAACTTTGATCCACCGCATGGGAGCCACCAAGATCGCAGAGCATCTGCCGCGACTCATCGAGGCTGTTCGGTCCAATGGTAGGCGGGTTCTATGGTGTTGCGATCCGATGCACGGCAATACCGAGAGCGTTGCGAACGGCGTAAAGACTCGACGCTTTGAGAATATTCGCGCCGAACTCGACCTCGCTTTCGACATCCATGCACAGATAGGTTCTAGGCTGGGCGGCGCGCACTTAGAGTTAACTGGCGAAAACGTGACCGAATGCATGGGCGGAGCGCGCGATCTAACCGAGATTGATCTGCAACGTGCGTATACCTCCACCGTCGATCCACGCTTGAATTACGAGCAGGCGTTGGAGATAGCTATGCTGATCGTGCGCAAGCAGGGGGCGCGGGTCAGCGAAGTGGGTTGACGCTTGTACCGCGATTTGTTTGAGTGGGCGCTTCTCAGGCAATCGCTGGTCTGACGACGCCGGCTTTTCCGGCAAGGACGATCAGCCCATCGAAACAGTTCACGCGGTGTGCACTATGGGATCTTCGTTCGCGAACTGCTTTGAGTGCGCCAATTGCGATAGATGCGCGCTCACGAAGGTTCGCGACAGCTCAGGTGGCCAGTTTTCAACATGGCTATGCCACGAAAGGCGCTTGGCGCGCCGATAAATTAATGATTAACTCGCGGGCCTTCCCTGATCGAAGGCACTGCCTTGTCCGAGCTTGGTGCTAACTGCCAGTTGACCTCAGATTTTGCAATGGACGAGGATGCGCACAGCTTGCCGGCCTGGGTCTATCAGGATCCGCGGTTCTTCGAGCTCGAAAGGCAGCATATCTTTCGCAAGAGCTGGCAGTTGGTCTGCCATCTCAACGACATTCCCAAAGCGGGGGACTATCACGGTTTCGAATTTCTAGGCGAGCCGATTGTCGTGATTCGTGGTGAAGATAGCGTAGTGCGAAGTTTTTATAATGTGTGTCGGCACCGCGCCTCGCGGCTATTAGACGGCGCGAAAGGCGAGTGTGCTCGCGGGCGCATCATTTGCCCGTATCACGCGTGGACCTATGCCCTCGACGGCCGTTTGATCGGCATGCCACAACGCGAAAGTTTTTCGGGTCTGGACCTGTCTCGTCATAGTTTGGTCCCATTGGAACAAGAGATATTCATGGGCTTTGTCTTTGTACGACTGGAAGCCGGTGGCCCCAGCGTGCATGAGATGGCTGCGCCATATGCGCATGAGTTGGCCATCTATCGTATGGACGAGTTGGAGCCACAAGGGCGTGTGACCTTGCGCCCGCGTGCGGTCAACTGGAAGAACGTTGCCGACAATTATTCCGATGGTTTGCACATCACCGTGGCGCATCCAGGACTGGCGCGTCTATTCGGCACCGGCTACGGCATAGAAGCGAAACCGTGGATCGACAAAATGTGGGGGCAGCTACGCGATCAACCGTCACGCAACTGGTCTGAGCGCTTGTACCAGCGGTTCTTGCCGCAGCTCGAATACTTGCCGCCTGAGCGCCAACGCTTGTGGATCTATTTCAAACTGTGGCCGAATTTTGCATTCGATATCTATCCGGATCAGATCAATTTGATGCAATTCCTGCCGATCTCCGCCAGCGAAACCGTGATACGCGAGATCGCCTATGTGTTGCCCGATTCGCGGCGGGAAATGCGTGCGGCACGCTATCTCAATTGGCGTATCAACCGGCGTGTCAACATCGAAGACAAGACGCTCATTGAACGTGTGCAGGCTGGCATGCAATCCCAAAGCTACACCGTTGGCCCACTGGGAGACGGTGAAGTGTGTTTGCGAAGCTTTGGGCGGCGTATGCGCGAGCTGATTCCGCAAAGCCGCTTGCATCGAGCACCTGGCTAAGTTCGCGCGCGATGTCAGCGCGCGGCATCTTCAAAGCCGTCGGCGAACGCAAATGGTCCTACACAGCTTCCCGGAACTTGCGCGTGCGTGAGTTCGATATCGTCGACATACCAGCCTTCCCCGTTGCTGCCAGCATCACTGCCGAAGCGCCAAGCTAGTTTGACGTTTTGGCCCGCGAAGGCGGACAAATCCACGCTTTTCTGCTGCCACGTGAACTGCGTTCCAGTGAAAGCTGCCGTCCCAGAAGGCATCGCCGCGCAGGCATTACCGGGATTCGCGATGGTGCCTGGATAACCGCCAGCCGGTGTCAACCGGCTCCAAACGCCGCCGCCATTGGTAGAGATATCCACCACGCCGCCGTCAAAGCCCGCCTGCATATCCCACGCCGTCCAGAAGCTCAGTGTCGACACTTGGCCTGCAGTTAACATCATTACTGGCGTTTCCAAGGTGACGCACAAAGAATTTGAGGATGTGGAGAAGAAACTGCGATCGCCCGCGCGCACCCGAGTGGTCGACAAATGCCAACCGGCGTGCTTGGCCGCCACAGCCTCGTCCGGATCGCCGAAGGTGTCGAGGATCGGATCGCCCACCTCGGCGCCAGTGCTGAAGTTGCCGTTTCCGATCGGTCCGGTTGCCAGCACCTGTCGACGCACCAGATTGCTGTCCTCGATGCCCGTTGCGAGGTCAGTCGCGCGCACGATGTAGTAAAGCGCTTGACCGCCGGGGGCAGTGAGATCCTCGAAACTGGTACCGGTCAGGCCACTGGCAATTCGGTTGCCCACCGTCGGCACGAAATTATCGGAGCTGCCGCGATAGACCGAATACCGGCTCAGACCGCCGCAGAAGGCGGTTGCGGCCGGCCACGATAGATTGATCTGGCAGGTGGACAAGCCGGCGCTGGTAGCGCTGAGCAGGCCGCCAAAGCTCGGTGCGGCGGTGCAACTGCCGCTGGTTTTCGCCTCGACGCAGCTCGATGGCTCAGAGGTACACACGCCGGAGACATCGCTTTGGCGAACGCGATAGCCGAGCACCAATCCACCCGAGGCATCGAGATCGCTATAGGACGCGTTAATCAATCCACTCGTTATCTGCGTGAAATCACCCGCGCATCCGCCAAACGCGCGCTCGATGCTGTAGCGCGCATTCGCCGTTCCGGAACCTGTCCAGCTCAAATCAACGCGACGCTCGGCCGCCGGCGTGGCGCTCAGCGAAGTTGGCGCGGCCGAACTACTACAAAGATTGCTCGGCTTTAGCAGAAATAGCCCCTGCGACAAGTGCGTCACGGGAATGACGCCGCTCGCAAAAAACGGGTAGTTATTCCAGGTGCCATCGAACTCCGCTTGGTCATTGGCCGGAAAGACATCAAAGAAGGCCACCTCTTCGAGTTGCGATTGCGCCAGATTGGTCAACGCCAAGATGCGCAGTCCGGCACGGTAATTCGACTCGAATACGAAACTGCCGCGCACATACAGGTTGTGATCGATCGCGGCCGTCGCATGCTGGAAATAGCCGTTGCCACCGGAGAGTACCGGGGCGTTGAGATTGCTCGCGTCAAAAATCCAGGTTCGAGTTGGCACACCGGCGTTCTGTTCGTCGAGTTCGTCATTGAGCAGGATGTAGCGCTGATCTTCGGTGAACCATGCTTGGTGAGCGTAGCCAATATTGTTAAATCGCAGGCTAGATAAACGCACCGGACTCGCGTGGTTGCTGACGTCAATGATGTCGAGATTGTGCGCCGTGCCGCGGGAGGCAAGGCACACCTCACGTCCCGCACACGATTGATTGCCGGCCGCCACCGGGTCGCAATCCAAATCCGGCCCTGCGTAGACGAAGCATTGGTTCTCGTGGATGTAACCGCCATCGTTGTAGCAGCCGACGAACTGCGGGCTGATCGGATTGGCAAGGCTGACAATGTGCATATTGCCGCCGCAAGTCAGCACATTCGGATTGTTGTTGGTGCCAGTGGTACCGACCAGATAGGCGTAGCCGGTCTGCTCATTGATTGAGATCGTGTGCGTATTCGAGACGCGATTGTAGTGGGCGGTTTCGGTGTACACATCGGGCGCGCCAATCGCCGAGCGTAGCTGGGTCAGGTCAAATATCTGCATGCCGTGGCCAACTTGTTCGCTGACGATGTAAGCGTAATTCTGATACACGCGCATATCGCGCCAAGTGTTACTGGTTCCCGAGTGCGTCGGCAACCGCCCAGCGTAATACGGCGCTTCTGGGTTGCTGATATCTATAAAGGCGGTGCCGTTATTTAGCCCCAACAAGACCCACTCATGACCGGTAAGCGGATCGGTCCAGCCCCACAGGCTATTGGTTTTGACCGAATTCCCGCTTGCGGTGCCGAAGGTGGAATGCGGCATGAACTCCAGCAAATCAATGTTTCGGCACGGGTAGACGCCGGCCGCGAAGCCTCCCACGCAGGCTTGTAAATGCTCGGGGGCGAGGGGGACGGCGCCCGCGGCGGACGCCTGCAAGGCATCGTTCTGCCGCATCAGATAGTCGCTATCGGATGCTCGCGACGTGTTGCTTGCGGCAAGTATCACCCAGAGGCAAAGCCATCGCCCGGATATTGAGATCGGCATGAGGATCGCCTGCGGCCTGGCTATAGCACATGAGGTTAGCAGATGGCGGCGATGCCTTTTGTGGAAGCAAAGGCGCAACTTCAGACGCCTCAGTCCATGAAGTAGCCGCCATTCACCGGCACATTGGCCCCGGTAATGAATCCAGCGTCATCCGCGCTCAGGAAATCGACCACGCGCGCGATTTCGAAGGGTTCGCCGAGACGACCGACCGGAATTTTCGAGACAATCTCCTCGCGGATCTTCTCGCCCATCTGCAACACCAACTGCGTGCGGCAGTATCCGGGCGAGACCGAGTTCACGGTGACGCCTTTGCGCGCGACTTCACGCGCGAGCGCCATGGTGAAGCCATGCATGCCGGCCTTCGCCGCGGAATAGTTGGTTTGGCCGAACTGGCCTGTCTGGCCGTTGACAGAACTGATGTTGATGATGCGGCCGAACTGTCGATCGCACATCGAATCCACGAACTGCCGCGTGAGGTTGAATACGCCATCGAGATTTACGCGAATCACGTCTGACCACTGGCGCGCATCCATCTTGCGTAAGGTGGTGTCGCGCGTGATGCCGGCGGCATTGACCAGAATGTCGACCTCGCCGTGATTTGCACGCACACGACTGGCGAATTCGGCACACAAATCGAAATCCGCCACATTCAGCGGCTCGAAGACCACGCGTTCGCCCAAGTCTTCCACGGCCGCACGAAAGGCGGCAACGCGATCGGGATTGGTGGCGAGGTCCGCCGCAATTACGCGCCGCCCTGAGCCCACGAGGTAACGGCAGATCTCAGTCCCAAGGCCACCGATGCCACCGGTAACCACGGCCAGTCGCTGTGCTGCATCAGTCATCCCTTTGCTCCTCGATTCGTTTTCGGTGTGGCAGGTGATTGCCCATACGATAAGTCATTGAGTTTCCAACTCGCGACGACGAACTTTCGTCTCGCCGAGGGCTCCAAAATGATCGTTGCGAGGAGCGGCAGCGACGCGGCAATCCCGTGTCTCCATTCAGCGTGCGCCCATGCGAAAACAACCCAGCAGAGTCACTGGATTGCTTCGCTGAGGCTTGCAATGACAAGTGGATGACCGGGCCCACGCAAACGCCTTCTACGTGTTCTCGCTGCCTCTCGTTCGTCCTGCTTCGCATCCGACTATCGTGCATACCCCGTATTCATCAGTGTCAGATTTCGCCCGTCGGCTTAGATGTCGACAAGCGCACGGCTGCGACAGGGCAACTTCAGCTCGCCTCTGTGTGGTCAGCGATGGCCCACAAAAGCGTATGACCCAGCACTTTCACCCGGGCTTTAAGACTTCCCGCGCGGTCGCGGTGGCGAGGGCGGTGGTGGCGTGGTCACCCGCGGCTTATCGACAGGCGCGGCGGGCGGCGTGGCTTGGGGCACGGGTCCACCCTTGCCAAAGCCCTGCTGTAACTGGCGCCAGATTTCGATGTTACGCTCGGTCAAATCGTGCATGACCGTCCAAGGCGACTGCCCCAAGATGGTGTTCAACTGCTGCCGGAATTGCTGCTGCTGATCCAGGAAAGTCTGCATGCTGCGTTCTAGATAGCTGCCCATGAAGCCTTGCAGCGAATCGCCATAAAAGCGGATCAACTGCGACAACAGGGTCGCGCTGAGCAGCGGCTGCCCGTGCTCTTCGCGTTCGGTGATGATTTGCAGTAGCACCGAGCGGGTCAAATCCTGGTTGGTTTTTGCGTCGTGGACTTCAAATACCTCGCTGTCCTGCACCAACTGGCGAATGTCTTCGAGGGTCACGTATGAGGAAATCTCGGTGTCGTAAAGACGCCGATTAGGATACTTTTTGATGATGCGCAATCGGGCCATCGGTGCCTTGCCAAGTCAGGGGCGGGCTTCGAGATCCAGGCGATAAGCCTGAGTAGCGCGGCTCCGCGAAGCGCGCAACGCCGTTGCGTTACGCGCGCACAGCTTTCATAAAACAATCCGCGGTTGCACTACCAACCCATGTAATGCCCACCGTTGATCGACAGGTTGGCGCCAGTGACCCACGCCGCTTCCTCGGAGATGAAGAAAGACACCGCATAGGCGATTTCATCAGGCGTACCTAAGCGGCCAGTCGGGATCTGTGCGACGATCTTTGCACGCACATCCTCAGGTACTGCCATGACCATCTCGGTGCCCACATAACCCGGCGATACCGTGTTGACGGTCACGCCAAATTTGGCACTTTCCTGCGCCAGCGAAATCGTAAATCCGTGCATGCCGGCTTTAGAGGCCGCGTAGTTCGCTTGGCCGTACTGACCCTTCTGACCGTTGATCGACGAGATCTGCACAATGCGACCCCACATGCGTGCGCGCATGCCCTCGATCACATTGCGGGTCACGTTGTAGCAACCAGTCAAGTTGGTGTCGATCACGTCCGACCACTGCATTGCGGACATGCGATGAAAAGTCGTGTCGCGGGTAATGCCCGCGTTATTGACCAGAATGTCAATGCCACCAAGCTTGGCCTCGATCTCCTTCACCATGCTCTGGCTAGATGCGAAATCGGCCACATCGCCAGGCACTATCAAGCATTCGATGCCTTCGGTGCGTAGGCCTTCAGCCCAAGCCTTCGCTTTCTCCTCGCTGCGATAATTCGTGGCGACTCGATGGCCAGCTTTTGCCAGGCGCTTGACCATGGCCGTACCGATGCCGCCTGTTCCACCTGTCACTAATGCCACTCGGCTCGTCATGTTGATTCTCCCTTCCCAGAGTGGCGCGAATTGTACACAGACCGAACCGCCGATCGACCGTCATCCGTTGTCATTGAACAACCGCAAGTGTCGATCAGCCGGACACACAAACAGCAGGTGTGCGCGGAACCTGATCGAGCCGCCATGCGCGGACAAATTCTTCCAGCCATTCGCGAGCGTTCGACGCGTGCATGATCTTCTGCGTGATGCCGGGCTGCAGCCAGTGAGCGGCCTGTATCAGGGTCGATAGCGCGTCGTCGGTACTGATCGCTGGCGCCAGATTCTGCTTGCTGAGTTTCGCGCCGGAGGCGTCAGTCAACACAGGAATGTGCGCGTAGCTCGGCCTATTCAGCCCCAGCACGGATTGCAGAAAAATCTGGCGTGCCGTCGAGTCGAGCAAGTCACTGCCGCGCACCACATGGGTGATACCTTGCTCGCCATCGTCGACCACAACGGCAAGCTGATAGGCGATCAAACCGTCGCGTCGTCGCAGCACGAAGTCGCCCACCTCGCGCAACAAATTCTGTTTTTGCAGGCCTTGGATCCGATCCTGAAATTCAATGTCTACATCGGGCACGCGCAAACGAATTGCGGCCGGGCCCGAGTCGCTAGTGTTGCGACAAAACCCGCGATGAATTCCGCTAGTGGCGCTCAAATCGCTACGGCTGCATCGACATTCGAAGGCATCGCCACTGATTAAAAGGCGCTCGATCGTGATGTCGTAAAGGCGCAATCGCTGACTCTGTAGCAGCGCCGCTTCGTCTGGCACCAAACTCAACGCTATGAGCGCGCGCAAGATCTGATCGCGCGCGCCTTCAGGTTCACGTGGCGGATCCAGATCTTCGATGCGTACCAGCCAATCGCCATTGGCATGATGCGCATCGGCGAAGCTGGCGAGCGCCGCGGCCACAGATCCTAAGTGCAGTGGGCCAGTCGGCGAGGGTGCAAATCGTCCGCGATAGCGGGGCGTCATACAGGGCCACCGCCGGATCGCGAATGCCGTCTACACATCATTGTTCGTCCGTCGCCGGCCGATGTCCGGGGCATGGGTCAGATCGATAGCAGCGTGCGAGCGGCAGCGCTGCAACTCCATCAACCCTTAATCAGCTACCGAAGTCATAACTCATGACGCGCTCGGGCTCCTGCAGGAAATTGCCCTGTACAAAGTTGACGCCGCAAGAAAACAAGATCGACATACTGGCCGCATCTTCGACGAACTCAGCCACAGTCATCCGCCCGAGACCACGCGCTTGCTCGCACATTTCGCGAATTTTGGCTTGGCTCTCGCTGTTCTTGGACAACTCCGCCATGAAGGTGCGATCGAGTTTCACGTACTCGGCGCCGACATGCTTCAGCAACTGAAAGGAATTCAAACCGCTACCAAATTGTTCCAGCGCAAAGCCGCACTTGAGCTGCTCTAGACCCTTCTGAAAAAATTTGGCTTGCTTCAGATGCGTGACCACTTTGCTTTCTGGCATTTCGAACACGAGGTGGTTGCCAGGAACGCGCGCAGTTTTTATCTGCTGTGCGAGCCAAGGCAACAAGGACCCGTCGTCGATCGCCTGCGGCGTCAGTTTGATGAAGAATGTTGTGTTACGTCCCTGCTTGATGCGCTCCTGCAGGATGCGCACCACATGCTGAATTACCCAGCGATCAATTTGCGGCAATAGCCCAAAACGCGCGGCGATTGGCAGGAACTGATTGGGTGGGATTTCGCCGTGACCTCCCTGCATGCGTAACACCACTTCATAAAACTCGCCTTCTGCGCCCTGCAAGGACACGATCGGCTGATAAAACAGGATGAAACCGTCCTTCTCGATAGCGTTCTTGATCAGATCGAGCCATTCGCGATCCTTCGCCGCATCGACCTTCTGCTGAGCCGCCGGGTCGAAACTTTGCACGCGATTGCCACCGTCGGTCTGCGCGCGTCGGCAGGCTTCGTTGGCTTTCTCAAGCACAAATTGTGAGCCCGGAATTTTCTCGGTCAAAAGGCAAACGCCGACACTGACGGTCAAACTCACGGATTGTTTGCCGACGTCAAAAATGCGCTCTTCGAAAAGTTTGCGTAAGTTCTGCGCGAACTGAATACAGCCGTCGTGGCTGCGACCATTGAGAACGCCCGTGAACGCGTGATCGGCAAAGCGCGCGATGACATCACCTTCCGTCATCAGCGTCTTGAGCACTTGGCCCACATCACTCAAGAGTAGGTCCGCGCCGCCCACACCCACCTGATCGAGCAACTTGCGGTAGTTGTCGATCTCTACATACATCACGGCCTGATCAATCTTGCCGCTGGTGGCGGACGCGACAGCTTTGTCCAACTCGCCCATGAAATGCTGGCGATTGAATAGACCGGTGACTAGGTCCTGCCGTTTAAGCGCATCCAATTGCTCGGTAAGTTCAGCGCTTACCGTTTGCTGCCTGAACACGATTTGCGTGGCCGGTTCGCCGTCGATGCTGGCTTCCGACAACTCCATGATCGCGTCGAAAGTGCTGCCGTCGGAGCGCTGTGCCTTCACATTCAAGCGTTCTGGCGGCTTCTCGCCCTTGCTGAGGGTTTTCAGGACGCTGCGCAGCTTTTCTGCGTCCTGACTTGCGACCAGATCGAGAATGGCCAAACTCTCGATTTCATCGAAATCGGTGAAATCGAACATTTCCAGATAGGCGCGGTTGGCGTAGACGTGCATGCCCTCATGCACATAGGCGATCGGGTCGCGCGAGCTGTCGAGCAGCGAGTGCGCTCGGCGCTCGCTCTCGCGCCACGACGACTCCATGCGACGCAGGTTTCGGCGGGTGGTCAGATTCTCGAACTCACGCAAGACCACCGCTTGCAGATGGTCGGGCACCGACCGCAGCGCCACATCGCGCGCGCCCTCACGCAGCGCTTTGAGCAGGGCGTCCTGGCTGATCGTATCCAGCAGTTGCAACAAACTAATGTCCTTGCCGCTGCGATTGACGATTGATGCCGTCTCGGCGAGCGACAGGCGCTTCGATTTGGGGCTCATCAGCACCACATCGGTGCTGCCAGTTTCGAGCGCGGCCTTCAATTGCTCCGCATTTTCAACACGGTTTGGTCGCACGGCGATACCAGCATTGCGCAGCAAGCTGATGACTTGCTCGGCGTCTTCCACCGAATCCTCGACCAGGAGGACGCGCAGAACCTTGTCAGCTTTGGACATAATTCAAGCAGTACCTTTGCGGACGAGCGTTGCATTTTGACCGAAAGACGGTGCGAATTGCCAGAAACTCGGTGCAATGCAGCGACAATTTTGACGCTGATCTCAATTCTGGCGCGGCAGCGATGACCTTCAACGCAAAATTGTCTTGCTCGGCGCTCCTGCAATTTCTCGCGCCAGTCTTGGAACCAGATAGCCAGGAAGCTCCGCGCGCAGCGCATCGGCCAGTTCCAGCGCGCGCGCCTCTTCAACGGCAAAGTGCGCCGCGCCTGCCACGGGATCCAGCAAATGCAGATAGTAGGGCATGGCGCCCGCCTGCATCAGTGCCTCGCTGAGCGCACGTTGCGCCATCACCGAATCATTGATCCGGCGTAGCAATACCGCTTGATTGAGCACGTTCACCCTCACCGCGCGCAATTGCGCAAAACAGTTTGCGACGCTGCCATCAATTTCGTTGGCGTGGTTGGCGTGGACCACGAACACACATGGCCACTTAAGTCCGTGCAGCCAATGCAGCAGTTCAGCGTCCACACGTTCGGGCAGCACGATTGGCCATCGTGTGTGCACGCGCAGCCGGCGAATGTGCGGGATTTCTGCCAGTGCATCTGTAAGCGCTTGCAATTTGTGCGTAGCCAGCGATAAGGGGTCGCCGCCGCTCAGGATCACTTCGTGAATTGATGCGTCAGCGCGGATCTCGTCGACCGCCTCACGCCAGTTGTCGCTGGCCGCGATCTCTTCGGAATACGGGAAGTGGCGACGGAAACAATACCGACAATGCACGGCACAACTGCCCGTGGTAATCAGCAGCACGCGATGTGCGTATTTCTGGATCAGTCCGCGGCTACGGGTTTGCTTAAGATCGCCCACCGGGTCAGAGACGAAACCTGCACGATTCTGCATCTCGGCAGCTTGCGGCAATACTTGCAGCAACAGCGGATCGTTCGCGTCGCCGTGGCGCATGCGCATGGCAAAGCCACGCGGGACCAATATGGGGAACTGCGCCTGCGCGGCAGCGTCTGTCTCAACTTGATCGCGATGCAAGCCCAAAAAATCGAGCAGCGAATCGAGATCGCGAAAGGCCTCGCGCAGCGACTGCTTCCATGGGATCGGCTGCGCGGGCAGCGCTGCAACAGTTATCATTCGGCGGTTTACGACCCTGTCGCGCAACTCACGCGACGTGTTAACCCTCAATCATAGCTGCGCACTGGCACAGCGCGCGCATTCTGGAGATTTGCATGGCCCTTTACGGCATGAACGACGTCCGCAATGGACTCAAAATCATGATGGACGGTGATCCGTACACCATCGTCGACATCGATTTTATCAAGCCCGGCAAGGGTCAGGCCTTTACGCGCATCCGCATTCGAAACCTCAAGAATGACCGGACCGTGGAGCGCACGCTCAAAGGCAGCGACATGATCGAGGGCGCCGATATCATGGATACGGATATGCAGTATCTGTACGCCGATGGCGAGTTTTGGCACTTCATGCACCTCGAATCCTTCGAGCAATTTCAGGCTGACAAAGCTGCCGCCGGTGCTGCGTCAAAGTGGCTGCGCGAGCAGGATATGTGCATTGTCACCTTGTGGAATGGCGCGCCGCTCTCGATCACGCCGCCGAATTTCGTCGATCTGAAGATCGTCGAGACCGATCCGGGTATGCGTGGCGACACCGCGCAAGGCGGCGGCAAGCCAGCCAAGTTGGAAACGGGTGCCGTCGTTCGCGTGCCCCTATTCATCGAGAATGGTGAAGTGGTTCGTGTGGATACGCGTAGCGGCGAGTACGTCTCGCGCGCTGGCAAGTAGGAAGCAGGCCGTGCGGGCCGTCGATTTGATCATCGAGGCGCGTTGGGTGGTGCCTGTGGCGCCGCGCGGCGCGGTGTTGCACGATCACGCGGTGGTCGTCGATGGCGGAAATATCGTCGCCGTGTTGCCACGAAATCAGGCGCGTACACAGTTCACTGCCCGCGAAATCGTCTCGCGACCCACGCACGCCTTGATCCCGGGACTGGTCAACGCGCATTGCCATGCGGCCATGAGCGTGATGCGTGGAATCGCAGATGATTTGCCGTTGATGACTTGGCTCAATGACCATATCTGGCCAACCGAGAACGCGCTGGTTTCGGCGGAGTTTGTGGCCGATGGTGTCGAGATCGCAGCCGCGGAAATGCTCGCCGGCGGCGTGACCGCGGTCAACGATATGTATTTTTTCCCGGAAGTGGCGGTCGAGGCTTATCGGCGCGCCGGCATGCGCGTGGCGATTGGTTTGATCGTCATGGAATTCCCGACGCCCTATGCGCGGGATGCCGACGAATATTTGAGCAAGGCACTCGCACTTGCTGATGCGCTCAAAGGCGATCCGCTAATCCACGCGTGCTTCGCACCGCATGCGCCCTATACCGTCTCCGACGCGAGCTTCGAACGCATTCGTGTATATGCCGATCAACTCGGATTGCGTGTGCATATTCATGTTCACGAGACGGCTTTCGAGGTTGAGGACGCGAAACGTCAGTTTAATGAGCGTCCTCTGGCGCGGCTTAAGCGCCTGGGCTTTCTCAATGCGGATTTAACGGCGGTCCATATGACGCAGTTATTGCCTGGCGAGATCGTCGATCTGGCGCGGCAGGGTGTGGTGGTGGTGCATTGTCCGGAGAGCAATCTCAAACTTGCGAGCGGATTTTGTCCCGTGGGTGAATTATTGAAAGCGGGTGTGCCGGTTGCGCTCGGAACTGATGGCAGCGCCAGCAATAACGATCTGGATGTCTTCGGCGAGATGCGGACTGCAGCGCTGCTGGCGAAGGGCGTATCCGGCGATCCCGCGGTGATGGACGCGGCAACCGCGCTTGAAGCGGCGACACTGGGTGGCGCCCGCGCGATCGGATTAGAAGATCGCATCGGTAGCATCGAGGTGGGTAAGGCGGCAGATTTAGTCGCCGTCGATTTCAATCGCCTCGAATTGTCGCCCGTGTTCAGTCCACTCTCGCATCTGGTGTATGCGGTATCGCGGCGTGATGTGAGTGATGTTTTTGTGGCGGGTCAAGCACGCGTGCGTGAGTTCGAATTGCTCGGCGTCGACCTGGAGCGACTGAAAGCGAACGCCGCGCGCTGGGCTCTGAAGGCCGAAGCAGCAGTGGCTGCGCGCGCAGTCGCGGCTTTATCGAGCACCTTATGACGGCGAATGTCGACGCAACCGAACTCGCGCGCTTCGGTGCCGTGGCCGCGCGATGGTGGGATGCCGACGGCCCGTTTCGACCACTGCATGAACTCAACCCCGTGCGTCTGCAGTTTGTCTCCGAGCGGCAGAGCCTAGTGGCTGCGCGTGTGGCCGATATCGGTTGTGGCGGCGGCATTCTCAGCGAGGCGCTGGCGCGGGCCGGCGCGCACACGACCGGGCTGGATCTCAGCGTCGAGGCGATCGAAGTCGCACGCTTGCACGCGCTAGAAGCCGGGCTGGTGATCGACTATCGCGTCCAGGCAGCAGAGGAATTTGCGCTGCAAGCGGCCGGGACATTCGATGCCGTGACCTGTCTGGAAATGCTCGAACACGTGCCGGACCCGCGTTCCGTGATCAGTGCCTGTCGTGATCTGCTCAAGCCCGGCGGACGATTATTTTTGTCTACCTTAAATCGCACCCCTCGCGCGTTCGCGCTTGGCATCGTTGGTGCCGAATATCTGCTCGGGCTTTTGCCGCGTGGTACGCATCGCTACGATCGTTTCCTGAAGCCGTCGGAGTTGCGACGCGCGCTGTTTGATCTTGGCTTTGAAGGTTTCGAGTTCAGCGGGCTCAGCTACGACCCCTTGTCGCGCACCGCTAAACTCAGCCAAGACGTGTCCATCAATTATCTGGTTGCCGCGCAGAAGCCGCTGCAATGAATGTGCGTCAAGTAGACGCGGTGCTGTTCGATCTCGACGGCACATTGATCGATACCGCAGGCGATCTCCTCGGAGCGCTTGACGACCTGCGTGCGGCGATGGGCTTGCCCGCCGTGACCCAGATCTTTCCGCCTGCAGTCGCTGCACGCGGCGGGCGCGGCATTCTGGAACTGGGATTTCCCGATATTCCAGACGTAGCCGAGCGCTATCTTCCGCGCTACCTGGATTTGTATGCGGCGCGCATCGCGCACTTAAGTCGGCCATATCCTGGCATCGAGCCCTTACTCGTGCAGCTCATGGGAGCGGGCGTCGCGGTTGGCATCGTTACCAATAAGCCGGAATCTCTCGCACGCTTACTTTTGCGTGCGCTGGGCTGGGACGGGCGGCAGTTCCGAATCCTCGTGGGTGGCGATACGCTCGCGGTTCGCAAACCGGCACCAGAGCCGATCTGGCATGCGTGCAAGGCACTTCACGTCGAGCCTGAGCGCAGCGTCATGGTGGGCGATGACCGACGCGATATCGCCAGTGGGCTGGCCGCTGGTTGCTTTAGCACGATCGCGGTGGCCTATGGCTATGTGGAAACGGACGACGATATCCAGCGTTGGGGTGCGCAGCATTGTCTCGACACACCGGCACAATTGGCCCAAGGCTTATTGTCAATGACGGGTGTGCGTTGACGCTTCCGGGCATACGCCCAGCTTTGCTGGAGTTTGCCGAACCTTGGCTCGCGCGCGAGCCGCAACTGCTGTTGGCTGGACACTTCGCTACGGCTGGTCAAGCGCGCGAGCGTTTCGTGGCTACGCAAGTCTTACTCCGTGAATTATTCGAATCGGTCTTGGCCGTCTCGGATCTACGGGTCGCGCAGGCCAGGTTAGGATGGTGGCTGGACGAAGCCGCGCATTGGGCATCGGGAACGTCACGTCATCCGCTCGCTAAAGCCTTCAGCGAGACCGAGATGGCGACCGATCTGGCCGTGCTGGTGCAACAATTGCTGCGCTGGCTGGAGGCGCCGAGCGCCAGTGCAATGTCGGAATTGGCGCAGCGTTTTATCCAGTTTGGCGAGCAGCTCGCACGTATCAGCGGTGTGCCTGCGGACATAGATCATTGGGGCAGCGCGAGTTTCTGCGTGGCCCTGCGCATGAGTTTGCAGGCGAAGGCGCCGCTCGCGAGCTTGATGCCCCTGGACGCCCTTGCGCGCGCCGCCAAAACGCGCGCCAACTGGGCACAGTCCGAGCCCGGCGTTCTCACGCGTTTGCTTGGCGAGGTCGGCACAACATTCCCGTGGCCTAGTCGCCACGCGCGTACCCCAGAAATGCGCGCCATGTTGGCGGTTGAACGCCGCTGGTTGCACCTGATCGCGCGTGGAGGCGATCCACTGCCAGTGAAAGTCGGCGTTTTCGACGTCTTTGCCAGTTGGCGTGCCGCGCGATATTGATCGCGGCAAGCACCGCCGAGCGCATGCGTGCGGTGGCGATTCAGAAAAACGCCGATGCCCTCGCGCGACGGCTATTCTGCGCCACCCAGCGATCGTGAACGCCGCCAATGAGCCCTGAGCTACGCGCAGACAATTTGCGCGGTGTGGTGATGATGGTGATTGCGGTTGGCAGTTTTGCGCTGATGGACGCCGCACTCAAGCTGCTCAGTCCGCACTATCCACCCTTGCAAGTGGCGGCCTTGCGCGGCTATGCCTCACTGCCTGTGGTCTGCGTGTGGATTTTGATCTTGGGTCGGAATGCGCGTCTGCTGCAGGTGCGCTGGCCCTTGCATGTGCTGCGCGGCGTACTCGGTATCGTGATGATGACGGCATTCACCTTTGCCTTGCGTACGTTGCCGCTGTCCGAAGCCTATGCAATCTTTTTCGTCGCGCCACTGATCATTACCGCGCTCGCCGCGCCACTCCTTGGCGAGCGCGTGAGCGCCAACCGTTGGTTGGCGATCGTCATCGGTTTTGCGGGTGTGCTCATCGTATTTCGCCCCGGTGGTTCGCACATGCTGTCCTTGGCTGCACTCGCCGTGCTGCTATCCGCTGTGTGCTATGCCATCAGTGCCATTTCCGCACGCATCTTGGGACGCACAGATAGCTCGGTCGCGATCGTATTCTGGCTAATGATGTCGATGGCTCTGGGTGCAACCGCGCTGACCGGCAGCGATTGGAAACCCGTGCAGTCCGAGCACGCATGGCTCCTGGTATGGATCGCAGTCACCGGTTCGATCGGACAGATCACCATCACGGAAGCCTTCAAACGCGGCCAGGCGTCGCTGATCGCACCGTTCGAGTACACCGCACTCGCGTGGAGTTTAGGGCTGGATTGGCTAGTGTGGAAAACCCTGCCGCAGCCCGTCGTACTGCTGGGCGCGGCGGTAGTTGTCGGCAGCGGTTTATTTCTGCTGTGGAGCGAGCGACGACAGCCGCGACCAAAGGCTACGCGGGAGTCGGCTTAGTGCAGCCGACGCTCGCAGTGTGTCCCAATTCGCGCGTAAAAGTGGCGCCGCGCCATATGCCGCTGCATTGACGGGTCCTGGTCGCGGCTCAGCCGACAAGGACGTGCGATGGCGCGATATCGAGGAAACGCCGCCCGAATTCCTCCGCACTCACAGCTTGGCTCAGTAGAAAGCCCTGAAATTCATCGCAGCCTTGTTCGCGCAGAAAGCTTAACTGCGCCTCGGTCTCCACCCCTTCCGCAAGCACACCCAATTGCAGCTTGTGCGCGAGCGCGATGATCGCGGAGGCAATTTCGGCGCCGCCCTCGTGTGACTGGATATCGGCGACGAAGCTACGATCAATTTTCAATGTGTCGATGGGTAGCCGCCGCAAGTAGGCCAGTGAGCTGTAGCCCGTGCCGAAGTCATCAATAGCAAAGCGCACGCCGATGCTGCGTAGATCGAGCAAGGTCGCAATCAGCGTATTGCCGAGCTCCATCAAGGTCGATTCAGTGATTTCCAGTTCCAGCGCGTCTGGATCGAGGCCGGTGTCAGCAAGTACACGCGTGACGCGATCAACGAATTCCGGCTGGCGCAATTGGCGCGCCGATAGATTCACCGATAGCCGCAAGTGTTCGCTACCGGCGCGGCGCCAGCGTTGCATTTGCCGCGCCGCGGTCTCCAGCACCCAGTCCCCCAAAGGCGCAATCAAGCCGGTGTCTTCGGCAATGCCAATGAAGCGTCCTGGATAGATCAGGCTCTCACCGGGTGGGTGCCAGCGCACCAGCGCCTCGGCGCCGATCACCATACGCGTGTCGCAATCGAATAGTGGTTGGTAATGCACGACAAACTCGCCGCGCACCAGTGCGTGGCGCAAACGGCCCTCCAGCGCCAGACGGTCACTCGCGGCATCGAGTAGGCCGGGCGTAAAGAAATGGAAGGTATTACGGCCCAGATCCTTGGCACGATAGAGCGCGGCATCCGCGTTACGGATCAGGTCATTGACAGTGGTCCCGTCTTCGGGGAAAACGCTGATGCCGATACTCGCGTCAACAAACACCTCATGCGTACTCGGAAGACGGAAAGGTATACGCAGGCTTTCGAGCACTTCGCGCGCGATATCCGCCGCGACGCGCGCACCGCTGATGTACTCGACGATGATCAGAAATTCGTCGCCGCCCAAGCGCGCGACGGTATTCGAATGCGCCACCGCATGGCGCAGGCGCTCCGCCACTGCGACCAGCAATTCATCTCCAATTTCATGACCCAGACTGTCATTGACCGTTTTGAAGCGATCCATGTCGACCACCAGCACTGCCAGCCGGCCACCACCGCGTTCTGCACGCTCGACCGCGAACTCCAAACGAGACAGCGCCAGCAAACGATTGGGTAAGGAGGTGAGCGGGTCATAGTGCGCTAAGCGCGCAAGTTGCGCCTCCGTCTGCTTTAGGCGCGACATATCGGTAACGACGCCGACATAGTGCGTGACGCGACCGCTTTCATCCTGTACGCCGGTTAAGGTCAGCCACTCCGGATAAATTTCACCGGTTCGGCGGCGACTCCAAATCTCGCCCTGCCAAAAGCCGTAATGCGCAAGACTGGTCCACATCAGGCTGTAGAAATTTTCGTCATGCCGGCCGGATTGCAACATGCGCGGGTTCTGACCGAGGAGTTCCTGCTCGCTGTATCCCGTGATCTCGCAGTACGCTCGGTTCACCGAGACAATGCTGGCACCCAGATCAGTCACGATTACGCCATCACGCGTGCTCTCCATGACCGCAGCCGATAGCCGGAGGCGCTCCTGGGTCTTCTTGCGCGCATCAATGTCGAAAATCACGCCAATCATTCCGCGGATGCCATTGCCAATGCGCGGCTTGCCGATGGCATGTATCCAGCGCACTCGTCCATCTGGGTCGATGATTCGATATTCCATTGCCAGCGAACGCGATTGTGCGAAGGCCGCCTCAGCCTCGGTTTGCACCCACTGCCGATCGTCCGGATGCACGATCGCGAGCCAGTTGGCGAAATTCGGCGTGGTTTCCGGGCTCAGACCCAAAATGCGAAATGTCTCGGGTGAGAAGGTGCTGGAATGTGGATCGATCCACTCCCAAACACCGGCTTCTGCTGCGCCAAGCGCGAGACGCGAGAGTTCTTCCGCGCGCCGCAGCGTATCCACGCTGCGTCCTTGCTCGATTGAAGCGCCCAGTGCCGCAGCAATCAGTCGCAAGACCCGTTCTTCTGCCGGCGTCCAATCACGGCGGCAGTGCACCGCATCGATTCCGAAAAATCCCCAAAGACGGCCACTCAAATTCACCGGAACAATCAGCAACGACAGTATGCCTTGCGCTGCCAGAAGCTCGCGTTCGTTTGCGGGCAGTTCGGCAACGCTGCAGCAAATGGCCTGATCTGCCTGCAGAAGCTTGAGCCAGCGCGGAAACTCCGAGTCCATCGGTAGATCCTGAAGGTCAGGATTATCGATCTGCGGCGCTATCCCGGCCTTGCACCATTCAAAACGCTGGCTTGCGTGCGTGGCTAGGCCGTCAGCGCCAGAATGCATTTGAAACACATAAACACGATCCGCACCCATGCCGATGCCTAAGCGTTCCAGCACTTGGACCAGCACCGAATCGAAATGCTCAGGATCGAGCAGTGCCGGCACCGTGGTCGCCGCCAGCTCCAATCCGAGTTCGGCGCGCTTGCGTTCGCTCACATCGATCAGGATGCCGTTGAAGGCCAGCGGCGTGCCATCGGCGGCGCGTTCAATCCAGGTGTGATCTTCTACCCAGCGCCATCCGCCCGAACCATCGCGCAGCCGATATTCCTGGCGGAATTGTTCCGGACCGCACTCGCAATGCCGCAAGACCTCAGCGGCCACGCGAGCATTGTCATCGGGATGCACCAATTCTGAGAAAGGCGGATCACCACTTTGCAGCGCAATTGGGTCCAGGCCCCATTGCCGCACATTGTCTGACACCAGTGACACCGGCCAGCCCGGCTGGGCGAGCCAACGAAAAGCCACCGCATTGGTGCGTCGGAGAATAATCCCCAGCGCTTGATTGGCCTCATCGAGGGGCTCGGGCGGATCTGGCGTTTCGCCGGAAACCATACGTTTGAACCGTCAAAACAGATGCTTAAGTCTGCGTGATCTTGGCTCGCGCTGGAACAACCGAAGCAAGGTAATTTGTTAGAAATGCTAGCGCGCTGACGACGCCTCCTGAAATCCTGCACGCCGAGCTGCGACGAGGCTGTCGCCGCAGCTCATGCGCCGGGAATCGAGCAATCAGCCAGCTTTCGCAGGTTCCTTGCGTACCACGCGCACTGACAATTCCTGCAATTGGCGTTCCGCCACTTCCGAGGGTGCGCCCGTCAGTGGACATTGCGCACTGGCGGTCTTCGGGAAGGCTATGACTTCACGAATAGAATCGGCGCCGACCATCAACGTGGCGATGCGATCGATACCGAACGCGATGCCGCCGTGCGGTGGACAGCCATAGCGCAGTGCTTCTAATAAGAAACCGAATTTTGCGGTCGCTTCCTGGTCTTCAATGCCCAGCAGCCGGAACACCGCCGATTGCAAATCGGGACGATGAATACGGATCGAGCCTCCGCCAATTTCATTGCCATTGAGCACCATATCGTAGCCCCGCGACAGTGCTTCGCCGGGATTAGCCTGCAGTTCCGCCACATCCTCGATGCTCGGCGCAGTGAACGGATGGTGCAGCGACATCCAGCGATTTTCGCCATGGTCGAACTCGAACATCGGAAAGTCCACCACCCACAAGGGACGCCAGCCGTCTTCGATGAGTTTCATATCGCGGCCAACTTGGAGCCGCAGCGCACCCATGAAGTCGGACACGGTCTTGTACGGGCCGGCACCGAAGAAGATGAGATCGCCAGTTTCGGCAGCCACAGCATTGAGCAAAGCCTGCAACGATTCATCGTTGAGGAATTTGACGATAGGCGAGGTCATGCCCTCGCGGCCTTTGGACAGATCGTCGATGCGTATCCACGCCAGTCCCTTGGCGCCATAGCGCGCCGCGTACGGGCCGTAGTCGTCGATCTGCTTGCGCGAAAGTGAGGCACCGTTGGGCACTTTCAGCACGGCCACGCGCCCACTCGGATCGCGCGCGGGTCCTTCGAAGACCTTAAAACCGCAGTTCTTGAGCGCTTCCGCAACGTCAACCAATTCCAGCGGATTGCGTAAGTCCGGCTTGTCTGAGCCGTAGCGGCGAATCGCCTCGGAATAGGCCATGCGCGGGAATTCGGTGGCGAGTTCGACGCCGATCACGGATTTGAACACGTGGCGGATCAGGTCCTCAACGCGATCTTGCACATCGCGCTCGCGCACGAAAGCCATTTCGATATCGAGCTGCGTGAATTCGGGCTGGCGATCGGCGCGCAAGTCCTCGTCGCGAAAGCAGCGCGCAATCTGATAGTAACGGTCCATACCGGCCATCATCAGTAGCTGCTTAAACAACTGTGGCGATTGCGGTAACGCGTAAAACTCGCCGGGATTGACGCGGCTAGGCACCAGATAATCGCGCGCACCTTCCGGTGTGGCCTTGGTCAGGATCGGAGTTTCTATGTCCTGAAAATCGCGCTCGTCGAGATAGCGGCGGATTTCCGAAACCAATTTGGTGCGCAGGCGCAGATTCTTCTGCATCGGCTTGCGCCGGATGTCGAGGTAGCGAAAGCGCAAGCGCGCTTCTTCATTCGGTGTTTCGGTGAGCATGAAGGGTAGCGGGGCAGCGGCGTTCAATAGCTCGACTTTTGCCGCGATGACTTCGATCTTGCCGCTTGCGAGGCGGTCGTTGATTTGCGCAGCCGGGCGTGCGCGTACGGTGCCTTCGACGCGCAAACAGTATTCATAGCGCACGCGGTCGGCAGCGGCGAAAGCTTCGGCGTTCTCCGGCTCAATTACGACCTGCACAATGCCCTCGTGGTCACGCAGGTCGATGAAAATCACGCCGCCGTGGTCGCGCCGCGTATCCGCCCATCCGCACAGCACCACAGTCTGATTGACCAGCGACTCGTCGACTCGGCCACAGAGGTGGGAACGCATGGAAGTTTCGGCAGACATGGCGCACGCTCGCGGCGTTGTTCAGGGGTCGCGGATGCTACGGGAGGGGCGCGCGAGGCCGCAAACCAATCGCTACAAAATTCTGGCGGCGCCAAGCCGCGCAAACTCTCAGACCAGTTCCAAGCCCTCGCCCTGTGCGCCGCCGAGTACGCGCGCGGTCGGGTCGTCCATGCCGCGCAAGCGCCTTCCGCTTGCGTCACTGCGAGCAAAGCTGACCAAGTGGATGCCCAAACGGCCGCCATCCGGCGCGTCTCCCGGCACGCTTGGTGTCGGCTCGAAGCGCAGCAATTGCCCGCCTTGCAGCCGCCCAATCGCGACATCTGGCGAGGCATCCAGCAAACCCAGCCCGCGATAGAAGGCATGCGCGGCGATCGAGTCTACGACCGCGACGGTCAGCGAGTGGATTTCAGTGGTCGCAGCAGAATCTTGCCGCGCCGTGGCGAATTGCCAATGTTCGCCACCTGGACCGAAACATCCTTCAGGCTCGATTCGCACGGCGCTCCCCGCCAAACTCAACGCGGTCCACCCCGATCCACCGCGTGCAAGGGCATGCGCAGACTCGATCAATTGCAAGATTGCGCCGCCGATTGCGAAGCTCGCGAAACTCGCGCCGACCCAGCCCTTGACACCCAGCGCGAGGGCGCGCGCCGCGGGGATTTGGCCACGCTCGATCAAGACCAATCTTAAGCGTGCGCAGTAGAATTCCATGGCGGCGCCAAGATCAGGCACGACGATGGTGACGCCAGCGATGGGACCCAGTCGCATACCTCAATGCACTCCCGAAATAGTCGACAACCAGTGGACGCCTGTTTCGCTGCCGGCGCGTAATTCAGCCTCGCGGCCATCGCCTCGGTAGTGCAGGTGAATAGATAGATCGAAGCTGCGTAACCAGTCACCAGCCCGCTCGGGCCATTCGACCAGCATCAAATGCGGCTGCGACTCGGCATCGCGCATGCCGAGCGCGTCCAGTTCTTCGGGATCGGCAATACGATAGAGGTCCCAATGACGCACTGGGATGCGCGTTTGAGTGTAGTCCTCGACCAAGGTGTAGGTTGGGCTCTTGACGCGGCCTAGGTGTCCGAGGCCGTTCACGATGGAACGCGCCAACGAGGTCTTTCCGGCGCCCAGATCGCCGCGCAAAAGGATTCGACCGGGCGTCAGCGCACTTGCGAGTTGCAAGCCGAGTTCACGCGTTGCGTCTTCGTCGACGAGCACTTGCCGGATCAAATCAATCATGGCGCCGCGGGTTAGCCAGTCGGCGCAAGTGCGGCAGTAGATCGCCGGCGAGCATGCCGCGTTCGCCATCCGCTGCTGCCGCTTCACCGGCCAATGCGTGCAGCAACACGCCGGTGCGCGCGGCATCTGGCGCGCTCAAGCCTTGAGCGAGCAAGCCACCGATACAACCCGCGAGGACGTCGCCGGTACCGCCAGTGGCCATACCCGGATTGGCGGACGCGCATAAGCTGGTGCCTTGCGCGCGATCGCGCACGATCGTGCCGGCGCCTTTTAGCACCACGGTGGCCTGAAAGAAATCCATCAGTTTGTCTGCGGCGTCGAAGCGATTCGCCTGGATTTCAGCGCTGGTGCAATCCAGTAGGCGTGCAGCTTCACCTGGGTGCGGAGTAATCACCACTTGTTCGGGCAGCACGCAAGCGGCTTGCGCGAGCAGATTCAGCGCGTCCGCATCGAGCACCGTCGGCAATCCGCGCTCAGTCGCCTCGCCCAGCAGCGACAATGCCCACGCGCTCTGACCAAGCCCGGGCCCGATCACAACGACACTGGCGCTTGCCAGCATTTGCGATAGCTCGCCGGGACCGCAGACGCCACGCGCCATGATTTCTGGGCGCGCGCTCAAGATCGCATGCGCGTTGGCGCTACGGGTGGCCACGCTGACCAAACCCGCGCCAATACGCGCTGCAGCTTCCGCGGCAAGACGCACGGCGCCACCATAGCCCTCGTCGCCACCGACAATCAGCACGTGACCGAAATTACCCTTATGGGCATCACGTCGCCTCGGTGGCAGCCACTGCGGCAGATCAATGGCGCTCAACACGCGCACCGCGGCAGGCACACAGGCGAGCAAGACTTTCGGTAGTTCTAAGTCGGCGAGAACGATACGACCACAATGCGCGGGCGCGCGACCCGTCAACAAACCGCGTTTGACTACGATGAAACTCAAGGTGGTGTGCGCATGCACGGCGAGCCCCGGCACCTCACCGGTATCCGCATCGACGCCAGACGGGATATCGAGGGAGAACACAGGAGCGGTCTGGGCGTTGATCGCCGCAATCATCTGCGCGTGCGCGCCCTCGGGCGACTTGGCAACTCCGATACCAAATAAGGCATCAACGACCAGATCCACCGTCGGCAAGTTGCCGTCGAAATGTGTCAGATAACCACCCGCATTGCGCCAGCGTTCCGCGGCCGCGCGCGCTTCCTCGCGGCGCGGTCCGGCGTCTTCCGGCGCATACACGAGCACATCGCGTCTGGCCTCACTAAGCAATCGCGCGAGTTCATAGCCGTCGCCGCCGTTATTGCCGGTACCACAGACGATGGCTATTCGCTGTGCCAGCGGATAGCGCGTGAGCACGAAGGCGGCCGCTGCGCGACCGGCACGCTCCATCAGCACACCGCCGGGAAGATCAAAGGACACCGCGGCCAAGCGTTCAATTTCGCGCGTCTGATCCACGCTGTAGGCGCGGTCGGGGAGTACCGGATCGTCTTTATGCGTCATGGGCTGCGGCTTGTTGGTGACTTTGGATCAGTATACTGAGCGATGACCGCAGTCTGGTTCCTCCCATCTCCGACGACGGCCACCCATGGCGCGCTTGCCCCTTGATCCTAAATCCGCCGAAACGCTAAAGCAGGAAATCCGCGGCGCCGGTCTGGCGCTTGGGTTCCAGGCGGTCGGTGTGTCCGGCGTCGAATTGGGCGCGGATGCTGAGCGTTTGGCGCAATGGATCGCGCGCGGTTGGCATGGGCAAATGGACTATATGTCGCGCCATGGCACGCGGCGCACACAGCCGCAAGATCTCGTACCCGGCACCTTGAGCGTGATCTGCGCGCGCATGAATTACTGGCCGCAGACCACGGTTTCTGCGGTGGATCAGCTCGCCGATCCTGCGGCTGCCTATGTGTCGCGCTATGCACTCGGACGGGACTATCACAAGCTAATGCGACGACGCTTGGCGCAACTCGCCGATCACATTGCGCAGCGGATCGGCGAATTCGGATTTCGGGTTTTTGTCGACAGTGCGCCGGTGCTAGAAAAACCACTGGCGCGCGCGGCCGGCTTAGGCTGGGTGGGCAAACACACCAATCTGCTGAATCGGGATGCGGGCAGTTATTTTTTCTTAGGCGAGATCTACACCGATCTGCCATTGCCACCTGATGCGCCGGTCGCAGACCACTGCGGCAGTTGTCACCGCTGTATCAGCGCCTGCCCAACGCAAGCGATTGTGGCACCCTACCAACTGGACGCGCGACGCTGCATTTCTTATCTCACCATCGAACTACACGGTGCGATTCCCGAACACCTGCGTTCTGCGATCGGCAATCGCATCTATGGCTGCGATGATTGTCAGCTCGTCTGCCCGTGGAATAAATACGCCCAGTTGAGCGCCGAGGCCGACTTTCGCGCGCGGCACGCGCTTGATTCCGCCAGTCTGCTGCAGCTCTTTGCATGGACCGAGGCGGAATTTCTAGAGCGAACTGAAGGATCGTCGATCCGTCGTATCGGCTATCTGCGCTGGCTGCGCAATATCGCCGTTGCACTTGGAAACGCGCCCAGTTCGCCAGCCGTTATTTCGGCGCTCGTCGAACGACAAGACTTTGATGACCCCATCGTGCGCGAGCACGTTCGGTGGGCATTGGCGCAACTTGACGCCGCGCAGCCCTTACAAAAGTTTGCATCCGCAATCGACTACGCGGAGCGCCTGCACGAGCCTGGACACCCCGAGCGACCAAACATTGGGCAAAAAAAACCCCCGGCAATGCTGACGGGGGTTTAAATCGGAGTGACGATTACCTGAAAACGCGCCCTGCGTACTCTGGTTTGTCGCAGTGTTGCGGACTTACCCGAGTGGTTGTAAACGTACCACAACTTGTTGCGAGAATCCATACGATTGAAAGCCCGTTCAGCTTCGTGAAACAGCAGCGTGTCCGGCTTGCTTGGTAAAGGGAATGTTGTCGATCAATCGCGCGCGCCCCAAAAACGCCGCCGCTAGAACAATCAGATCTTCGTCCATAGTCGTGGCTTCGCCGAGGTCGGCGCGACGGCGGACTTGTACATAATCCGGGCGAAATCCGGCAGATTTCAGCTTCTCGATCGCCTCGAAGCATGCGTGAACTGCCGGGTGGCCCGCGCGAACGCCTTCCACAACTGCCTGAAGTTGCGCGTACAGCATTGCGGCGCGACCGCGCTCGTCGGCAGTCAGATACTGATTGCGCGAACTCATCGCCAAGCCATCAGGGTCGCGTGCAATTGGCGCGCCTCGAATCTCGATCGGAAATCCGAGATCGGTGCTCATGCGTTGGATCACCATCAATTGCTGAAAATCCTTGTCGCCAAAGACGGCGATATCGGGCAGCACATGGTTGAATAGGCGCGCGACCACTGTCGCTACGCCGCGAAAATGACCGGGTCTCACCGCGCCACATAGGATCTCGGACAAGGAAGGCACATCCACCCACGCCACCGTATCGCCGAAGGGATAGATCTCGTGCATCGATGGCACATAGATCGATGCGGTGCCGTGCGCGCGCAAACCCGCAGCGTCGGCATCTAGCGTTCGCGGATAGTTGGCGAAATCCTCTGTCGGCCCAAATTGTGTGGGATTGACGAAGATGCTCACCACCACGCGGGTTGCGAGCGTGCGAGCGTAGTCAACCAAGCCGTAGTGGCCGCCGTGCAAATTACCCATGGTCGGGACGAAGGCGATGCTCTCTCCGGCTAGCCGCCATTCGCGTACCTGCCTGCGCATGCCATCTAGCGTGTGATGTATGTCCATCAATTACTCGTAACTATGTTCGGCGGCTGGGAATACTCTTAAGCGCACATCGGCGCAGTAGCGTTCAATCGCTGCTTGCGCGCCACCGCCTGCGGACAGGAAATCTTTGACAAAGCGCGGCTGTCGCCCGAGGGTCATACCGAGCATGTCGTAGCACACCAAAACTTGGCCGTCGCAATGCAAGCCCGCGCCAATGCCGATGGTCGGGATCGACAGCGCAGCCGTGATTTCCTGTGCAAGCACCGTGGGTACGCATTCCAAATACAAGCAGTCGGCACCGGCGTTTTCTACCGCGCGCGCGTTGGCCAGCAGCGCTGCGTGCGCGGCGGCTTCGCGGCCCTGAACCTTGTATCCACCGAGCCGCAGCACCGATTGCGGCGTCAGCCCCAAATGCGCGGCCACCGGGACCTCGCGTACCGCGAGGTAATGAATCGCATCCAGGGCCTCGCGACTCCCGCCTTCGAGCTTGACCATCGACGCGCCTCCCTGCATTAGCAGTTTCGCGGCAGAATCGAGTGCCCGGTCGGGCGTTGCATAGCTCAGAAACGGAAGGTCAGCCATCAGCAAGGCGCGTGATAATCCGCGGCGCACAGCGCGGCAGTGATAGACCACATCGTCCACAGTTACCGGCAAGGTGCTATCCGCGCCCTGTACCACCATGCCTAGTGAATCACCCACGAGCACACAATCGACGCCTGCAGCGTCAGCCAATCTGGCCATGCTCACATCGTATGCCGTAAGCACCACAATGGGCTCTGCGGCTTGCTTCATCTGGCGCAGCATCGGCACCGTGATCGGTCGTTGCTGCTTGACTACCGCGTCATTCGCATACATCGGGAAGCTGACTCTAAGGGCGGATCGAATCCAGCGGCCAGCACAGGCTAGCGAAATCCGCCTGCATCAGCGAACTAATCGGCCCAAGACCCGGAATTTCGAGTTCAGGGGCGATCTCAAGCAGCGGCAGCACCACGAACGCACGCTCTGCAATATGCGGATGCGGAAGGTGCAAACCGGGCACATCGACACGGTCATTGGCGTACAGCAAAAGATCCAGGTCGAGCGTCCGCGGCCCATTGCGACGCGAACTCGCCCGGTCGCGGCCGTGCAAGTTTTCAATTCCTAAAAGCTGATTGAGCAATTCGAGCGCGCACAAATGCGTGTCAAAACTGATGACTGCGTTGACGAAATCCGATTGATTTGTATCGCCCCAGGGGCGCGAACCATAGAATCGCGAGACCGTGATCGGCGATGTCGCGACCTTGGAAAGCTGCTCGATGGCGCCGCGCAGGTGCGCAATCGAATCCCCCATATTGCTGCCCAAGCCGACGAATACCCGAGCGGCGGAACTCATTCGGCCGGCGTCGCCGCCGGCGCACGTTTGCGGCGGCGTCGGCGACGTTTGGCGGCTGCTATCGGTGCATCTTCCGAGGCGACGAGCGCATCTATGGGTTCGATGACCGCGCTGTCTTTGGCTTTCGCTTTGGGCTTACCGCTGCGTCCCGGATTAACTTTGAACAATGCATCGAATTCTTCGGGCGCAACTTCCTGTGCACGCTGCCATCGATGCGCCAGCGGCTCAAGATCGGCGTTAATTTGACCACGCAGGGCCAGAAAATCGAAGGCTGCACGGAAACGCGGATGGCGCATTAAGCGACGAGCACGCCCAGGCGACGTGGTTTCCAGGCGCGACTGCATCTCCCAGATCTCACGGGCGACGATGCTGAAGCGCCGTGGCAATGCGATGCGCTGTACCGCGCGCTGAAACACTGTCTCCGCAGCCTCGCCGATCGCCTCGTCGTCTTGCGTCTCGCCGTCGGTCACTGGAATACGCCGCGTGGCATCCACAAATGGCGCCCACAGAAAGGCCGCGAACAAAAAGGCGGGAGTGACTGCTTTGTTTGATGCAATGCGCGAGTCTGTACTGCGCAAGGCCGCGCGTATCAGCGCCTCATCGCGCGGACGGCCGTTGGACCGGTCCAACGGCACGGTGGGGAATAAATGTTCCCACAGACGCAGGTCGAGCAACTGGTCGAAACTCTTTTCCGCATGCCCGTAAAGGAACAGCTTCTGCAAATCGTCGAAGAGCCGCGCCGGTGGAATGCCGTCCAGCAGCGACGCCAAGCGGCCTATGGGTGCCTTGGTATCGTCGGCCAGCGTAAAATTGAGTTTGGCCGCCAATCGCGCCGCACGCAGCATGCGCACTGGATCTTCCCGATAGCGCTGTTCGGGATCGCCGATCAGGCGGAGCGTGCGCGTCTCCAAATCCTCAAGGCCGTTGGCGAAGTCGCGCACCGCGAAATCATCAATGCTGTAATACAACGCGTTTACTGTGAAATCGCGACGTAGCGCGTCTTCTTCGATGTCGCCGAACACGTTGTCGCGCAAGATCAGACCCTCAGCCTCGACCTCGCGGTCGACATCCGCGTCCGCGCCGAGCGCCGCGCCACTGCCGCGAAAGGTCGTGACTTCGATGATTTCCGAGCCAAAGCGCACATGGGCGATGACAAATCTTCGACCGATCAATCGGCATTGCCGAAAAACCTGACGAATCTGCTCGGGTCGTGCATCGGTCGCCACATCCCAGTCCTTGGGGTGCCCGCCTAGCAGCAGATCGCGCACGGCGCCGCCTACAAGATGCGCCTGAAAACCCGCCTCGCGCAGCCCGTAGAGCACGCGCACGGCCGCCTGCGAAATGTGCTTTCGCGAAATCGAGTGTTGCGCACGCGGCAGGATATTGAGCATATGGGCCGGCAATTCGGCGGTCACTGCAGCGCTGTCCAGATCCATCCCCCACCATCCCTGTATGTAGCGAAACGCCGACTTGATGCCGCGTCTGATCGTTGAGCTGGTTGTGACACTCATCCGGCACCGCTATTATCGGCGGATCTGAAAAGCTCCCTTCGTCTAGCGGTCAGGACACGGCCCTCTCAAGGCTGGAACACGAGTTCGATTCTCGTAGGGAGCGCCACTTTCGACTACTGACTGCACCATGCCCTTCGTCGTCACTGAAAGCTGCATTAAGTGCAAGTACACCGATTGCGTCGAAGTATGTCCAGTCGATTGCTTCCATGAAGGCCCCAACTTTCTGGTGATCGATCCCGACGAGTGCATTGACTGTACGCTGTGCGAGCCCGAGTGTCCGGTCAACGCCATCTATCCCGAAGACGACGTGCCGCGGGGCCAGGAAAACTTCATTCCGCTGAACCGGGAACTTGCGCGCGGGTGGCCCGTAATCACCACGCGCAAAGCGGCACCCGCAGACGCGAAAGAGTGGGAAGCGAAAACCGGCAAGCTCGATCTTTTGGAGCGTTGAGGCAACGGACGCGCGCTGAAGTGCGCGCGTCGTCAAAACGCTAACGACCGCCGAAGCTGCGCTCACTGAAGGCGCGATTCGACAACACCGAGAACGGTCAATGCCGCGTCATCGCGGCGGGTTTCGCCGTCTGCGTCAACCACTGAGACACGCGAGCCATCATCAGCGGATTCAATCTGCACACGCATGGCCGTAGACGCATCGTCACTGCCAAACCAGCGTTTGATGAAGCCACGCTTCGGTGCGGCCGCTGAAAGCTCGACGTTGTAACTCAGCGCAGATTCGTCTTTGTCGACGATGCGGCAGCATCCACTGCGATTCAGCGCAATGCCGACGCGGCGCCACGTGCTGCTCGCTTCATCGGTCAATTGCAAAACTGCATTGGTCGAACGCGGCAGTCCGCCACGCGCAATAGCTGCGGTATTGCCAAGGCTCGGCGGTGCTGTCGTCGTTTGAGCGGCGAGACCGTCAACACTCGGGATTTGCAGCGCGGGATTATTCGCTGGGGCGCGCAAATTGTCCGGCACCTGCAGCGGCGCAGTCTCTCGCGCATCCTCGTAGACGATCGCACGATCGAAAATCTGGCAGCCGGAGAGGGTCGCGAGGATCAGACCGACGAGCCCCAAGCGTTGGGGCAATGTAAGGGCGCGGTTTATGGCCATATGTCTGATTCCAAAAACGAGTGAGTGAAAACAGGCGCAAGTCGGCAAAGATTCGCAGAGCCTGTCTGACGGGCGCCTGCGCGGTCCAAAGCCTCACGCCGCGAGGCCAGCAGGCGAATCGCGGGTGGATTCGGCCAGCGCCGCGCGCATAGCGGATCGGTGTTCGTGACGCAAAGGCTGCAACGGCAAACGCAAAGAATCCTGGATGCGACCCAACATCGACAACCCGGCCTTTACCGGAATCGGGTTCGATTCCACGCCAGTCGCTTCATACAGGGGACTAAGCATAGCGTCGATCGCCAATGCTGCATGAAGTTTCGATTCAGCCGCATAGCGGCATAAATCGGAAAAGGCTCGTGGCACCAAATTAGCGACCACCGAAATCACGCCATCGGCACCCGCACCCAGTGCGCGGAGGGCGGTCGGATCGTCGCCGCTTAGCACCGCAAAACCCGGATGGCGCAGTTTCACCAAAGCGTTCATACGCTCCGGATCTGCGACCGCTTCCTTGATGCCAACAATTTGTGGCAACGCGCTCAACTGCATTACGGTTTCTGGCAACAGGTCCACGCCGGTGCGGGCCGGTACGTTGTAGAGGATAAGCGGCAGTGTGGTGGCTGCGCACAAGGCCTGATAATGCGCGAGCAATCCCATTTGGGTTGGCCGTGAATAGCTCGGCGTCGTCGCCAGGATGGCATCCGCGCCGGCGCGTTCTGCCAATTTCGCGAGGTTCTGCGACTGCTGCGTGGACGCCCCTCCAACGCCGGCGATGATCGGCAAGCGTCCCTTGAGTCGTTCGACGGCGACTGCGAGCAGCGAGCAGTACTCGACTTCCTGCAAGGCACCAGATTCGCCGGTTGATCCTGCAACCACGACAGCATTACTGCCCTGGCTTAGGTGCCAATCGAGCAAATCCCTGAATGCGACCAGATCCAGCGCGCCGGACGCAACGAAAGGGGTGACCAATGCTGGAATACTGCCGCGAGGTCGCAACGTCGCTCTGTCCTTGATCTACGAAAAACTGTGTGATGTTACTTGCGAGCTTTCCTCGCTGACAAGTATCCTGAGCGGCTAGCTTTAGGTCGCGATCACGTTGCGATGTCACCATTGCACGCCGAGCGATCCCGCCCCAACCAGAAGTAGTCCCGAACGATGAGCCCTGTCATGGCCGAAGCTGACCCCATCAATCGACCGAACGTGCCTGAAAATCATCTGCTGGTGAGCGCAATCGCGCCGAATAGTGTTGCGCTGCTGACCGTCATTGGTAAACGCGTAGTGGATTCCGGCTGCAATTTGCTCGAGGCCCGAGTTTCGCTGCTAGGGCAGGATGTCTGCGTTCTACTGCTGGCTTCCGGTGCGTGGGATACCATCGCCAAGTGCGAGAACGCGCTGACGAAGATTCAGCGTGATGAGCAAATGACATTGAATATGCGACGTACGTCTTCGCGCGAGTTGGCGGGCACCAGTCTGCCGTACACCGTCGAGGTGATTGCTGCGGATCGGCCGGGCATCCTTTACCAGCTCGCTGAATTCTTCTCGCGACGCGGCATCACGCTGGAATCGCTGACTTCGTCTCGCTATCGCGCGGCGCAAACGGGTGCAGAGATGTTCTCGGCGCAGATCTCGATCGGCATCCCGGCATCTGCGCATATTTCAAGCTTGCGGGAGGATTTTCTCGAGTTCTGCGACACGCTGAACCTCGACGCCATCCTGGAGCCGCTGAAAGGCTGATCGGCGAAGGATGTCGTGGCAGGATTGTGGATCTGCTTCCGTCCGGCAAATCTGTGTTGGGGCTACGACTTAAGCTCGCAGCACAAAATTTTGTAAATCTACCCATGCGCCCGGCGCGGATTGACGCCGACAGTCGTCGCAAATTTTTGGCATGCTCGAAGCTCACGCGCTGATCAGCGCCATTGCCCCTAATCCCATGAGCCAGAAAAAGCGCATCTACGTGCTCGACACCAATGTGTTGATGCACGATCCGACCTCGTTGTTCCGTTTTGAGGAGCACGATGTCTATCTGCCGATGATGGTGCTCGAAGAACTGGACGCGGCCAAGAAGGGCACGTCGGAAGTTTCGCGCAATGTTCGCCAGGTCAGCCGGTTTTTGAACGAGTTGATCGAAGGCGCTGGCAACTCTCCCCTGGAGAAAGGCGTGCCGCTGGCGCGACCTGATGGGCTTGACTTAGGCAAGCACAAGCCGCGCGGTTTGTTGTACTTCCAGACGGAGAGCGAAGGCACGACGACCGCCGGTCATGGCGTCCTGCCAGACAATTTGATCCTGCGCGCGGTGCTCAAGCTGCGAGAAGGCAAGGCCCGCGCACCGGTAGTTTTGGTGACCAAGGACATCAATCTACGGATCAAGGCGAAAATTCACGGCATTGCAGCCGAAGATTACGAGAATGATCGCGCGCTCGACGATCTCTCGCTGCTGTACAACGGTGTTGCCGTGCTCAAGGCGGATTTCTGGGGAAAGCACCCAGAGCTTGAATCCTGGAACGAACGTGGCCGGACCTTTTATCGCGTGAAAATGCGCCGCGAGGAGCGCTGGCATCCCAACCAATTTTTGCATTTCGGCGACGACGCGCAGATCGCGCTGCGCGTTTTGCGCATCGAAGGGAACAAGGCCCTGCTGCAAATCGTCGACGACTACATGGGTGCGCTGCATAAGGTCTGGGGCATCAGCGCGCGCAATCGCGAACAGAACTTCGCCTTGAATGTGTTGATGGATCCAGACGTTGACTTCGTTACGCTGCTGGGGACGGCGGGCACCGGAAAGACCTTATTGGCATTGGCTGCAGGTCTTGCGCAAACCATGGACCAGCAGCGCTACAAAGAAATTATCGTGACCCGCGCCACTGTCCCGGTCGGTGAAGATATCGGCTTCCTGCCGGGAACGGAGGAAGAGAAAATGACCCCGTGGATGGGTGCATTAACTGACAATCTTGAAGTGCTCGCTAGTCCGCAAGATTCGAGCAATTGGGCGCGCCAGGCCACCAATGATTTGCTCAGCTCGCGCGTGAAAGTTCGCTCAATGAGTTTCATGCGTGGCCGCACCTTCTTGTCGCGCTACGTGATCATCGACGAAGCGCAAAACCTCACGCCTAAGCAAATGAAGACACTGCTGACGCGCGCAGGCCCCGGCACCAAGATGGTCTGCTTAGGCAATGTCGAGCAGATTGATACACCCTATCTGACCGAAACGACCTCTGGCCTGACCTTTGCGGTAGACCGCTTCCAACAGTGGCCGCACAGCGCCCACATCACGCTGCGACGCGGAGAGCGCTCACGGCTGGCCGATTTCGCGTCGGAGGCACTGTGAGGCCGGCGCCGTCCAAATCCCCATTGAGAGATCTGTGCGTGCGCGCTTGGGAACTGCACACGATGCCTGAAGGTAGATTTGCCTGCTAAAAGGAGCGCGGCACGGTTTCATTGATAGGTTCTGCGAGGTCAAGCGACGCAATGCTGACACGCGTGGTGCGACTGTTGCCGATCAATCTCGAACAGCAAAAGCGCTGGAACGCCGCGACGCCTGCCTTGGCAATGCCGATTTTGGAGTGCTGATTCACTGCCGCAACGTGGGGCCGGGTAGGCAATCGATTGGCGCTTAAAATCGTCAACTAGGCGATTTAGCGATGCTGAACTTTAGAAGCGCACGTTCCACAGCGCCTCGAATTCGAAGTGCGTTGAGTCCGTTGGGTCGACGTTATTCAAATAGGGCGAGCCCAATACATACTCGGAACCGGCGTAACTCGCCGTTAGGCGCAAATCGCCCAAGAAACCCATCGAGCGGCCGAGACCGAGCGACCAGTTAGAATCACTCTGAATGCCCTCGATCGCGCGCTGCAATAAGGGAGACGTGGGATTCGGCTGCAAGCTGGTGCTGTAACGTACGGACCAATTCCAGGCTGCCACATCTCCTTGCAATGCCGCCGAGTAGACGGTCAGATCCTGCCACGCAAAACTTGGGCTATTGCTATCGCCCAGCAGCGCGAGAAAGCGATTCGGCAGTGCATAGCTACTGAAACCATTCACATCGCTATAAAACACATGCTCAGCCCCGAGCACAAATTCCGCGCCTGGCAACACCGATGCGGTGACCCCGAGCGCTGCGGTCGCCGGTATATCCAGATCGCCGGGTTCTGAGTACACCCCTTGGAATCGCTTGTAGGCATTCATGTCAACGCGCGAACGCACGCCAACACTCCAACCGAGCTGATCCGTGAACGGTCCACCCATCGCAATGGCCAAACCGGTGCCACGCGATTCTTCGGTCACTACCGACGGCGCTACGAAGGAGCTGGTCGATTGGTCCGCCAGTGGCGAAAGCGTCCAACTCGCAAAGCGCTGCTCGGCAAATACGGCGTCTATACCGAAACCGATACCAGCGCCCGATTGCACATATAGACCCGAAGTGAGCATGCGCCGTTCAAGGCCGCCATCGCTGAGTGGATTCACGGCAGCGGAAGTTTGCACGCGCATCGCATTCCGAGTGCCACGACCGATCCGCGCGGCGCGCGCATACAATGACCAATCGCCCGCGGAAGCCAGCGGCACGATAGCCAAGTCTTGCAGGCTCAACGAGAGAGGATTGAGGGAGGCCGATTCCATCATCGCCTCAACATCGACCCAGTAGAAATCCGGTACTAGCCGCTCATTGGCGGCGGCTAGCAATGCACCTCGAAGCACGCCTTGGCGCGAATCAGGCACAGAAAAGTAGTCAGCGGAAGTTGCTTCGCTGGAGCAAAAAGATGGGACGGCGAGAATCAAGCCCGCCGTCCCAATTAGTATTTGCAACGCTGCTTTCGCTTGCATGCCCCGAAGCCCGCTAGAAGGGAAGGAGTGTTGCTTCTAGCCGACGCCAGCATCGCAAAAAAACAACATCACGTCAACAACGCAACAGATGGAATTTTTCGTTGTATCCACGCAACAGGAGCCCTCATGAGCAAGATCGATCGCCATTTGCCCTTCGCCATGACTATCGCCGGTTCCGATTCTGGTGGTGGCGCCGGAATACAGGCGGATTTGCGCGCATTTGCCAGCCAAGGCGTGTTTGGATTGAGCGCAATCACCGCGGTCACCGCACAAAATTCGCGCGCCGTCAGCGCAGTTCGAAGTCTATCGGTGGCAATGGTTGCAGCACAAATCGAGATGCTGATGGGGGACTTTCCGGTCGCCGCGGTGAAGACCGGCATGTTGGCCAATGTTGCAATTACGCGACAGGTAGCGCGTTTCGCAGCGCGCTATTCGGCCATCCCTTGGGTGATTGACCCGGTTATGATCGCCTCGTCGGGTGCACGCTTGCTCGATTCGCGCGCGCAGACCGTGTTGATTCGCGAACTTTTGCCGATGGCGAGCGTGCTCACGCCGAATTTGCCGGAAGCAGAGGCCATACTCGGGGAAAGGATCGAAACTGAATCCGATGTGGTGGTCGCCGCACGCGCGCTTCTGGCGCTGGGGCCGCGTGCGGTCTTGCTCAAAGGCGGCCATCTACCCGGCTCAACAGTGTGTGATGTGCTTTGTTATGACGATCAGACGCACTTGTTCCGTGCACCGCGCCGCAACATTCGTGGGCACGGCACCGGCTGCACACTGGCTTCCCTGATTGCTGCTCGCTTGGCACTGAAAGATGCCATGCCGCAAGCGATCAACAACGCAATCGGTGAGTTCCGTATCGCGCTCGCACACGGCGTCGTCATCGGCCAGGACCAGGTCTGGGTGCCGTATCCGGTGCCCATCGCGGTCAAGGCCAGCGCGTGATCAGTCGCCTAAGCGGCTCAACAACGCTTCGGTAAATTCGGTGGTGCCGGCCTGCCCACCCAGATCGCGCGTCAGGCGATCCTTCGCAGCCAGCGTCTCGCGAATGGCGTGGCGAACGCGACCCGCAGGCTCAATAAGACCTAAGTGGTCAAGCATCATGGCCGCCGCCAGCATCAGCGCACTGGGGTTGGCGACGCCTTTCCCCGCTATATCCGGCGCAGATCCGTGCACGGCCTCAAAAATTGCCGCATCAGTGCCGATGTTGGCACCGGGCGCCAGCCCCAATCCACCGACCAAGCCCGCGCACAAGTCGGACAGGATGTCGCCGAAAAGATTGGTGGTGACAATGACTTCGAACTGCTGCGGGTCCATGACCAACTGCATACACACATTGTCCACGATCATTTCATTGACCTGTATCTGCGGGTAATCCGCAGCCACCGCGCGGGCGGTCTTCAAAAACAGGCCAGAGGTGGTTTTGAGAATATTCGCTTTGTGCACGATGGTGACGCGCTTGCGTCCCAGTTTATCTGCAAGATCAAAGGCATAGCGTGCAATACGTTCTGATCCACGGCGCGTTACCAGAATCATCGACTGCGCCATTTCACCATCGGGTGACAAACTTTGACCCTCGCTTCGATAGGCGCCTTCGGTGTTCTCCCGCACCGTCAGCAAATCGATATCGTGGTAGCGCGAGCGCGTATTGGGAAAGCTGATCACTGGGCGCACATTGGCGTACAAATCGAAGCGACGACGCAGCTCCACATTGATCGATGAGAAACCTTCGCCGATGGGCGTTGCCAGAGGCCCCTTCAGCGCCACGCGTGTGCGCGAGATCGATTCAAGGGTCTTCGCCGGCAGCAACTGACCTTCACTCTCGAATGCGCTTAACCCAGCACTGGCAAATTCGTACTGCAGGCCACAGTTCAGCGCATCGAGAACGCGCAAGGTGGCATCTGTGATCTCCGGCCCGATGCCGTCTCCGCGAATGATCGTAATTAGTTTGTTCATGAATTCTTAAAGTGTCCGAGGTTGTAACTCGATTGGACGGAAACGGATGCGCTGTCAGGTAAACTACGGCTCACATGCATCTGCGGCAACACCATTCACGCTGCGGCGCAAGATCCGTTACCACGAGGCAAACATGCATAGATTGACCTTTGCGATGCTGGCCTTTCTGGCGCCGGTCCTGGCGTACGCGCAATCCTCACTGCATTCAATTTCCACCGTTCCGGCGCAACCGGGCGAGGGAGAAGCATTCCAGATCAGAGTGACGGGTGCCTGGCCGAACACGTGTCCCTTGCAGGCACTGCCGGTGGTGGTCGACGGCGCGAATATTGACGTCGCCGTACGTCAGGGCGATGTGATCTGTGGCGATGCGGTCACGCCCTATGTGCTGGTTTTCGATCCTGCCGCGGCCGGCGGCGCCGGATTTCCGTCGGCACGCGACTACCGCATTCGCTTCTCGGTACGCGATGGCGCGGGCAATCCCACCTTGTTGAGTTTCTATTTGGTCGATGTCCGGAGCGATGACGCGCGCGTGATTCAACCAGAAGCCGGATTCTGGGCGCCGGATTCCGCGGGCGAATTTCTGACCAGTGGCAGCGGCGTTGGTTTCATGATCGAGAGTCAGTTGAATACTGTCGCCGTCACCACCAATGCCTACCAACTGAATGGCCAGCCCGCTTGGTATCTGACCACGGGCGTGTTGACAGGCTCGGTGCTTCACGGAGATTTGCTGCGTTCGCTGGGCGGCCAGCCACTGTGGGGCACTTACCGCGGTCCGCAAAGCGTTACGCCAGCCGGATCCTTGGATATCGAGTTCGTCAGCAATGCGCAAGCGATCGCATGGTATTCGCGGCCTGCAGGCGAGGGCTTGATCGATCCGCTGGAATTGATGCCAATCTCTATACGACGAATGAATTTTGCACTGGCCTCGGAAGGGCGCGCACTCGCGGGAACCTGGGCGGTCACGCCGGTGTCGGCGCTTTCCGGCCTGAACATCTCCTTGTTACGGCTAAGCTACGCCGCTGACCGATCGTCCCCCTCGGAGGCCGTGCTGCTGGATACGGTCAAGGGTTTTGAGTTGCGTTGCACGCTGGACAAGGCGCGCCCGGATGGTCCGCCACGCTTATGTGTTTTGAGTTCGGGCGGCGCGGAAATCGGACGCTTTGACAACAATGCGCTGACACGCCTGGGTGGCAATCGCGGCGCTGAGTCAATTGCGCTGGTTCGCGTTGCCGACTAATCAAAGCAGTCTTTTGTCGACGTCGTCTGAATCGACAAGGCGCCCATTGTGAACGCCTGGTTTGCGAATAGGACTCAGTTGCCGGCGAGCAGGGAATCCAGTTTGCCGGCGCGGTCCAACGCGACCATGTCATCGTGTCCGCCGACGTGGGTGCCGTTGATGAAGATCTGCGGCACAGTCCGGCGTTGCGTCTTTTCCATCATGGCAGCGCGCGATTCAGGCGACTGATCAACGCGGATTTCGGTGATTTTCGAGAAGCCCTTGCGCGACAGCAAGCCCTTCGCTGCGATGCAGTAAGGACATACGGCGGTCGTATACATCACGATTTCGGCCATGAAACACTCCTTTTAGATACAGCTATCAGGTTTAGGTAATCCGGCGATTTTACAAGCCTGCTTGGCCGGACCGTCGGGAAACAATTGGTAGAGCCGGCGGCTGCTTGCTCGCGCATCGCCCATCAGCGGTGCGATCGACTTCACCAGCACACGCATCGGGGGGCTGATAGCAAACTGTGCGTAGTAGCCGCGTAAGTAATGAATGACTTGCCAGTGATCGGGCGTCATGGAGATGTCGAGCGCGATTGCGGTGTCGGCTGCAAAAGACTCGGTCCATGACTCCCAATCGAGCAAGTAGCCCGCAGCATCGGTTGGCGTCTGGACACTCATGTCGGTCAGAGCCACTCGACCAGACTTTCATGCTCGGCCACTAGCGCAATCCAGCGCAGATCGTCGATTCGTTCAACGCCCGCTGGGGTTGGCAGCGCCGCCGGGATTTCCAGGGCGGGAATCATCACGCGCACGCCAGCGCGCATCCAGTTTTCCGAGTGTTCGAGTACACGCGCGTTCACGGCGGCGTCGATAAGCAACAGCACATCACCGGCCTCCAGCGCACACATCAATGGCCAGTGGTCAGATGGGCCGAGATCGCGGCTCAGTTGATGCAGTACTGGCATTAGGCCGCCACCAACGATCCGGCTCGCAACCACTGGCGCCAGCCTTTCGCACTAAGGTAAATCATTGGCAGCACCAAATTGTCGAGCGCTGGATCGTGATCGGTCGGTTTCGGCGCGAAGGCATGCGCTAAGCCTAGCGGTTGCAGGCTGGCAAATGCTGCAGCACTGGCGCTGCGCTTGGCATTGTTGCCGAGCCGCAGTAGCCGCAATGCGTCGGTGGTAAAGGCGATCGAAACCGGTTGGTCAAAGGCTAGCCACGCTTGGATGTTCTCAAATCGTGCGCGCCAATCGGCGTTCGGGTCGATGAACAAAAGACGCAATGGGCGCATCAAATGCTGCCCGGCTGGGCCGGCCTTCATCCCGAGTAGCTGCCAAAGGTGAGCACGCGATCGCTACGCTCGACTGCGGCCAACCAGTCGGCTAATCCGGCCATTACCCAGGGCGTGCACTCACCGAGCTCGAGCTTTTCGCGGCTCGCTGCTGCGCGGCAAACGAGGCACCGCAAATCGCTGCGCGACACCAAGTCGCACCAACGCGCGTAGTCCGCCCGCTGATTTGGGTTCACCGCGATATAAGCCGCCTTGTGATAAAAGAATGCGCTATCCAAACTGTGGCCGAGCAAGTGCGCTGACTCCAGTGCACGCAGCGCCAGGTTGCTTGCCCGGCTGGTTCGCGGGTCGCTCAGTACCATCACGGAAAAACGCATGATCAATATGGCTCGATGGCAAGGGCAGCGCGTTCGCCGACCAAGCATGTCGGCACTGGCGCTGATGATAGCGGCGCTGACCACGGCCGTTGCACCGCTGCATGCACAGGCGACGCTGGACCTGCCGGACCTCGGGGATTCATCCAGCCGCGCGCTTTCGTCCGATAAAGAGCGCGAATACTCCGAAGGTCTGTTGCGCCAGTTGCGCAACTACGACCTTACGCTGGAAGATCCAGAACTACTGGAATATCTAGATACGCTGGCTTACCGATTGGTCCAAGCCAGTGGACGCACGGAAACGAAATTCCATTTCGCGCTGGTCAATGTGCCGATCGTCAATGCCTTCGCATCTCCAGGCGGCTTGGTGGTGGTTTTTAGCGGAATGATGTTAGCGACCGAAACCGAAAGTGAACTGGCCGGCGTCGTTGGGCACGAGATTGCGCACGTCACACAGCGGCATATCGCGCGAGCTATGGAAAGCTCCTTGGAAGATGCCCTGCCCATCCTGATCGGCGCGGTTGCGTTGGCGATGGCGGCGCGCGGCTCTGGTGACGGCCCGCAAGCGGCGATGGTCAGCGGCATGGCTTTGCTGCAGCAGCGCCAGATCAACTTCACACGCGACAACGAGTACGAGGCTGACCGTGTCGGCATCCAAACATTGGCCAAGGCGGGTTTCGATCCCGATGGCATGGGTTCGTTTTTTGCGCGCGTCGGCGCGATCTATCGCACGCAGGGTGAGGAGGTGCCGGAGTATCTGCGCACACATCCAGTCACTGCCGCGCGCGTTGCCGAGGCCAAATCGCGCGCTGAGAAACTGCGTACCGGCACACAGCTCACCAGCCTCGAGTTCAAGCTCATGCGCGAGCGCATGCGTGTGGTCTCAACCAACGATCTGCCGGCCACGGTTCGCTACTATGTGGATAACGAGCACAACGAGCGCATGGATCCGATTGCGCTGAAGTATGGGCTGGCACTGGCGCGTATTCGATCTGGTGATTACGACAAGGCACGCGACGCGTTGCAAGCATTGGCCGAAAACGAACCCTCACGCTTGAGCTATCAGCTCGCGCTGGCGGAAGTTGATCGTGGCCAACATCGTTTTTCGGACGCCGAAGCGCGCTACCGCCGACTGCTGCGCGAACGTCCGGGCCATCGCGTGATATCGATTGGATTCGCGCGCGCGCAGATTGAGCAGGACACTAAGGAATCGGGCGCCATCGCCGTTGCAAGCTTGCGCCCTTTAATGACCCGATTTCCTAATGATCCGCAACTCTTTGAATTGTTCGCGCGCGCCAATCAGTTGTCAGGCGACGAAATCCGCGCGTCTGAGGCGTACGCGCAAGCGTTTTTCCTGCGTGGAAAATTCACCGATGCCATGAAGCAATTGGAGCAGACGGCCGCGCGATCTGATCTCGATTATTACCAGCGTTCGCGCATCGATGCCCAGCTCGCGCAGTGGTCACCGGTCGTTTTGCGTGAGCGCAGGGCTGAAGAGGCGCGCGAGCGCGGCGGCGGCTGAACACAGTGCAAGGCGGGAGCGGCTAGTCGGGGTTTAAACTGAAATCGTCGATGCCGAGCATTCGCCAGCCAGCGGGGCGCGCACAGATGACTATCGTGTGACGTTGTCACACGCACGTCATAATTTTGAACTTGAATGCTGTCATCGCGAAAGCGCTGTCTCTTGAAGGTTGCCATGGAACAGCGGGTGCTGGTAGTCGAAGACGAAACCGCTATTCGCGAGATGATCGCGTTTGCGTTGAAGCGTGCGGGTGTTATGCCGGTGCTGGCTGAAGATACGCGCGCGGCACAACTGCTGGTCGCGGAACAATTACCCGATTTGATTCTGCTCGACTGGATGTTGCCGGGTACCAGTGGGCTCGAGTACGCGCGGCGTTTGCGTCGCGAGGAACTCACACGTGAGATTCCGATCATCATGCTCACCGCGCGCGGCGAGGAAGATGACCGCGTGCTCGGTCTGGATGCTGGTATTGACGATTACATCGTCAAGCCCTTTTCCACGCGCGAATTGATTGCGCGTATTCGCGCAGTCTTGCGGCGCACGCAACCGCACGGCGAAGGACAGACCTTGAGCCTTGGCCGATTGACGCTCGATACCCTTAGCCATCGGGTATTCGCCAACGACCGGCCGGTGCAATTGGGCCCCACCGAGTACCGACTGTTGAGCTTCTTCATGACCCATCCGGAGCGTGTCTACACGCGCGGACAACTGCTAGATAATGTTTGGGGTAGCGGGGTCTATGTCGAAGAGCGCACGGTTGATGTGCACATTCGGCGCCTGCGCAAGAGTCTTGAGCCGTGCCAACTTGAGGAATACATCCAGACCGTACGCGGCGCCGGATATCGCTTCTCGACCACTGTTTGAGCGATGCTGGCAGCATGAGGACGCCACGCGCCGTGGAGCGAAGTCTGGCCACGCTTGTAGCTTGGGGCGGGCTTGGCTTGGCGTTGGGTTTTATTTTCGGACATGCGGGGTTCGGCGCCTGTGGCGGTCTGCTGATCTGGTCCGGGTTTCAGCTACGCCAGATCACGCGCATGCAGCGCTGGCTGCAATCGCAACATATGCGCGCGCCGGAAACCAGCGGTGCTTGGCAATCCTTGTTTGATGCACTCGAACGCCGCCGCAAATCCGACCGGCGGCGTCGTCGACGCTTGTTGGATCTGCTGGAGGCAGCGCGCGATGCAGCTCGCGCGCTGCCCGATGGAATCGTGGTCATTGACGACTCGCAGACCATCCATTGGTTCAACAAATCCGCAAAACGGCTGCTTGGTTTTCGCTATCCGGCAGATATCGGCAACGGGCTCAACCACCTCGTGCGCACGCCGCGCTTCCTGCAATGGTTGACGGAAGGCCGCTTGGACGAGCCGCTGCACGATCTGCCCTCGCCCGATGATGATCGGGTGCGCCTTTCCTGCCGTCTGATCGCCTTTCGGCCCGGTCTGCGCATGTTGATCGCGCGCGATGTCTCCAATTTGATGCGTCTGGAACAGGTGCGCCGCGATTTCGTAGCCAATGTCTCGCACGAATTGCGCAGTCCGCTGACGGTCATTAACGGTTATCTCGAAGCGCTGGAACCGGAGGAATTGGGCGAGTTCGAAGACTTATTCGAGCAGATGCGCCTGCAGAGCCGGCGGATGGCCGATATTGTTGAAGATCTGCTCACGCTTTCGCGTCTTGAGGCGCGCACTGACACCTCTCAGGATGCAGTCGCCGTGCGCCCTTTGCTAGCGGCGCTTGAACGCGATGCACGGGCGATAAGCGATGGTAAGCACCGCATCGAGATCGAGGTGCTGTTGGAATGCGATCTGCGCGGGTCGGGCCGGGATTTGCACAGCGCGTTTTCCAATCTGGTGTTGAATGCCGTTCGACACACTCCCGCCGGCGGCAACATCCGCGTGCGCTGGGAGGCGCACGGCGACGGCGCCAGCTTTAGCGTAATCGACACTGGCCCCGGCATTCCCGAACAGCATCTTCCGCGCCTGACTGAGCGCTTCTATCGCGTCTCGACCTCGCGATCGCGGGACACTGGCGGCACCGGTCTCGGGCTCGCGATCGTCAAACATGTGCTGAACTCGCATGACGCACATCTAGAGATCGAGAGCCAGATGGGTCGGGGCAGCGTCTTCCGCTGTGTTTTCCCGGCCAAGCGACTGACACCGCGCCTCGCATCGCAATGATTGCGCCTGTGCGCGGTTTCGGCGCGCGCCTGTTGTGCCAGTCGCACCACGAGGTCTGCGTCGGCTGGACCACGGCTGACTTGCGCGTGTGTTAATTTCGAATCCTCCAGTTGAGTCCTCTATCTGTGAATTCGCGCGATCCCAGCCTGTTCCTTAATCGTGAGCTGAGTCTGCTGGCCTTTCATCAGCGTGTGCTGGCGCAGGCCCAAGACTCTCGCGTGCCCTTGCTCGAACGGCTGCGCTTTTTGTGTATCTCGTGCACCAATCTCGACGAATTCTTTGAAGTGCGCGTGGCCACGATTCGCCATCAGTTGAACTTCGTCGGTAGCAAGCCCTGGCCCGATGGCCGTGCGCCGACCGAGGTGCTGTTGGCAATTCGCGCACTCGTCACAGAGCTGACGCGCGACCAGTACGAAACCTGGAATAACGCGATCAAACCAGGCCTCGCCGCCGAGGGCGTCCGTTTTCTCGGACGCGACGACTGGAATGCGAAGCAGCGGCGCTGGCTACATCATTATTTCGAAGACGAGCTTATGCCCGTTTTGAGTCCGCTGGGTCTGGATCCCTCGCATCCGTTCCCACGCATTCTCAATAAGAGTTTGAATGTCGCGGTCGCCTTGAAGGGCAAAGATGCCTTCGGGCGCGAAGCCGATCTGGCGCTGGTGCGCGCACCGCGGTCCCTGCCGCGTTTGGTGCGATTGCCCAAAGAGGTTGCCGGCGGGGGCATTGATGTGGTCCTGCTATCGGCGATCTTGCAGGCCTTCGTCGACGATCTATTTCCCGGCATGAAAGTCAAGGGCGTTTATCCCTTCCGCGTGACGCGCAATAGCGAACTTTGGGTAGATGAATTCGAAGTCGAGAATCTGGCGCACGCGCTACGCGATGAGTTGCAAGAGCGCGGATTCGCGCGTGCGGTTCGCCTGGAGATCACAGACGCGTGCCCGCGCGCCCTGGGTCAATTCCTGCTCGAACACTTCGAGCTGACCGAAGACGATATGTATCGCGTCAACGGCCCGGTGAATCTAAATCGGGCGGGCGCCGCATACGAGATGATTGATCGCCCGGATCTCAAATACCGGCCATTTAAGCCGCGCGTACAACTGCCCAAATCGGGTGGTTCTGTGTTCGATCTGATTCGCCAGCGCGATGTACTCCTGCACCATCCCTTTGACAGTTTTTCCACAGTCACAGACTTGCTGAAGCAAGCCGCGGCGGACCCGGATGTGCTGGCGATCAAGCAAACACTGTATCGCACCGGCAGTCGTTCGATATTGGTCGATTATTTGATCGACGCGGCACACGCCGGCAAGGATGTGACGGTTGTTGTCGAGTTGCGCGCGCGCTTCGACGAGGCCGCCAATATTGCCCTGGCGGACCGTTTACAGGAGGCAGGCGTACAAGTCGTGTATGGCGTAGTTGCCTATAAAGCGCATGCGAAAATGCTGCTGATTGTGCGCCGCGAGGCCGGGAAGCCGATGCGCTATGTGCATCTGGGTACCGGTAACTACCATCAATCCACGGCGCTCGCGTACACCGATATTGGCCTGATTACCTGCAATCGAGACATCTGCGAGGACGTACACAAGCTGTTTCAGCAGTTGTCCGGACTGAGCCAGGCGATGAAGCTCAAATGCTTGCTGCATTCGCCGTTCACGCTGCACCGCGAGTTGCTGGTGAAGATTGCGCGTGAAGCCAAGCACGCGAAAGCGGGTCGGCCCGGCAAGATCATGGCGCGCATGAATGCGATCAGCGAGCCGCAAATCATTGAAGCGCTGTATCGCGCCAGCCAGGCCGGCGTAGAAATCGTGCTGTTCGTTCGCGGCATCTGTGTACTGCGCCCAGGTCTGGAAGGCGTCAGCGAAAACATCCAGGTGATTTCCGTCGTAGGGCGCTTTCTGGAGCACAGCCGCATCTACTATTTCCGCAATGGCGGCGACGAGGAGCTTTACGCCTCCAGTGCCGATTGGATGGAGCGCAATCTGATGCATCGTGTGGAAACCTGTTTTCCCATCATCGACACGGAATTGCGCCAACGCGTGTTCAACGAGACGCTGGAAAATTACCTAGCGGACAACACCCAGGCCTGGCGTCTGGATGCAAGCGGTCGCTACACACGCATCGAGCAAGGAGATGCCATGCCGCATTCTGCCCAGGCCGCATTGCTCGCGCGAATTTGTGGTTGATTGCCATGGACAGCACGCTCGCATCCTCCGCTGAGCCCTTGGTCGCCGTTGATATTGGTTCCAATAGTTTCCACATGATCGTCGCGCGCTTTGTCGAAGGCGAGCTGCAGGTCATCGATCGTTTGCGCGATTCCGTGCGTATGGCCGCAGGTCTCACGGCCGATGGACAACTGACACCGGAGGTCCGTGAACGCGCGTTGGCGTGCTTGTCTCGTTTTGGCCAACGCTTACGCGGCATCGCACGCAACCGCATTCGCGCCGTCGCGACCAATTCCGTACGTCAATTGCGCTCACCGCGCGCCTTCTTGATCACTGCGGAAACTGCACTCGGTGCGCCGATTAAAGTGGTCTCGGGCCGTGAAGAGGCACGTCTGATCTACTTAGGCGTCGCTCACGGACTGAGTGACACGAGCCAACGGCAATTGGTCATCGACGTCGGCGGCGGCAGCACCGAACTCATCATTGGACAGGGTTTCAATGCCCTGGAAACCGAAAGTCTGCAAATGGGTTGCGTCGCCACGACGCAGCGATTTTTTGCCGATGGGAAACTCAACCGTAAACGCTGGCAAGAAGTGCAGTTGCAGTTGCCGCTGGAGTTCGCCCCCATTGTCAATGCGTACAAAGCACGCGGATGGAAGCGCGTGATCGGAAGCTCTGGCACGATCAAATCAATCAGCAGCATCCTGCACGCCTTTGGCGGCCGCGAGTTTGAAATTACGCGCGCCGGTCTGCAGGGATTGATCGATCGCATCATCGATGTCGGCGATATAGCAAATGCGCGGCTGCCGGGGCTTAGCGAGGAAAGGAAACCGGTATTTTTAGGCGGTCTGGCGGCACTGTGGACCTGCTTCGAAGCCCTGGATCTGAGCGTGATGCGCGTTAGTGAGTACGCAATGCGCGAAGGTCTGTTGTACGACGCCCTGGGCCGATTGGCGCACCAGGATCCGCGTGAGCGCAGCATGTTATCGCTCGCCAAACGTTATGCCGTTGATCAACCACAGGCGATGCGAGTGCAACGCACCGCTTTGCATTTGTTTGATCTGGTGTGCGAACCGTGGCGGCTCACCGATGACGAACGCGAAACTTTAAAATTCGCATGCGTCGTACACGAGACGGGCCTGGCGATTTCCCATACCCAGCACCACAAGCATGGCGCCTACGTTATCGAGAATTCAGACTTGCCCGGGTTTTCGCGACAGGAACAAGAGGCAGTGGCAACACTTGTCCGCGCACACCGCCGCGGTATTCCCGACGGTGTCTTCGGCGACACTGCGCCGCGCGATCTGGACGCCATGCGGCGAACATTGGCGCTCCTCCGGCTCGCGGCCGTACTGCACCGAAGCCGCGCGGAAGAGGCGTTGCCCGCATTGCGTATGGAAGCGCTTGGGCGCGATTTGCGCGTCGTATTCCCGCGCGGTTGGCTAAGTCAGCACCCGCTGACGTGGGCCGATCTGCGCCAGGAAAAGGACTTTTTGGAAGCGGTCGGCGTGCGCTTACGCCTGCGTATAGAACGCGATCCGGCGAAGGCGCGGTGAGCCAGAGTGGGCTGTTTGAAGCAGAAGCGGGGCAGTTTGAAGCAGAAGCGGGGCTAGGGGCTGGGGTGCATTGATAAACTGCTCGGGCTCGTTGAAGCAAGAGCGGGGCTGGGGTGGTGGTCTGATAATGCGCGTGTAGGTCGAGTAGGCCGCTGCGCTCAAAATAAGTAAAAAAGGCGCTTGCGTTCTTGGCTCCCAAGCGCATTTTCCCCGGAGCCCCGCAGCGGCATTTCGCGAACAGGCGTTGCGCAAGGTCTTCGGGCGCCCCAGCCCCGAGCCCCGCTTCTTAGCTTCCCCAGCCCCGAGCTCAACCCGACGGCTTGCGTGGGTCAAAACCGGAAAAATGCTGCTGCATCTGTGCATACGTGTCGCGATCCTCTGGCGTCGACGCGATCGGCGCGTGGATTTGCACAACAACGAATTGGTCGCCAGCGGCGCTTTTGCCGCTGGCGGGCATTCCGCGCCCTTTGAGCCGCATCTTGCGCCCACTTTGCGAACCGGCGGGTATCGCCAAATCGACGTCGCCGGCCAAAGTCGGCACGGGAACACGCGCACCCAACGCGGCTTCCCATGGCGACACTGGGAGTTGCACAGTCACGTCGCGCCCGTCCAGGCTGAAACGCGGATGACTGCGGATGCGCAAGGTCAGCAACAGATCGCCCGGCGTGCCGTCTGCGTCGATATTTCCTTGGCCCGACAGACGAATGCTCATGCCGGAGCTGATCCCTTGGGGAATCTTGATGTCGAGCGTGCGATCGCCGCGCGCGCCTGGCAGGCTCACACGTTGCTTGCCGCCGGCAAAGGCGGTTTCAAGGTCAATCTCCAGCTCTGCGCGTGCTGGCGCGGCGGGCTCGCGCGGTGCTCGCCGCGGCCCGGCCGAACCGGCGCCAGCACCAGCACCAGCACCAGCACCAGCGCGTCCGCGACCAAATAATGACTCAAAGAAGTCGCTGAACTGGCCGCCACCACCACCGCCACCCATATCGCCCATGTCGAATTCGAAGCCACCGGGCTGGCCGTGCGGCGAACGCATCTCGTCACCTGCGCGAAAGCCGCCCGCGCGCATTTGATCGTAGGACGCGCGACGCTTTGGATCACGCAGCGCTTCAAAGGCCTCATTCAGGTCCTTGAAACGTTCCTCCGCATTCTTCTCTTTGCTGACGTCCGGATGGTATTTGCGCGCCTGCTTGCGGTAGGCCGACTTGATCTGGTCGGCCGACGCGTCCGGCTTTACGCCCAAGAGTTCGTAGTAGTCCTTGAATTTCATCGACGCGTCATTCGCTCGCAAAGGGTGAGGCTACGCACCATGCACCAACAAGGACGCCGCGACCTCTATCGGCCGCGGCGTTTTTACCTGATAACTGAACAGATCAGTGATTAATCGCGATGCGCCGCGGTGTAGTTTGCGGTCGCTTCGGGATCGAAATTTCGAGCACACCATTCTTGCCAGTGGCCGAGATGTTGTCAGGATCAGCACTATCGGGTAAGGCAAAACGGCGGTAAAAGCTGCCGGCCTGACGCTCGACACGCGTGAACTTCGCCGATTCTTCGGTCGCGTCCGCCGGGCGCTCACCCTTGATGGAGAGAATGCCCTTCTCCATATTGATTTCGATGGCAGAAGGATCCACGCCGGGAATATCAGCCCGAATCAAAAAGCGCGCGGCCTCTTCCTTGATGTCTACTCGCGGTGTCCATTGACTGGTTACGACGTTCGACTGGTCACCGTCTTCAGCGCGGAAAAACTTCTCCACCAGATCACGCAACTGCACCGGCGAACTTGCCGACACACCCCACGGGGAATTGCGACTTACAAACATATCTAGCCTCCATCGAATCTGATCGCGGCGAGTGCCGCATGGACTGATAGATATGGCGATAGCCCAGAATTTCAAGCGCGTGTCTTGAGAAAGTCAGCAAGCACTCGGGACTCGGGACTTAGGGACTCGGGACTTAGGGTCCGGGACTCGGGACTTAGGGACCGGGACTTAGGGACTCGGG
>Ga0209181_10000088_pt1 | contig 149605 bp, 124 predicted proteins | sample MAT05_FD_187208 | JGI IMG/M metagenome (GOLD analysis project Ga0209181, IMG submission 187208) | Freshwater microbial communities from Lake Fryxell liftoff mats and glacier meltwater in Antarctica - MAT-05 (SPAdes) (version 2) | ecosystem: Environmental > Aquatic > Freshwater > Ice > Liftoff...
CCTGTTGGTCCGTAACCACTTGCGATCCCTCCCGTTCTTTCGGGATCTTCGGATCACGTCATCGACGCCCGGTCCAGCCGGTCAGAAATAGTTGTCGTCGCTGGTCAGGAGTAGTTGTCGTTCAGCACTCGAGGAGCTGGTTGGGCTGCTTCACGCATTCGCAGTCACAGAGCTCGTCGATATTCGGAGCGTCCCGAAGTCGCGGCGCAATCCCCAGTTCAATGGCGACACGCTTGGCGCGGACCTGGGGGCGCAGGGCAGCCGCTACGTGTGGCTCGCCGAGCTCGGGGGCCTGCGTCGGACGCGCAGAGACTCGATCAACATGGCGTGGCGCAACACGAGCTTTCGCGGCTACGCGGACTACATGCAGACCGAGGGCTTCGAGCTCGGGCTCGACAAGCTGCACACGCTGGCTGCCGGGCAACGGCTCGCGCTCATGTGTGCCGAGGCCGTGCCCTGGCGTTGCCATCGCTCCCTCGTCGCCGACGCGCTGACTGCCCGAGGTGCGAGCGTTGCGGACATCTCCAGCGTCAAGCACGCGACCCCCCACCGCATGACGCCGTTCGCCCTCGTGGAGGGGACGCGCGTGACCTATCCCGCAGATGACTCCACGGGGTCGCCGCTTGCCACTCGGGGGCCCTTCAATCTCGAGGCGACGGTGCGCGTGCTGCAGCGCCGCCCGACGAACCTGGTCGATGTCTGGGAGCCGGAGGGCGGCTACTTGCGAGCGCTGACGACGGACACAGGCGTCGTGCTCGTGGAGGTCACGAACGGCGGTACCCGCGACAAGCCGGACGTGCGCTTCAAGGTGTTGCTTGGGGACCCGTCTGCCGCCGCACGCGCAGCGATATGCCAGACCTTGCGCCAGATCCTCGGCCAGGATGTGGCGCCTGGCCCCCTTCAGCGCATCGCCGAGGCGGAGCCTGGGCTGGCTGCGACGGCGCGCGCGCTCCGCGGCATGCGGCCGCCGCGCTTTGCCGGGCTGTTCGAGGCGTTCGCGAACGTCGTGCCCTTCCAGCAGCTGAGCCTGGACGCGGGCGTCGCCATCGTGGGGAGGCTGGTCGAGCGCTTCGGCGAGGCCATCGCACACGACGGGCGGCGCTACTACGCGTTCCCTGAGGCGCGCGTGGTCGCCAAGGCGCGCGTCGACTCACTCAGAGCGTGTGGCCTCAGTCAGCGCAGGGCCGAGGCGCTCCACCAGATCGCGTGCGCGATCGACTCGGGTGAGCTGAGCGAACAAGATATCTCCGCCATGAGCACCGCCGACGCCATCCAGCGCCTGAGCGAGCTATCGGGCATCTGCCCCTGGAGCGCCAATCTGCTCTCGTTGCGTGGCCTCGGTCGGCTCGACGCCTTCCCTCCGTGGGACGTCGGGGCCACGCGCGGGGTGAGCGACCTACTCAGCGCTGCGCCCGGAACATCGCTCGCCGATGTGGCCAAGCGCTTTGGCGCATGGCGCGGCTACCTGTATTTCTTGTCCCTGGGCGCGGCGCTCATGGCGAGAGACCTCATCCACATCGCCTCGTCGACCTCGCAGTAGAGGTCGTGCGGCGGGTGGCGCAGTGGTGACCCGCAGGTCAGCCGCTGGTGGCGGTCTTCTGCGCGATGCGCGCGAGTAGCGCGTGCCACGACTTCACGAACGAGCTGGCGCCATCTGTCTGGAGCGTCGCAGCGACCGCGTCGATGTCGACGCCCGCCTCGCGGTGGTGCGCTATCACCGCCTCGGCGTCGTGACTGTCGACCGCGAGCGGCGCCCCGAGCGCGCCGTGATCGGCGAACGCGAGCAGCGTCTTCTCGGGTATCGTGTTGACGGTGTACGGAGCGGCGAGCGCCTTGACGTAGAGGATGTCGGACGCGTCCGGGTCCTTCGTGCCGGTGCTGGCCCAGAGCACGCGCTGCGGTCGCGCGCCGGCGTTCTGCGCGCGCTGCCAACGCGGCGAGGCGTGCAGCTCGCGCGCCGCGGTGTAGATGGTGCCGGCGATGGCGTTGCCGAGCTGGTTCTTCAGCGGCGCGGGCACGTGGGGCGCGACCGCGACGTCCCAGCGGCTGACGAACACCGAGCCGACGGAGCGCACATCGGGGTCGAGGCCGGCCACGATGCGGCGCTCTACACCGCGCAGCCAGGCGTCGGCGGCAGCGACGTATTGCTCACGCGAGAAGAGCAGCGTGACGTTGACGGGGATGCCGGCGAAGGTCGCCTCTTCGATGGCGGGCAGGCCTTCTCTGGTGCCGGGGATCTTGATGTGCAAGTTCGGACGACCAGCGCGCGCGAACAGCTCCTTGGCGGTGCTCACGGTCGACGCGGTGTCGTACGCGAGCAGCGGCGAGACCTCGAGCGAGACGAAGCCGTCGACGCCGCTCGTGCGCTGGAACACCGGCAGGAACAGGTCGGCGGCGCGCGTGAGGTCATCGATGGCGAGGTCGAAGAACAGCGCCTCGCCGCTGCGGCCGGCCTTTACGCCATCGCGGATCGCGTCGTCGTACGAGTCGCTGCCCGCGAGCGCCTTCTCGAAGATGGTCGGGTTCGACGTGAGCCCGGTCACCGACAGGTCGTCGATGTAGTGCTTCAGCGTGCCCGTGGTGAGCAGGTCGCGGGTGATGTTGTCGAGCCACAGGCTCTGTCCCAGATCATGCAACTGGCGGGTTGCCTTCTTCTTGGTCGTCATCGCGTCCTCCTGTTCTTGGAACCGAGCGCTGCGTGCATGGCTCGGATTCGTTTGGGATCCCAACGACCGCAGCGACGCGCTCGCGCACGCCGAATGCGGAAAGGTCTTACGGTGGGTAGGTGAGTCCCAGCGCAGGCACGAGCAACTCCCATGCGGCGGTGCCGACAACGGAGGGGCTGGCCTCGAAGTCGTTGGCGAGGACCGACACACACAGCCCCGAGGCAGGGTCGATGAACAGCTCGGACTGGAAGCCGAGCGTCTGGCCATTGTGGCCGACGACCGTGAGGCCGGCGCGGTTGCGGATCATCGTGCCGAGGCCGTAGCCGAAGGAGCGACCGTCGGGCAACACCGTCGGCGCCTCCATCTCGTCGCGCAGCGCCGTCGGCACCACCGCACCGCGCCAGAGGGCATCTGCCCAGCGGCACAGGTCGCCATTGCTCGAGACCATCGCGCCCGCAGCCCAGGCAAACGACAGGTCGATCAAGTGGGTCACGTCGTACGGGCCGACGTTGCCGCAGATAAACGTCGTGGTCGCTGGCTCGGCCTGCTCGAGGAAGGTGTCGCGCAGGCCGAGGGGGGCGATGAGGCGCTCGCGCAGGACCTGGGCGAGCGGCTCGCCGGTCACCTGCTGGAGCAGCATGCCGAGCAGAAAGTAGTTGGTATTCGAGTACTCCCAGTCGGTGCCGGGCGCGAAGTCGGGGCCATGCGCGAGCGACTGGCGCACGATCTCGCCAGGCTCGATGGGCTGGGTGAAGTCGGCTTCGACCGAGAGCACGTCGTCGGTGAGATCGAAGATGCCGGTCGTGTGTGATAGGCAGCGCCGCACGGTTACCTCGGGGCCGAGGTCGAAGCCCGCCACGTAGTCGTCGACCGGGCCGTCGAGGTCCACGCGCCCCTCGTCGACCAGCTGCAACACGGCCGCCGCGACCCACGTCTTGGTGATGCTGCCGAGGCGGAAGCGGTCACCCACAGCGACCGCCGTCGCCGGTTCGTAGCAGGCCTCGCCCGAGGCGCCCTCCCACCACGAGCCATCCGGGAGGCGCACGCCGATCGCTACCGCCGCGGCGTTCACGCGAGCGAAGTTGGCGTCGAGCACGCCTTGCAAGGACGCGGCGAGCGCGGCCCGGACCGGCGGGCCGAAGTCGCGCGGGGTCGCGGTGTCGGCGTCCGCGCCCGCGTCGTCGCTGGTCGTATCGGGTTCTATCGTGGCGTCGACATCGGGCTCGCCGATCTCGCCGACATCGACCTCATTGGCCGCATCGACCTCACGGGGTCCACTGACGTCGACGTCGGGTTGGTCACCGGCCGAGACCTCGCAACCCGCGAGCGATGCAAGGGCGACGGCAATGAAGAGGCTGCGCGCAGCGAACGGAACGTTCATCGCGGCAGCCTATCAGAATGGCAGCGTGCGTGGGCTTCCGCGGGCAGGGGCCTCGCGAGACGGAAGCCACGGCGCGTGACAAGCTCCAGCCCGCGGCCCTGCCGGGCACGTACAGGAGGTCGCCATGGAAGGTCAGCGCTGCGAGGTCGAGGTCGAAGGTGGAGTCGCCGACGGGCTGCTGTTCGTCCCGGAGGGCACGGGCCCGTTCCCGCTGGTCGTGTCGTACATGGACGCGGGTGGCTTGCGGCCGGCGTTCTCGGCCACCGTCAAGCCCAAAGCCCCCACCTCGGCGCCTCGCGGATGCGCGGCAAGCTTTACTTCGCCTGCGCCGACAACGACTCGGCGTGCACCCCAGAGCAGCGCGCGACGCTCGCCGAGACCCTCACCGCGGCAGGCGTCGATCACCAGATCGAGCTCTACCCGGGAGCCCTCCACGGCTTCGCGATGAGCGACTTCCCGGTCTACGACGCGGCCGCCGCGCAACACCGGTCCCAGCGCGTGCTCGAGCTGTTCGCAGCCAGCCTTTACGCCGGCTAGACGCCGATGTAGCTGACGTCGCCGCTGCCACTGCCAAGCTGCGACGGGCACACTCCGGCGTGCGCATCTGCCTCTTGGTGGGCCTCATGACTCGGATCGATCGCACGGGCACCGAGGCGACAATGACGGTAGGCGAGCTGCGGACCGACGCCTCGGCCAGCATGCCGGCCACGAGCGCGACGCCGACGCGAATTGGTAGCAACGAAAAAGGCCGCCGAGCCCGAGCCCGGCGGCCTTTTTCATCCCAGCAATCAGGCCTCGACGGTCACCGGCTTCTTCAGGATGATCGCTTTGAACTCGTGCGGCACGAGGCCGAGCAGGCGGTCCTCGATCCGATCGAAGGCGATCTCGCCGACCTCGCCCGGTGCGATCTTGTCGCCGACCAGCGCCACGAACATGTCGCGGGTGTAGCCGATCTTCTCAAGCACCACACCACGCTCGGCCAGGAGCGCCTTGAGCGCGCGGAAGTAGCTGCGCGTCGACTGCAGGCCCTCGAGATCACGGCGCATCTCGATGAGGTCCATGACGAAGTCGAAGTCGGTCTCGAAGCCGAGTGCCTTGCTCACGAGCATCAGGTGACCGAAGTGGATCGACAGCTCCGGGTGGTCCAGGTGCGTCGAGAGCAGCGGCCACTTGCCCATCTCGCCGAACTCGGTGATCCACGCCGTGCCACCCGGCTTCATCACTTCGTACAGGCGCTCCGCCATCTGCCAGGCGCCGACGTTGAGATAGAATGGGTCGGGCGCGTCGCCGATCGGCAGCGTGTACTTCTTGACCAGCGCACCCGCGACGCCGACCTCGTCGAGGCCCTTCTCGAAGACCTCGTCGTCGATTTCGCCTTCGCCGCCCATGCCGAGCTTCTTGTGGTCGAGCTTGACGGCCATCAGGTCGCCGATCATCTCGTTGGCGAGCACCAGGTCATAGCCATTGCTCGGGAAGGCATCGGTCAGCACGTCGCCCATGTGTACCGTCACGGGCAGGCCGGCGCAGCGCTCACGCTGGGCGGCCGCCAGGGTCGGCGATAGCTCCATGATGTGGTAGGTGACGGTGCGCCCGGCGGCCTGCAGCGTCTCGACCACGGCCTTCGCCATGTAGCCGAGGCCACCGCCGATCTCGAGCACCTTCACCTCGCCCTCGGGGATGCGCTCTTTCTTCATCAGCGCGTCGATTATCGCATGGCCATACGTGCGCCCACCGAGCGCCGGATGCGGCACGCGGAACAGGTGCGCGAGCGTCGTCTCCTCGTGGTCGAACTGCGCGTCCGCGTCGCCAATCTCACCGCGGTAATATCCCTCGGGCGAGAAATAGGCTTCGACGGGCTTCGGCAATTCGCCGAGCTCGCCGGGTGCTCCCGGCTCGAAGTGCCGGTAGGGCATCGTCGAGGTCAGGTACGGCGGCTTCATCTGCGGCTTCTTCTTGTAGAACTTGAGCGGCAGCGCCGACAGCTTGAGCGCCTGCACCTCGTGATGGCCGAGCTTCTTGACGACGCCCAACACCACCTCGGCCGGCACCTGCTCATCGAACTGGATCGTCTTGAGCGTCTTCTCGCCGTCGATCGACCACCACACGCGCGCCTCTTCGGGCGACAGCGTGAGCTTGGTCAGCGGGTTGTCGCCCCAGGCACACCAGAACGTGAGGCCGCCATTGGGCTCGCGGTTCCACACGTTCCAGCGGCCACGCACCGGGATCATATCCCACGTGTCGTTGACCTGGTCGTGGTCTGGCTTGATGAGACAACCGAACTGCAGGAAGACCCCGACGAACGCCTCGGGCGTCTGCTCATCGAACGCATTGGCGTACTTGCGGCAGACCTCATCGGGCCGGGTCGGCACCTTGAACTCGTTCAGGAAGGCCAGGATGTCCGGGCTCATCTTGATGATGTACCCGTACAGGTCATGGTAGAGGTACACCTCGCCCATGTGCGCGAAGCTGGTCGTGTACGAGGAACGCACGAGCAGGCGCGAGTCGCCGTGGCCGTGGTCGAGGACGGGCTCTGGTTTTACGGGTTCTGAGGCAGACACGTCTTCTCCGCGGAGCAGGTGTAGCCTTCCGCCTGGCGGCAGTCGGCGTTGGTGTTGCAGGACTTGGCGCAGAGGCTCAGGCCGCTGACCGTCGCGCACTTGGTGCCAGCACCGCAGGCGTCACAGCCGACCGCGGCGCAGTAGCCACCGTGAGCATCGAAGAGGCATGCGAGCGTGCCTTCGCAGTCGGCATGCGCGTCGCAGTCGGCGCCGGTCACGCCGGGGCCAGTGGCACCGCAGTAGGTCGCGACTGGGCTGTCGTCGAAGGCCTTGCAGGCATAGCCGTTGCGGCACTCGAACGCACTCTGGCAGGGATTGACGCAGTAGCCTTCGCGGCACTTGAACGCCGGTGGGCACTCGCTGTCGGCCTGGCACCACGGGTCGGGCTCGCACTGGCCGTTCGAGGTGTTGCAGTTGTCGTACTTGTCGCACGACATCAGGTCGCAGCCGCTGGTGCTGGCGGCCGAGACGGTCCACTCGAGGCTGTAGCTGGTGCCGACCGCGCCATGCAGCTTGAGGTAGTAGGTGCCGACGTCGCCCGCCGAGAAGAACACCAGGCCCCCATTGGGCGACGGGTCGCGCGAGGCGATCTGTGTGGTGCCATTGCTGCCGTAGATCGTCGCGCCGAGGGCGCCTTCGCCGAGCACGCCGAGATCGATGACGACCTGATCGCCAGCGGCCAACGTGTACGAGAACCAGTCGTCGCTGCAACACACCTTCAAGCCCGTCAGCGCTGCACCGTTGTTCGCGAGCGCCTTGGCCGACTGCTTCGAGCTGCCACTCTGCGCGTCGTCCTGGCACGTGCCGCTGACGTCGGTGATGAGCTGGTAGCCGCCCTCGGCCGCCACGGTCGGGTAGCCTTCGACCTTCAGGAGCCAGCTACCCGGATGCCCAGCGACGGGCACGTCGATGTACTCGGTCGGCTCTTCAGTGAAGGCCGACGCGACCGGCTCGCCGGTGCCGGAGGTGTTGTCGTAGAGCGTCAGGTCGAGGTCGGTGGCGACCAGGATGTCCATGATGACCTCGACACGCGCGCCGCAACCCACCGAGAATACCCAGTAATCGGCGTCGCCCGGGCAGATGGCGAGGTTGGTCGACTGGGCTGTGTCATCGAGCGGCTTTGCCTGGAACGGCGAGTCGTTGTCCTCGTACGCATCGTCGACGCACACCTGACCTGCGGCCAGCGAGGTCTCCAACGTGTACGTCAAAGAAAGCGGCTCGAGCCCATAGCCGAACACCACGACATAGACCTTGGCCTCGGCCGTCGCGGTGTAGCGCAGCTCTTCGACGCCGGTGACGCCATCGCTGAGCGCGATGAAGTTGTCCCCGTCATCGACGAGGGCCAGGTCGAGGTCGCCGAGCGTCACGTCGAAGGTCAGCTTCGCGCGCAGCTCCTGACCCGCGGGGATGGTCACCGCGTAGTAGTCGCTGTCGTAGGTTGTCGCGGTCTCGCACAGCGTCGCCACGCGACTCCCGAGCGTCAGCGGGGTCGCGCTCGCGACGTCTTCGTTGGGCTCGTTGGTGTCCGGCGTGCAGGTGCCGGCCTGGCCCGAGGTCACGCTGATCTTGACCATCGTCACCGCGGTGAAGGTCCCATCGCTGGCCGCGAACGTGAGCTGGAAGGTCTGCCCGACGTCGCTCGCCTGCGGCGTGTAGGTGAACGTCGCGCCGTTGAGCGCGGCGCCCGACGGCAGCGCGCCCTGGGTCGAGAAGGTCACCGTGTCGCCGTTGGGGTCGGTCGCCTGCAGCGTCAGCGACAGCGTCTCGCCGACCTTCGCGGTCTGCGGTGCTATCGCCGTGAACACCGGCGGCTTGCCCACCGTGCCGCCGCCATCGTCGACCACGAAGCGCACCGGCAACGTGTCCGAGGCCGACCCATCGCTGACCGTGAAGGTGATGCGCACGGGCGCGCCGACATCGCTCGCCGCCGGCGTCCACGAGAAGACGCCGCTTGTCGCGTCGAGGCTCGCGCCTGTCGGCAACGTGCCCTCATGACCATACGTGAGGCGGTCGCCATCGGGATCGGTCGCCGAGAGTGCCAGCGTGTAGGGCTGGCCCACGGGCAGGATCTGGTCGCCGACATCCGCGAACGTCGGCGGGTTCGAGGTCGCCGTCGCGGTCACCTGGATGCGCACTGTCTCGCGATCGAAGTCGGTCCCGTCCGAGACGACAAACGTCAGGAAGATCGTCTTGTTCGACTCGGTCGGCGCCCACTCGAAGCGATGCTCGCCCTTGTCGAAGCGGGCGCCCTCCGGGAGGTTGCCGAAGACCGAGTAGGTCAGCTTGTCGCTGTCGGCATCCTTGCCCTGGAGGGTAATCGACAAGGTCTCGCCGACCGCGACCGAACGATCGCCGATGCGCTCGAGCTCGGGCGGTCGATTGCCACCGCTCGTGTCGCCCGGCACGTCGGGCTTGGGGTTGGTGTCGAGCGGCTCGTCGGTGTCGCTCTGCGTGTCGTCTCCGACGATCTTGCCGGGGTCATCGCCGCAAGCGACGACGAGCAGGGGAAGCAGGGCGAAGATCAGATGACGCATGGGCGGCCTCGAAGGATTCTGACCGTGCAGCTCACCGGGACAAGGCCTGGCTCACTGCTCGGCGCGCGGTCGCGAAACGGCGATGACCTCGGCACGGCAGCCGAAGGCGATACGACGCACCCTTATAGTCAGGCCGGCCGTTCGGGGGAAGGGGACCGCGTCGCTGCCCCTTCGAAGAGCGCCGCGTGCAGGCGCTTGACCGCCTCGTGCACCGCCGCGCGCGGCAGGATGAACGCCAGCTCCAGCGGGCCGAGCACGGTCTCCGCATCCTGCACCAGCTCGCGGATGATCCCGCTCGCGCGCAAGAGCACGTCGGGCGCCTCGCCGAGGCCGGGCCCGACCAGCGTCACGCTGCCGCGATCATCGCGCAGCACCGCCGCCTCGCCGAAGCGCTGTGCCAGCCGCTCTTTGAGGACGTCCGGGCGGTGGCAGTTCTCGGGCGGGATCTGGGCCCAGATAGGCCGCTGATTGCCACCCGTGAGCGCGTGCGGCAGCGCGCCGACCTGCGTGAGCACGTCGAGCAGCGCGCCCGGGTCGTGGCCCGCCGGCAGCTCGATCTCGAGCAGCTTTTCGCGATGCGCGATGGCCGTCAGGATGCGCGGCTCCTTCGCGGGATTCGTGCGCACCACGGTGCCGGTGTCGTCGCGCGGGCCAAACGTCGCCTTCGCGAAGATCGCCACGCCGTTGCGGGCGGCGTGCTCGACGCAGTCCTGGTTCAAGACCTTCGAGCCCGCGCGGGCGAGCGCAATCATCGCGTCGTGCGACAGCTCCGGGATGCGCTCGGCCGCCGGTGCGAGGCGCGGATCGGCCGAGTAGACGCCGTCCACGTCGCTGCAGATCTCGCAGTGCTCGGCGTTCAACGCGGCCGCGAGGGCGACCGCCGTGGTGTCCGTGCCACCGCGGCCAAGGGTCGTTATCTCGCGCGTGTACGAGACACCTTGATAGCCCGCGACGATGATCACCTTGCCCTGGTCGAGCTCGTCGAGCAGGCGGAAGGGACGCACCTCGACGATGCGCGCGCGGTTGTGACGGGTGTTCGTGATGATGCCCGACTGCGATCCGGTGAAGGACACCGCCGGGATGCCGAGTTCGCCGAGCGCAATCGCCAGCAGCGACACCGACACACGCTCGCCGGTCGACAGCAGCATGTCGAGCTCGCGCGGGTTCGGGTTCGACGACAGGTCCTTCGCCTGCGACAGCAGCCCGTCGGTCGTCTTGCCCATCGCCGACACGACCGCGCACACGCGATAGCCCTGCGCGACGGTGTCCGCGATGCGGCGCGCGACGGCCTGCATCTTTTCGAGTGTCGCGACCGAGCTGCCGCCGTACTTCTGCACGACGATGGGGCGCTGGTCGCGGGGGGCTTCGATCGATAATGGAGTATCTGAGGGGCTCATGCCTTGGCGAATGCCCGAGCCCATTGATCCCGTCAACTCTCCAGCGGCCCAGCAGCCCAGGGCAGGAGCTCTGCGGGCAGCGGCCTTGCCAGCAGCGGCAGCCAAAGGCGATACGGCTGCCTTGCCGCGCGCGACCGGATGTGGTTTGACACTGCGTCCCTGGCAGCCCCCAGGGCTGGGATGACGGAATGAACGTCGCACTCGACAACAGCGCCTTGGCCGACCTCGCGACCCCGCTCCTCGCGGTCGCCTACTTTGCCGATGACGACGCCCACGGGGCGGAGTTCGTGGCCCTCGACGCGCGCGCCAACGGCCGCCTGTCCCAGCTCGCCAGCGAGGAGGGCTTCACCGGTGACGCCGGCAAGACGCTGCTCGTGCACACCTCGGACTTAGCGCAGAAGCGCGTGCTCCTGGTCGGTGTCGGCAAGGCGCAGGACCTCCAGCCCGTCGACCTGCGCAAGCTCGCCGCCGCCGTCGCGGAAGAGGCCGACAAGCGCCACCTCGCGACCGCCGTCATCGCCTTACCAGCCGCGGTCGACCTGGCCCTGGCCGTGCGCTACGCGGCCGAGGGTGTCGTGCTCGGCGCCTATCGCTACACCGCGTGGCTCACCGACGAGAAGGACACCAGGCGCTACCTCGAAGGCGTGAGCCTCAGCGTGCCGGGCGCCGACCTCGCCGCATTGAAGCCGGTGCTCGCGCGCGCCAACGCCGCCTCCCACGCGGTCAACATGGCGCGCGACCTGGTCAATTCGCCCCCGGTCGAGTGCACGCCGAAGTACCTCGCCAACGTCGCCGCGACGATCGCGAAGGACGAAGGCCTCGAGTGCATCATCTTCGACGAGGCGCGCATCGCTGCCGAGAAGATGGGCCTCCTCCACGCCGTCGGCATCGGGTCGAGCGAGCCGCCGCGCTTCATCCACCTCACTTACCGGCCCGAAGGCGCCGACGCCTCGACCCCGCAGGTGGCGCTCATCGGCAAGGGCCTCACGTACGATGCGGGCGGCTACAACATCAAGCCAACCGGCGCGCTCGAGGACATGAAGATCGACATGTCGGGCGCCGCCGCGGTGCTCGGCGCGATGAAGGCTATCAAGGCCTTCGCCCCGAAGGTCATCGTGCACGGCATCATCCCGTCGGCCGAGAACCTCGTGTCGGGCAACGCCTACAAGCCGGGCGACATCATCCGCTCGCACAACGGTAAGACCGTCGAGATCATGAACACCGACGCCGAAGGCCGCCTCATCCTGGCCGACGCGCTGAGCTACGCCGAGAAGCTCGGCTGCCAGAAGCTGGTCGATCTCGCGACGCTCACTGGCGCCTGCATGATCGCCCTCGGGCCCTTCACGGCCGGCCTCTTCGCCAATGACGCCGGCTGGCGCGCGGCGATCGAAGCCGCCGCCGTTCGCGGTGGCGAAGACTTCTGGGCATTGCCGCTCTCGAAGAAGCTGCGCTCCATGCTGAAGAGCCCGATCGCCGACATGAAGAACATCGGCGAGCGTTGGGGCGGTGCCATCACCGGCGCCCTCTTCCTGCAGGAGTTCATCGGCAAGGCGACCTGGGCCCACCTCGACATCGCCGGCCCCGCCTCGAACGACAAACCCGAGCCCGGCACCCCGCGTGGTGGCACTGGCTTCGGTGTGATGACCCTGCTCGAGCTCGTCGCGCACGAAGCCTGAGCACAACCAGCATTTCGAGTGGAGGCAAGAGGATGGCCGGCAGCGTCAATAAAGTGATTATCATCGGCAACCTCGGGGCTGACCCCGATGTGCGCACGACCCCCTCGGGCCAGATGGTCGCGACGATTTCGATCGCCACCTCCGAGACGTTCAACAACCGCGAAGGCCAGCGCCAGGAGCGCACCGAGTGGCATCGCGTGCAGCTCTGGGGCAAGCAGGCCGAGCTCGCGCAGCGCTACCTGTCGAAGGGCCGCAAGGTCTACATCGAAGGCCGCATCCAGACCCGCTCGTGGGACGACCAGCAGAGTGGGCAGAAGCGCTACGCGACCGAGATCGTCGCCAGCCAGATGGTCTTCATCGACAGCGGTGGCGGCGGTGGTCGCGACGCTGGCGGCGCCCAGGACGATGCCAACAGCGCCCCGAGCTATGGCGGTGGCGGCGGTGGCGGTGGCGGCTACACACCCCGCAGTGGTGGCGGTGGTGGTGGGGGCGGCGGCAATGCGCCGCGTTCGAACGCGCCTCCTCCCCGCGCGGGCGGCAACGCTCCTCCGCGTCCGGCCGATGGCGGCGGCGCGCCCCCGCAGCAAGCCGACGACCCCGGCTACTTCGACGACGACGTCCCGTTCTGAGTGATCACGCTCGCGTCACCAACGGCCGGGTAGAGTCCCCGGCCGTTTGTGTTTCTGCTTGGTAGTGATCAGCGCCCCTAGCAAGCTCGACCGCTGATCCCCAAGCGTCCCGCCCGAGCAAACCGCCTGAGCGCCGAAGACGGAATCCCCGAATCGTAGCGGCCGAGCTTGCTCGGCCGACACCTCAACGGATCAAAGCCGCTCGAGCAGCGCCTTCACCTCGGTCGCCTTGCGCCCGCTGGGCGACGCGTCCAGGTAGCGCTGGTAGAACCCACGCGCCTGGTCCTTCTGACCAAGCTCCTGGCTGATCGACCCGGCCAGCAACAGCGCCGTCGGATTGCGCGGCTCGGCGTCGAGCACCGCCTTGATGTCCTTCAACGCCGGCTGCACCTGACGCAGCTCGAGGAGCGACCGTCCGCGTCCGAGCAACGCCCGCGTGTTGCCTGGCGAAAGTGCCAGCACCTTCTCGTAGCCGCTCTTCGCTTCGGCCCAACGACCTCCATCGAGGTGCGCCTTCGCGTCCGCGAGCGCCTGATCGACCGGCCCCTTGAGCTTCGGATCCTCGACCACCTTTGGATCCGCCTTCGGCACGACCTTGGGCTCGACGACCTTGGGCTCGGTCACCTTCGGCACGACGACCTTCGGCTCGGTCACCTTCGGATCGAGCTTGAGGTCGGTGACCTTTGGCTCCTTCGGCTTGGGCTCGACCTTCGGCTTGGTGTCCACCGCCGCCACCGTAGGCCCCGAATCGACCTCCGCCGCATCGCTTGCAGCGACCGCATCGCTAGCACCGGCATCCGGCGCCGACACCACATCCGCGACTGGCGTTGGCTGCGGCATCGCCGTCACCAATCGCTCGAGCCCGGTCAGCAGCGTCTCGCTGCCACCCGCTTGCAGCGGCGTCGGGCTCGCACTCGCCCGTGCTCGCTCGCGCAATCGCTCGAGGTCCGGCCCCGGCGTTGCCTCCGCACCGGAGAACGCCCCAAGCACGATCCCCAGCAGCAACAGCGCGACCAGCACCACTCCGAGAATCACGCGCGCCTTGCGATCACGCGGCGCGCCGGGCGACACGCCACCCTCGTCGAACCATGCGTCATCGTCGTGACCCCGGTCCGCGCTGTCGAAATCGGCTTCTCTCGGCATGGGGCCTCCCCTTTGGCCGCGGGACGATAGCAGCCCACCTGCGACCGTACCAGCAGCAGAGTACGGCGATCACCCTGGAGCTTCACGTGCGGTGCGCGTTCGCTCGCTCCGGCCCTCCGCCGCGCCCCGGCCCGCGCGGTTCGAGATTCCGGCCGCGTGGCGCTTGACGATTGTTGACCCCCTACCGATCATCTCGCCATGCGTCATCCCCCTAATCCAATTGCTCGCCTCCTTCTCCCGAGCCTCTTTACGGGCCTCCTCGCCATCGCGCTCGTCGCCTGTGGCGGCGCTCCCGAGGAGGCCGACCTCCAGAAGTGGGCGGGCAGCGAGGCCGGCTTCCAGCGCCTCGCGGTCGTCGTGCGCGACAAGGAGCAGCCGCTCGAAACGCGTGTTCGCGCCCTCGAGGTGGTGGTCGAGAAGCAGCAGGAGCTGCGCGTGCGCGGCATGGTCGAGCTCATCACCGACATGGCCGACCGGCAGACCGTCGCGCGCACTCTCGTCGACAAGCTCGCCAAGCAGGTCGAGTCGCGCGCCCCGTCGCAGCTCGCCGCGAAGGACACGATCCTGATGCTCGCGCGCTACCTCGCGCCCGAGCAGCTCGACCGCGTCCAGAAGGTGATCGCCGCGTGGGCCTTCTCCGACATCACCTGGGAGACGCCGTCCGAAGAGCTCAAGACCAAGCTCGAGTCGCGCATCTCGGCCGGACAGATCGCCGACCTCGGACCCTATGGCCTCGAATCGGCTGCCATCCTGCTCGCCAACGGCTTCATCGCCGAGCAGATGGTGCGCTACCTCTCGGGCTCGCCGTCGCCTGACGCGAAACCCTTGCTGCTCAAAGCATTTCGCCGCTTCTTCCCGGCGTTCCTGAACGTCAATCCGTTCTATCTCGACAGCATCCGCAAGACCCAGGACCCGGCCGGCGCGCAGCTCCTGTTCCAGCTCTATCAGGACACCAAGCTCGACCAGAAGTCGCGTGATGCGGCCTTCACGGTTGGCGCCATGATGCTCGACCAGCCCACCATCAAGGGTCAGCTCGAAGCCTCGAAGCCCATCGTCGATGAACTCGTCAAGATCGGCTCGACCCCCCTCATCGAAGACCGCTGGCTCGCCGCCGCCAACATCCTCACCATCACCGGTGGCGCCGGCCTCGGCCAGGTGCTCGACCTCTTCAAGGACGACAAGACCTACACCGAGCCGGCAGCCAACGGGAACTCGATCCTCGACTTGTGCTTCGAACTCTACAAAGAGGCCAAGCCGTCTGCCTCACAGCCCGCGATCGAGAAGGCCCTCGCCAGTGGCAATCGCATCCAGAAGTCGATCGCCATCTTGTGCTCGAAGACGCTCGTCATGGCGGACATGAAGCCGGCGCTCGCGCCGATCGCCGCAACGCTGAGCGGTAAAGGCGACACATCACTCGCTGACTTCCTCGGCGAGGTCGACAGCGACGGCAAGAAGTCGCCGCTGACCCTCGGCTTTCTCGCCCAGAATGCCATCGAAGGCATCGACCTGCTGGTCGCCTCGAAGCTCGAGACCCTCGACGAATCCAAGCGCAAGGCCCGCCATTTCGTCATCGCGGTCGAATACAAAGAGCTCGGCGCCCAGTACGCCAAGGACATCGAGGACCGTTACCAGCAGTCTCTCAAAGCCCCCGCCCCGAAGTGAATTCGCCGAGCAGGCGAAGCCGTGGCGAGGCGAGAGCAATCAGAAATTCGCTCCCGAATCACGTTGGCCCGGCCTGCGGCCTCACTCGGGCAGGCCGCTCACCTCGACCGCGATGATCGCCACCTCGTTGTCGCCCACCACGTCGTCGCCAATGTCCTCGAGTACGACACTCTCGAGGTCTCCGAAGAGACCTTCGCTGTCGCTGCCCCAGGCGCGCGGACGCTCTCTCAGATAGCGCATCAGCTTGTCGGTCAGGGGTCGCAGGGTGCCGCGGTCATACGCGCTGATCGGCACCGCCTCCCATTGCCGGCAGAGTGCCAATGCCTGCGCCCGGTCTTCGAAACGATCGACCTTGTTGAACGCTAAAATGACTGGAGTATCGCGCAATGACAGCTCGCCGAGGATCGCATTGACCGCGTTCATCCGCTCTTCCCAGGCGGGCTGACTGATATCGATAACATGCACCAGTACGTCGGCCTCGCCGAGCTCCTCGAGCGTCGCCTTGAACGCTGCGACGAGGTCTTCCGGCAGGTCCCGGATGAAGCCCACCGTGTCGGTCAGCACGAACTCCATCTCGTTGGGGAAGCGCAGTCGCCGCGCGGTCGGGTCCAACGTCGCGAACAGCCTGTCCTCGGCTAGCACGCCGGCCCCGGTCAGCGTGTTCATCAACGTCGACTTGCCGGCGTTGGTGTAGCCGACGATCGCCGCCACCGGCACACCGCCTTGCGCCCGCTTTGCACGCCGCTGCGAGCGCTGTCGCCCGAGGTCGTCGATGCGTCGCTGCAAGAGCGTCACGCGCTCTTTCGCGCGCCGTCGATCGATCTCCAGCTTCGTCTCGCCCGGCCCGCGCCCACCGACGCCGCCCATGAGGCGCGACATCGAGGTGCCCTTACCCGACAGGCGCGGCAACGCGTACTTCAGCTGCGCCAGCTCGACCTGGAGCTTGCCGTCCATGCTCTTGGCGCGCTGAGCGAAGATGTCGAGGATCAGCTGGGTCCGGTCGATCACCTTCAGCTCGACGTTGTCCGCGATGGCCCGTGCCTGCGACGGCGACAGGTCCTGGTCGAAGATGACCAGTTCCGCATCGTGATGTAGCGCCGCCAACGTCAGCTCCTGCAGCTTGCCCTTGCCGACCACGTAGCGCGGGTCCGGCTCGTGCCGTCGCTGTACGATCGTCTCGACCAGCGCGACGCCGGCCGTGCGTGCGAGCTCCGAGAGCTCTTCGAGGCTACGCTCGACCTCGGGTCGCTTGATGCTGCCCGACGTGACGTGCACGGCGATCGCCCGCGTGAGCCCCTCCGCCGTATCGACGCCCTGCGTCGCCGCCGCGAAGCGCCCCTCGAGCTCATCGATGAACTTGCCGCAGTCCATCTCGAGGCGCCCGATCAACACCGGCGCGTGGACCTCCCAGGCGACCCCGTCGGGGCCGGGCGGCACCAGATTGGCGATCTCGATGGTGCTTGCGACCCCGCTCGGCGCGGCCTGGATCGCGGCAATCAGGTCGAGCTGTAGCTTGGTCAGGTCGGTGATGTCATCCTTGGTGATGCGTTCGCCGAGCACATGCGTGTGCACGAGGCGCACGCCGCGTAGCCGCGATCGCCCTGCGCGATGGCGTCCAAGGTCCGGCAGGAAGAGGCGCTCGTGGTCGCCGACCACGACATGCTGAACGCGCCCGCGCCGGTCGATGACGACCCCGACCTGGCGATTCATCTCCGCCGAAATCTCGGCCATGAAGGTCGCGAGCTCGACCGTGATCACCTCGCTCGGCGGCACGGTCCGGCGATATACCCGCTCCAGCGCGTGCTTCTGGGCGGCCTTGAGACCTACTAGATGTCCGGAAACAGCGGTCGAGATGGCCGACTCCTCGCGTCCTGGGGTTGCGCTAGGCCCCCCGATCATCGCCTGCGTTGCCGTCCGATCCCTTGCCGATGCCGGTCGCAGGCCGCTCTTTACGCACCCTGAGGGAGACGGTCCAGAGTTCGCGTCAGCGTACGCCCTCCGGGCCGCATCGCAAGCGGAGATCCGCGTTCGGGTTCGCCCAGGTCGAACCCGGTTCGGATGCAAGAACTCACCAAATATCGAGGGATATCAGCGGGATGGCAAGCATCCGCTGGCTTGTGTCGGGAGCCCTCTTTTGCGCATAGTCCCGACCGCCAGCAGCCCGGCCGGACGGCCAAGCAAGCCAGGCTTTCGCTTGACTTTCTCGACATGCACTGTTTATACGCCCCGTTCGCGCATCATGGGCCCTTTGACGAGAGCCTCCACCGGCCGCGTCGAGGGCGGTGGAAGCAGCGAAGCGGACCCATCGCAAGTTGATGGCAAGAGGATCGTCGTGACCCATTCGCTGCTCGCACGCACTTCCGGACTTCGTGGCCAGCTACTGCGCGGACCGCGCGCAATGGCCGTCGCGCTGGCCTCGCTGGTGATCGCGTCGCCGGCCTTGGCAGACGCTCCCGAGCCGAAGCCAGCCGTCCTCGCCGAGACGACCGCGCCCGACAACCCCACTGCTCCGGAGTCTACCCCCATCGTCGAGCAGCCGACGGGTCCGACCACGACGCTCACGACCTCGGACGTCACCCCGGCCGAAGAGCCGTCGAAGTTCGGTGGCTCGCTCTCCATCGAGACCTCGGTCGGCATCGGCACGTTCGTCTCGGGCCCGCAGGAGAACTCGGTCGTCACGACCTCGTTCTCGCCCAGCGCCTACTACCAGATCGCCAAGGACCTCCGCGTCACTGGCGCGCTCTCGCTCACCTGGTATCAGGTGCTCGACGTCGACACCCCGCTCAGCGAAGGCGACGCCCTCTTGAGCGACATCTCGCTCGGCGTGTCGCACGGCCGCATCTACCATCACGAAGACAGCGGCTTCAACCTCGCCGGCAGCCTCCGCCTCGGCCTGCCGACGTCGCTCGCGAGCCAGTTCCAAAACCGCCTCTTCACGCTCTCGAGCGCGCTCACGGCCAGCATCCCGGTCGGCCCGGTGTCGTTCTCGTACTCGCTCGGCTTCGGCAAGTACTTCAACCTCACCGCCACCCCGACCGTCGACTGCCAGGACTTCTCCAACCCTGACGAGTGCATCAGCGGCCGCAATGCGAACCCCAACTTCGGCTTCGAGTCGGAGCGGCGCGGTCCCGAGGTCTATCTGCCCGGCGCCGGCGCGACCTCCTTCTATGTGCAGAACTCGTTCGGCGTCACCTGGACCATCATCGACGAGCTGTCGCTCTCGCTCGGCCTGGCGATCTCCAATTCGTATGGCGTGCGCTCGTTCCCGAAGGACGACCTGTCGGGCGACAACGCGTCCGCCGGTCGCTCGCACCGTGACCGCCTCTCGAGCTCGCTCGGCCTCGACTACACGATCAATCGCCACCTCGGTGTGGGTGCGTCACTGACGACCGACACATCGACCCCGTTCGGCGCCAACGGAGACGACTTCCCCGTCATCTTCGACTTTACGCGCGCCTCGGACAACATAACGAGCATCAACATCTCCGTCACCGGCTCCCTCTGAGTCGGCACCCGCGGTGAGCCAGCGCTCGCCGCATCGCCCGCGGCTGCCGACGCAGCGCTGGCGAGCCCGACGTAACGGTTCCATCAGTCCCAAGTGTCTTCAGGCTCGGCGTAAGCCGACCCCCAGTGGAGGTCTCCCACATGTCAGCCAGCTCCCCGCCCAACCGATACCAGCGCTTGTCACGCGCCCTCGTATGGTCCCTGGTGGCCGTCTCCGCGAGCCTCGCCGGCGGCGGTGCGGCCTGCGTCGATGACGTCGGCCTGGTCGACCGTACGGAACCGTACAAGCTCGACAAAAAGATGTTTGAAGGCGTCTGGATGTACATGCAGACGACCATCGACGTGCCGTACAGCTCGGCCGTCAGCTTCGCGGGTGAGCAGCCCTTCCTCGGCGGCACGAAGAAGATCGTGTTCGACGTGCAGGAGGAGTGGCTCATCGCGTACCCCGTTGTCGAGACCATCGACGGGACCGAGGCGAACTGGAAGACCCACTCGATCCGCAAGTACTGGGACCCCGACCATCGCGACGAGTTCGTCCAGATGTACGTCGGCGCCCCGGTTGCGCGTTGGCCGATCGCCTCGCACTTCGACGTGCAGCGCTCGTACAACACTTTCAACGGGTCGCAGTCGAACGAGGTCGTGGAGAACACCACGGACCGCCCTTGGTACATGCGCGACTACATCCGCGTGCAGTGGCACCGCCAGGGCGTGCAGGACTTCTTCTTCTCGTTGAAGGGCGGCGGCGACAGCTACTTCGTCGGCGAGGAGCGTCCGTGGGACCCGGACGAGTTCTCGACCGACCCCAACGGCGGCTACTTCGACTACGTCATCCGCACCGTGACCTGGTCGGTTGGCCAGGACCGCTGCAACATCTATGACCTCAGCGCCTACGACTGCTCGCAGACCGAGGTGAAGGTCCGCCACGCGTTCAAGCGCTTCGACCCGCGCCGCGACTACGAGCCGATCCGCTACCACAACGACGAGCATCAGGACCGCTTCGGCTTCTTCGCGACCGAGCGCAACGCGTACGACTTCGATTGGGGCCCGACCTACAAGGGCACGATCGCCTTCGCGAATCGCTGGAACATCTGGGACAAGACCTACGGCTTCAAGAAGCCCGTCGACGCCTCGAAGAACGAAGTGACCGTCGCCTGCATGCTCGACAAGGAGTGCGACCGCGACAACGGCCAGCGTTGCCAAAAGGACGACACCTGGTTCTCGACCGGCTACTGCGCGACGCCCGAGCCCAAGCCCTACGCCGACCGCGGCGTGCGCCCGATCATCTACCACCTGAGCGCCGACTGGCATAAGGACTACGTCGAGTCGGCCTATGCGACCGCCGACGCGTGGAGCGACGTGTTCAAGGACGCCGTCGCCTGGGCCCGTCTCTACGAAGAGAAGGGAGTCGCCACGCCGAAGGGCTGCGAGACCCACGCCGACTGCGAGAACTCCAACCTCCTCGCGGAGCGTCTGGTGTCGGTGCAGGACCAGGGCATCCTCTGCCACGGCGACGGCGACTGCAGCGCCGGCTCTTGCCAGGAAGGCTATTGCGCAAGCCCCCGCTCGTGCAGCGCGGCCTCGCCGTGCTCGCTGGGTCAGACCTGCGGTGGCGGCGTGTGCCTCGAGGCCGGCCAGCCCGTCCTCCAGCGCGGTCGCAACCAGATCGCCCACTCGTCGAGCTTCGTCGTCGGCAACGGCGTCTTCGCCTTGACCCACGACACCTTCACCTCCGCGCTGCGCTCGGCCCTGCCGGCCAACCACGCCTACGTGCGCTTCCTGAACCTCAGCGACGAGTCGCTCTCGCTCACCGTCAATGGCGTCACGATGAGCGGCGGCAGCTACAGCGCTGACCGCGACCTCGACCCCATCGACCCCGCGACCGCGCCTTTCATGGCGGCCGTGCCCGCAGGCACCGCCATCGAGGCCTCGGTCGCCGCCGGCGGTGCCGTCAAGGCCACGACTCGCTTGGACGTCCGCTCGACATCCCACTACCTCATCGTGTGGAACGGCCAGGAGGTCGTCGTCGCCGGTGTGAGCAACACCCAGACGACCCAGGGCGTGCGCGTCGTCCACGCCGCCTACGGCGAAGGGCCGGTCGACCTCGGCGTCGAGGGTGCGCGCGTCGCCCACGACGTCGCCTACAAGTCGGCTTCGGGCTACCTCTACAACGCCGGCGCACAGCAGCGCGCGACCATCTCGCGCAGCGGCGGCCGCGGTGACTTCACCTGCTACCACAGCGACACAACCCTTGGTTATTGCGCCGGTTGGGGCCCCGAGGTCACCGACGCCGACCGCGATCGCGTTCGTCAGCTCAAGGCCGAGCTGCCGGAGATGTTCGTCCTCTGCGAGAACAAGTTCAATGCGATCGCCGCGGCTCAGACGGTGCCCGAGGCCGATCGTGCGACCTTCTTCGGCGACGCCCGCTACACCCGCGGCAACTACAACATCTGCGGTGACGCGACGCGCGTGCCGCACCCCGACCAGCTCAAGAAGATGGGCGACGCGCGCTACTCCTACTTCTACTGGGTGACCGAGCCGCAGCGCTCGGGTCCGCTCGGCTACGGCCCCGCACAGGCCGACCCCGAGACCGGTGAGGTCATCGTCGCCAACGCCAACATCTATGGCGGCGCGATGCAGACCTACAGCCAGTACGCCCAGGACATCATCGACCTCGTCAACGGTGACCTCGTCGCCGCCGACGTGATCACTGGCGAGTTCGTGCGCGACTACCTGAAGAACCAGGCGCAAAACGACGCCGATACCGCCGCCATCTTCGGCTCGCTCGAAGCTCGTCGCGGCCATGCGCACGACAGCGACTTCCACGCCGACGATCAGCCGAAGGCGCCGGAGACCAAGCAGGCCCCGATCTCGCCCGAGGAGGCGACGTTCCAGCGCGCCATGTCGCTCAAGCTCAAGGCGCCGACGCGCGTCCTGCAGGACTACGAGATCCCCGAGCTTACCGAGCTCCTGCGCGATCGTCCGCGTCTGCAGCAGGCGATGGAGGACTCGCTCCCGCGCGTCGACCCGAAGTTCTACCACGACCGCCTGAACCGCATCTCCGGCACCTGGATCGAGGATCTCATGATCAACGACGAGGTGAAGCTCGCGGCCGAGTACGTCGACCCGACCGGCACGATGAGCCAGGGCGACCTGCACAAGGCGCTCTCGCCCGCCACCTGGAGTTCGAAGTTCGCCCTCAAGAAGGAGGACGACCGGATGAAGCTGCTCGGCAAGAACTGCCTCTATCTCGGTGAGTTTGCCGACGACGCGGTGTACGGCCTCGCCAAGGAGATGAAGGGCTCCGGCAAGACGCGCGAGGAGGTCCGCAAGATCGTCGCCCAGCGCATTCTTCAGGGCGTGCTCGAGCACGAAGTTGGGCATACGCTCGGTCTTCGCCACAACTTCTCGGGCTCGACCGACGTCTTCAACTTCTTCGACGAGTACTACTCGGTCCGCGAGAAGGAGCTGATGCTCTGCCAGAACAGCGACTGGTGCGATTCCGTCGCGACCGAGACGTGCGCGTTCAAGACCTGCCAGGCCGACGGCGACTGCCCGGCCGGCACCCTCTGCAACAACAACCAGTGCGCCGCCCCCTCGGGCGTCGGCACGCAGCTCGTCGCGACCGGCACCTGCGCGACCCCGGTCCCCAACACCGGCAACTGCACCGCCGACGACGACAACACCGCCTGTGGCCAAGGCAACTACTGCTTCGAGAAGCGCTGCTACGCGCCCAACGCGCAGTTCGCCCCGCGCCCGTGGATGACCGACGCCGAGCGCGCGAACAAGCGCACCGAGTACCAGTACTCGACCGTCATGGACTACGGCGGCCGCATCAACAGCGACATCCACAGCCTCGGCAAGTACGACTACGCGGCCATCAAGTTCGGCTACGTTCAGCTCGTCGACACCTACACGGACACTTCACGCATCGATAAGCGCATCGAGACGGCGTCGTCGATCTTCGGTGCCGCGCCCTCGCAGTACTCGTTCTACAAGGACTCGCGCGGCTACTGGAACAACCGTGGCGTCGGCTTCTATCACGCGTTCACCTACCTCACGCACTACATCGGCGTTGAGGAAAACCTGAAGCGTACCCCGACTCCGTACCACTCGGTCCGCTTCCAGCAGGACGCGACCATCAACACGGTGCGCCAGTACCAGGACCTGACCTACGTCGAGGTGCCGTACGCCTATTGCTCGGATGAATACCGCGGCAATATGGGCTGCTACTATTTCGACCAGGGCATCGACATGGGCGAGATGGCGGGCGGCGCGATGGAGCAGCTCTCCAACTACTACATCTTCGACGCCTTCAAGCGTGAGCGGCTCTTCTACGGCAGCTACGGCAATCCGATGGGCTACTACGCGCGCATCATGGACCGCTACCTGCGCGTCCTCGGCGACGTCGGCATGTACTACGCCCTCTACGACAACCTCCTGTTCCGCTACTCGTTCTACCCCGCGTGGAAGAACATGCCGCTCGGCGGTCGCTCGATGGAGCAGGCGGCGCTCGATGCGTTCGACACCCTGAAGGACATGATCGCGTCGCCGGCCCCGGGCTCGTACAAGCTCGACCCAGACACCGGCTCGTACGTCAACGTCAGCTTCAAGCCGGGTGCCCCGGGCGCCGACTTCGAGGTTCCGTTCGGTGTTGGTCGCTTCCCCTACACGATGTTCGGTGGCGATCTCGGCTACTACTACTACCAGCACCCGCTCTGGTTCGGCTCCTTCTGGGAGAAGCTCGGCGCGCTCGTGACGCTGACCGACTCGACGGCCTACTTCGTCGACACCTACGTCGGCGAGCAGATCAACATCGGCGTCGGCACCTCACTCGGCTTCAACACGGTCTTCGCCGACAAGCTCAACAACTTCCTCGGCGGCATCATCACCGGTGACCTCGACTTCTACGCCGGCCGCAACATCCAGGGCCGCTACGTGCCGCCCTCGATCTCGTCGGATGTCGTCACCAGCAAGCCGGTCCAGCCGTCGATCAACAACTTCACCCTGAAGCTCTACTCGGCGCTCTACGGCCTGGCGTTCATGCCGGCCGGCTTCGATCCGCAGTTCGTCGATCGCCTCGCGGTCTTCCTTGAGGGCGAGGCGACCCAGTACACCGATGGCGAGCTGGCCAACCTCACTGAGATCCGCTTCGAGGATCCAATCGGTGGCAAGACGTACCTCGCATACACCAACAATTACGGCACCATCGGTCAGCCGAAGGTGGACGTCGCCGCGAACCTGCTCGTCAAGGCGCAGGACCTCGCCGACGACTGGGCCGCCGAGACCGATCCCCTTGCCAAGTCGCGCCTGCAGAAGCAGCTCGGTGAGGTCCGCGAGGTCCTCGACGTCCTCCGCATGCTGAACCACGTCTACGGCACCAGCACCCTCGGGTTCTAAGGAGGAACGACAATGCGTACCCAAAGCACCAAGAACACCATCATGACTCGCATTTCGCTTCCTCAGCCCGTGGGCAGCCGCTTCGCGGCCTTCGCTGGCCTCATGGCCGCGCTGACCCTCATCGGAGCTGGCGCTTGCGCCGACCCCGAACAGATAAATCGCGTGCAGCCCGACCTCATCAAGAAGTCGGACCTCGCTGGCGAGTGGTATTCGCTCGGCACCGTGACGCGCGCCCCGTTCGCGTCGCACTACGTCTTCCCGGGCCTCCAGGGCGCGCTCGAGCGCGGCGTGTGGGAGATCGAGAAGGACAACCTCGTCTTCTACCGCACCTACGAAGCGGTCGAGAACGCGGACGCGCAGGGCGTGCGTAGCGACGTCGACACGCCGCTCCTCGACAAGGACGGCAACGAGATCACCTACGACAAGACCTTGCCGGACGGCACCGTGAAGCGCGCCACGCGCTACGTCTACCGCGCGGCGCCGATCAAGAAGTTCAGCATCACCGGCCACTACGACGTGCGCCGGCAGTACAATCCGATGACTGGCGAAGAGGGCAACGTCATCTCGGAAGATGCCAGCGAGAAATTCTGGTACCAGCGCGACTACATGCGCATCAACTTCGGCGCCAACAGCGCCAGCAACTTCGCCGACCTCGCGTTCGGCCAGGCGCTGCCGCCGACGATGACGATGTACGAGGGCGAGGAGGCTCCCGAAGACCTCAAGTTCCGCATGGTGGACGGCAAGTACATGGACTTCGTCGTGCGCGGCCTGGTGCTCGCCCCGCAGGAGTACTTCGAGGGCTACGGCTACGTCCCGACCTGCCTCTTCAGCCCCTGGTACGTCGGCGCCTACTACGAGTGCGACGAGGAGGAGATCCACATCCGCACCTCGTTCATGAAGGTCCCCGAGACCAACAGCTACAAGCCGCTCGACTGGAACGACCACATGCTGAACAAGTTCGGCTACTACCGGTCGGCCCGCTCGGATTGGGACGAGCTCTACGGCGAGACCTACAGCGGCGCCGATCGCTTCATCCGCCGCTTCCGCATCTGGAAGGAATACATCGAGGGTGCCGACGGCAAGCTCGACTACTCCAAGATGGAGCCCAACCCGATCGTCTACTACCTCTCGCAGGACTTCCCGCGTGAGCTCATCCGCGGCGCCAACGACCTCGGTCGTCAGTGGAACGAGCCCTTCATGGAGGTCGTCGAGACCCGAATGAACAAGGACTACGACGGCAAGATGTTCGTCGTCTGCGAGAACTCGCAGGCCGAGGCCGACGCCGCGAAGGCCGCCAACCCCGAGGCGCTCCTCGCCGAGACCGACCCGCGTTGGTGCAAGGACATGGACCAGCCCAAGCGCATGGGCGACCTCCGCTACAACCTCCTCGACTCGGTCAACGAGCCCGTCCAGTACGGCCTGTACGGCTACGGCCCGATGCACCAGGACCCGATCACGGGCGAGACGATCCACGCCAATGCCCACCAGTACACCGCCAACATTCGCCTCGGTGCCCGCACCGCGGTCGACATGATCGAGTACGTCGCCGGCGTGCAGAACTTCCGCGACATCACCGAGGCCAAGGCGATAGAGAGCTCGCTCAAGGCCAAGCGCATCCGCGGCACCCAGGGTGGTCCTCACAAGGCCGCCGGTGACGCAGGGGCCGAGGCTTCCTATGTCGCTGAGGCGGCGACCGTCGTCGGCGCCGACATCGCGGCCCAGATGCAGGGCATCGGCTTCCCGCGCACCGACCTCGACCTGGCCTCGGCCGGCATGAGGCGTCTGCTTGGCTCAGACGAATACAGCTACCTCTGGTTGAACGAGGACATGGCCGCGATGGTCGGCATGCCGATCGAGCACCTCGGCACCCAGACCGGCGCCAACGCCAAGGTCCTCGGCGACTTCGTCCACCCCGCCAACCTCGGCAGCGAGAAGATGCTGCTCTGGAAAATGCAGCAGGACATGCACGACGGGCAGCACGCGATGTGCAAGCGCGAGTTCTTCGACGACTCGTTCCGCGGCTTGGCCCTCGAGTACAAGGTCGAGTACGACCAGGAGATCTGCGAGGGCCTGCTCGCGCAGGAGACCGCCGGCGCCGACCTCGCCTTCAACTTCGAGGCGTTCAAGCAGCCGGGTGCACGCTGCGATGCCGACCCGAACGTCTGCGGCGCCAACGCCACCTGCCAGTTCGTCGACCAGGGCGAGGTCAAGGGCAACTACTGCATCACCGCGTGCAGCGCCGGCGCCCTCTTCGACCAGCTCCGCCAGGAGATCCGCCGGGTCAACCAGATCAGCGTGGCGACCTACTGGGATCCCAACGCCCTCTACACCGAGACCAAGGACGCCCGCGTCGCCGCCAGCCAGGCAGCCGCGCGCAAGCTCGTCGAGGACATGCGCGAGAAGACCTTCCTCGATGTGTACGATCGCATGTGGTCGACCGTCGCGATGCACGAGGTCGGGCACAACGTCGGCTTCCGCCACAACTTCGCCTCGTCGACCGACGCCCTGAACTTCTTCCCGAAGTACTGGGAGTACAAGGGCCGCGAGAACGCGGGCAAGTGGGAGCCGTATGTGCTCTTCGACACCGACACCGAGAGCCAGACCGTCAACAAGATGCGCGAGTACCAGCAGACCTCCATCATGGAGTACTCGAGCTCGTTCAACGCGCGCAACCAGGGCCTCGGCTCGTATGATCGCGCCGGCGTCCTCTACGGCTACGGCGAGCTCGTCGAGGTCTTCGCGCACCCGCCCGCCTTCTCCGAGTGGGAGAAGTACCTGGCCGACCCCGTCACCGACGACCCCGACCAGTTCCCGGTCGAGTCGCGTCGTGTTCAGCCGCTCGCCAAGGCCCTCGAGAAGGTCCACCACACCAACTACCCCGACCTGTTCGGTGGCGTGGACAACCTCCTCGATCGCAAGGTCGTCGACGCGCACGCCACGGCCGATCTGAACAAGCCCTGCGGCCAGCACGACAGCCCCTACGACACCAGCGTGTGCGGTGGTGGCGGCTCGTTCTGCGCGCCGTACCCCGACGGCTTCTTCTGCACGAAGCCCGACATGGTCGAGGTGCCGTTCCGCTTCTGCTCGGACGAGTACAACTGGACGACCCCGACCTGCCAGACCTGGGACGAGGGTGTCGACCCGTACGAGATCACCAACAACTCGATCGCCGACTACGAAGCCTACTGGCCGTTCTGGGCCTACAAGCGCGACAATGACCTGTTCAACCCGGGAACCTCGTACTGGGGCCGCGTGCAGTACGAGATGTACGGCTACCGCAAGCAGTTCGAGCATTGGGCGCTGAGCTACGCGCGCTTCAACAAGAACGACTGGTGGCAGAAGCGTTACGGCAAGGCGTGGCACCTCGACGAAAACGGTGGCCTCGGCGCCACCCTCGCGGCCAAGGAGATCTTCACCCACATGGCGAACATCTTCGGCCGTCCGAGCGACACCTACTACGGCTTCAACACGAACCGCCGCGCGTACGAGCCGGTCGTCGACAACGGCTTCAACCAGTACACCAACCTCTTCCAGGTGCGCGAAGATGTCGGCGCCCGCCCGATCTACCCGAGCTACGACTTCTCGGGTTACATCTACACCCCGTACCGCGCTGGCACGTTCTACGATCGCCTCGCCGCGATGATGTACATGGCGTACCCGACGACCATGTCGACCGTCGCCGTCGACCGCACCTACGACGTCAAGCGCTTCCGCTTGAACTTCGCGACCGTGTGGCCGCAGCGTGTGCACAACCTGTTCGCCGGTATCATCGCGGGTCGCCCCGAGATGTATGGCTGGTGCATCGAGCACGACGGCGTGCCCCCGACCGAGCTAGACGAGGACGGCGATCCAGGCACCGGCGACCCGACGCTCGTCAAGCCGCGCCTCTGGTTCGGCACTCAGGCCGAACTCGACGCGTACTACGCCAACTGCGTGCCGCTCGATCCGGAGCCGCTCTACGACTTCCCTACGACCCAGTATCGCCTGCCCGCGATCGCGGCGATCTACGGCTTTGGCTGGATGGGCGGCACCTACGACCGCTCGTTCACCGACCGCAATCGCCTGTGGCTCGAGGGTGACGGCAGCGACGTCGTGATCCCGCCGGGCTTCGAGACCGTGACCTTCACCGACCCCAACTCGGGCAAGACCTACACAGCCTCGTACGATCCGACCGAAGAAGACCCGACCGCCGATGTCGACGTGCGCGACATCGTCCCGGCCGACGACTTCGAGACCCAGCAGGTTCGCTTCTGGCCGGCAGCCCGCGTGGTCGTCGAAGCCCAGCGTCGGCTCGAGAAGCTCCGCCAGTCGAATACCCCCGAGTACGAGCGCTCGTACAAGGAGATCATCGGGCGCCTCGAGATCCTCCGTGGGCTCTACCGCTACTTCGACTTCGGCTTCTGAATTCGCTCGTGAAACGTGCGGGGCCGTCGTCGCTCCCCCCTCGGCGGCCTATGACTACCGCTACTTCGACTTCGGCTTCTGAATTCGCTCGTGAAACGTGCGGGGCCGTCGTCGCTCCCCCCTCGGCGGCCTATGAGGCCAGCCTTCGGGGGGGCTCCTAGGCCGCGCACGTTTCCCTTCGCGAATTCGCGTGGTTCTTTCTAAGGTTCCGCATCTCGAATTCGGTCTCAGTGACTGACGAAAGGCCCGGCGATCGCGAGATCTACCGGGCCTTTTGCTTGTCCTCGACAAAGCCCAATCCCCGCGGATCTACTTACGGATCGCGGCCACCCAGGCGCCCGTCCCGCCCATGTAGGGCGGCGCCTGGTGCACCTCGCGCACCTCGGCGCGGTGATCTTCGACGAGCCAGCGCTCGACCAGCGGACGCAACACCGACTCGCCGCGCTCACTGCGCAGGCCCTTGCCGACGACGATCGTGACGACCTCCCAGCCCTCGGCCCGAGCCTCCTTGATGAAGTCGGCGAGCTTCGCCTGCGCGACCCTCTGCGTGCTGCCGTGCAGGTCAAGCACCGCGTCGCTCTCGACGTCTCCACGCTTGAGTCGCCGCGCGAGGTCATCCGCCGGGCTCGTCCCACGCGTCACGCCTACGCTCTCCAGTCGATCGGCCGGCGGCGATCCGAGCCCCTGCATCGCCGCCGCGAACTCGCCCGCTTCCTGAGCGGTCGCTGCATAGCGCGATCGATCGACGCTCACCTTCTGCTCGACGATCGGAGCAGCTTCGACGTTCCCCCCGAGCGGCGTGATCGTCTTTGTTGGCGGCACCTTGGACAGGTCCATCGCCGGCCCCTTCGAGCCGCGCATCAGCGCGTCGAAGTCGACGTCCTCCGTCACGGTCACGCCTTCAGGGCGCTGCTTCAGTGGCCGCGTCCCGGCCCGTGCGCCACGCTTGGTGCCCAGGGTGTCCATCGCAGCCTCGAAGAGCTCTTCGTCGTCAGCCATGGCCAGAATCTGCCCGACCAACACCTTCCTGCCCAGCCCGATCACGCGCGTTGACGCCCGGATCCCAAGAGGCCATGGTCCGCCCGATGACCCGCCTATTCGGAACCAATGCGGTCGAGGACATCCTCGCCCAGGCCCCAGACGCGATCCGCGGCATCCTGCACGCGGCCCGCCTCGACCCCGACGCACGTCGCCTCGTCGACGCCGCGCGCGCGGCCGGCATCCCGGTGCGCGAGGCGACCAACGACGAGCTGCATCAGCGCTCGGGCAGCCGTGGTGGCGCAGCGATCGCGGCCGATCTCAAGATCGCACCCGCCCTCGACCCCGAGACGCTCGACCCGATCGTGCACCCGATCATCGTCGCCCTCGATCAGGTCACCGACCCCCACAACCTCGGCGCGATTCTGCGTTCAGTCGCGGCCTTCGGCGCGCACGCCGTGATCGTCCCGAAGGACCACGCCGCCCCTCTCAACGACGCGGCAATGCGTGCATCCGCCGGCGCCGCCGCCCAGATCCCGATCGCGCGGGTTACCAACCTCGCACGCACGCTCGCGGCACTCCACGACGAACAGGGCTACTGGCCCTGCGCTGTGACCCACGATGCGACAGCCGATGCGTGGTCGACCGACCTCGGCAGCCTCCCGTTGGTGCTCGTTCTCGGGGCCGAAGGGGCGGGGCTGCGACCGCTCGTCAGGCGCGCGTGCAAGCTCGCCGTTCGTCTCCCGATCACGAGTCGCGTTGGCTCACTGAACGTATCGGTTGCGGCTGGTGTCGCGCTCGCGGAAGTGGCCCGCCAACGCACTGTTCGTGCGGCCCGTGCGGCCGCAATCGAAGCAACGACCAGCGACTGAAGAAAGGGTCGTTGACACCGCTATGTGGCTCCCCTATAAGGCGCCCCGTTGCGCGGCGCCGTTCACACGGCTCGGTGCTGACGTAGCTCAGTTGGTAGAGCAGCTGCCTTGTAAGCAGCAGGTCGCGGGTTCGAGTCCCACCGTCAGCTCTCCCAGCCCGGTTCTTTCAAAAGTTGGATATTCGTCGGGCCGTTTCAAACGGAGGGGTTCCCGAGTGGCCAAAGGGATCAGACTGTAAATCTGACGGCTTACGCCTTCGAAGGTTCGAATCCTTCCCCCTCCACTCCCACGTCCTGCCACGCTTGGTCTCCGGATCTCCGGTACGAAGCTCGGCATCAACGTCGCGGGAATAGCTCAGTGGTAGAGCATCAGCCTTCCAAGCTGAGGGCCGCGGGTTCGATCCCCGTTTCCCGCTCCAGTGTTCGCTGCCAGCCTCTCGCGAGGTCACCGGCGAACTGATTCGGTTCAATGCCTGCGTAGCTCAGTGGTAGAGCACTTCCTTGGTAAGGAAGAGGTCGTCGGTTCAAGCCCGATCGCAGGCTCCAAGTGTCGTTGCCGTAGCGTCCTCTTCATGCGAAGAGGGCGCCACGGCGTGCGACGCACCCGACGACATCCAACGCACCGGGTCGCACTGAAAGCTTCCTTCCGCGCGCGCGGTAAGGTCTTCCCCTCCTGAGGCAACCGACATGGCAAAAGAGAAATTCGTCCGTAACAAGCCCCACCTCAACGTGGGAACAATCGGCCACGTCGACCACGGCAAGACGACCTTGACCGCGGCGATCACCAAGATCCAGGGCATGAAGGGCAAGGCCAAGTACACGGCCTACGATGCCATCGACAAGGCCCCGGAAGAGAAGGCTCGTGGCATCACGATCTCGACCGCCCACGTCGAGTACGAGTCGGACAAGCGCCACTACGCGCATGTCGACTGCCCGGGACACGCCGACTACATCAAGAACATGATCACCGGCGCGGCCCAGATGGACGGCGCGATCCTGGTCGTGTCGGCCGCTGACGGCGCGATGCCCCAGACGCGTGAGCACATCCTGCTCGCGCGCCAGGTCGGCGTCCCGTACATCATCGTCTTCATGAACAAGGTCGACATGGTCGACGACTCGGAGCTCCTCGACCTGGTCGACATGGAGGTGCGCGAGCTCCTCGACAAGTACCAGTTCCCGGGCGACAAGACCCCGGTCATCCGTGGATCGGCCCTCAAGGCCCTCGCCGCGACGAAGCCGGACGACCCGGATGCGGCTTGCATCGTCGAGCTGATCAACGCTCTCGACACCTACATCCCCGAGCCCCAGCGCGATGTGGATCGCGACTTCATCATGCCGATCGAGGACGTGTTCTCGATCTCGGGCCGTGGCACCGTGGTGACGGGCCGTATCGAGCGTGGCAAGATCAAGGTCGGCGACGAAGTGGAAATCGTCGGCATCAAGGACACGGTCAAGACGATCGTGACCGGCGTCGAAATGTTCCGCAAGCTGCTCGACTCGGGCCAGGCCGGTGACAACGTCGGCTGCCTCCTGCGCGGCACCAAGAAGGAAGACGTCGAGCGCGGCCAGGTCCTGGCCAAGCCCGGCTCGATCAAGCCGCACAAGAAGTTCAAGGCCGGTACCTACATCCTCTCGAAGGAAGAGGGTGGGCGTCACACGCCGTTCTTCAACGGTTACCGCCCGCAGTTCTACTTCCGCACGACCGACGTGACTGGCACCTGCCAGCTCGACGAGGGCGTCGAGATGGTCATGCCGGGCGACAACGTCCAGATGGTCATAAACCTGCTTCAGCCGATCGCCATGGACAAGGGCCTCCGCTTCGCAATCCGCGAGGGTGGTCGTACCGTCGGCGCCGGCGTCGTGGACGAAATCATCGAGTAGTCCTTCGGGACCTCGATCTCCAGAAGGGAGGTGGCTTCGCGGCCACCTCCCTTTTGCCTTTAACGCAGCCCGATCACTCCGATCGCTGCGCCCCTCGAAAGCACATATTGGACAAAGCGATACTGCGTTGTTCAACTCTGCTTTTGACGCTTGACGCCTCTTGGCAGGCGGCGTTATACGCCCCCGCCCACGCGGTCCGGAGCTATCGGATCGCTTGATCTTGCGGTGCCCCTCGACGGCCCGCCCAACTGGAGACCTGAACATGGCCAAGGCTGGCAATCGCGTGATCGTGACCCTCGAATGCACCGAGGCCCGCGCGCTGGGCAAGTTCCCGAGCCGCTACAGCACGACGAAGAACAAGAAGACGACGCCCAAGCGGCTCGAGCTCAAGAAGTACAATCCCGCCCTGGGTCGTCACACGATCCACCGCGAGACCAAGTAGCCAGCGGAGTGGCTCGCAAGGGCCTGTCGTGAGGTCGCGCAGTCCAGCGCGGTTCTTGCTTGACAGGCTCGCAAAGCCGCTCCTATTGTCCGCCCGCTTTGGCGCCCGGCCTAGCCCGTTGTCCAAAGCGTCCCCGTTCGCAGCCAGCCACCAGCCGAGCTGCGAACAACGCGTGGGCCGCCTCACAGTGGTGAGGCACTCCCCCACGATCCATAGGCAAGTAGCTCAGCTGGTAGAGCACCGGACTCCAAATCCGGCGGTCGGGGGTTCGATCCCCTCCTTGCCTGCCACTCCTCCGCGAGTGGCCGTTAATTCGGCCCCTCGCTTTTCCGCTAGGTCATCAAGGCCATGAGCGTCGCACGCTACGTCAATCTCTCGTTCGTCGTGATCGGTATCACCCTCTACATCATCTTGGGTGAGATGGTCGGGGCGCTGCTCGGGATCTTCGGGTCGAGCTCCAACGTCCAGGTCCTGGGCGGGAACTTTCGACTCTCGAATCTGCTCGCGATGATCCTCTCGATCGGTGTCGCCATATGGCTGCGCCGCAACGAGAAGGTCCACACGTACGCCATGGAGGTCGGCAGTGAGCTGTCGAAGGTCACATGGCCGACCTGGAAGGACACCAAGCGTGCGACCATCGTGGTGATCATCACGACGCTCGTGCTGGCTGGTCTCCTGGGCCTTCTCGATCTCGCCTGGGGCGCACTCACGCGCCTCTTCTACTCCTGAGCGCAACCCGCACACCCCTGATGGAGAGCGCGATGGAGACCGAGAAGAAGATGAACTGGTACGCGTTGGGGACCCTCTCCGGGATGGAGAAAAAGGCTCGCGAGCTGTTGCTCGAGGGTATCCGGCAGAGCACCGTCGGCGGACGTTTTGGCGAGGTGCTGCTCCCAACCGAGAAGGTCGTCGAGATGGCCGCCGGCAAGAAGCGCCAGCGCGATCGCCTGATCATCCCGGGCTATATGTTCGTGCAGATGATCCTCGACGACGAGACCTGGCACCTCGTCAAGAACACGCAGAAGATCATTGGCTTCATTGGGGATGACAAGAACCCCAAGCCGATGAGCGAGAAGGAAGTCGGGCGCCTGCGCCAGGACACCGAAGACGGCGCCGTTCGCCCGAAGGCCAAGCAGACCTTCGAAGAGGGTTCGAACGTGCGTGTCGTCGACGGTCCCTTCCTCAACTTCAGCGGCGTGATCGAAGAGGTCATGCCCCAGAAGCAGAAGGTCCGCGTGCTGGTCAGCATTTTCGGGCGCGCGACTCCGGTCGAGCTCGACTTCATGCAGATCGAACGGATCTGAATCCGCGGGTCTCACGACCCCGAAATCATCGATTACCAAACCGCGAGTGCTGCCCAGGCCAAGCGCGGGAGAGATTCACGGCCTCGTGGCATCAGCCACCCTGGCCGTCGGGAGATAGATCATGGCGAAGAAGATCACCGGCTACATCAAGCTCCAGGTTCCCGCAGGCAAGGCGAACCCCTCGCCCCCAGTCGGTCCGGCGCTCGGCCAGCACGGCGTGAACATCATGGGCTTCTGCAAGGAGTTCAACGCTCGCACGCAGAAGGACATGGGCATGATCATTCCGGTCGTGATCACGGTCTATGCCGACCGCTCCTTCACCTTCATCACCAAGACCCCGCCGGCTTCGGACCTCATCAAGAAGGCCCTGAAGATCGAGTCGGGCTCGGGCGTGCCCAACCGAAACAAGGTCGGCAAGCTCTCGAAGGTGCAGCTCAAGGAGATCGCCGAGAAGAAGCTGCCCGACCTCTACGACTACGACGTGGCGACCGCGATGAAGACCATCGCTGGTACCGCTCGCTCGATGGGTGTCGACGTCGAGGCATGATCTCGCTGCGCCGATCGCATGGGCCTGCACGACTTGATCGTGCTGCCACCTAGATCAGGTTCAGACAAGATCTCGCCTACGAGACCCTCGCGGCCAGGCACGCGCGACGCTCGCTCGGGTCCGCCTCTGGTCGCCGAACACGCGAGCGAATCACGCCGGCACTGCGGCTCGCAGCGGCGAGAATGACACTCTGCAAGAGTTTCGCCATCGTGCTTGCACGTAAGAAAGAGCTCTGGTAAGGAGCCCGGCCCCGGTCCGAGTTGGCCCGCGGCACACCATGTGAACGGCAGGAGATGCCTCCCGAAGAGGAGCATCGCTCGCACTGCCAGGAGTTATCCGATGCCCAAGTCCGGCAAGAAGTACCGCGCGTTGCGCGAGAAGGTGCAGCCCGAAACCAAGTACGAGCTCGCGGACGCCGTGAAGCTCGTCAAGGAAGTCAGCTACACCAAGTTCGACGGCACCTTCGAGATCGCGGTGCGCCTGAACGTCAACCCGCGTCACGCTGACCAGATGGTCCGTGGCGCCGTCGTGCTGCCGCACGGCACAGGCAAGACGGTCCGCGTGCTCGTGTTCGCCCGTGGCGACAAGGCGCGCGAGGCGACTGACGCCGGCGCCGACTTCGTCGGTGGCGACGACATCGTCGAGAAGATCAAAGAAGGCTGGATGGACTTCGACAAGTGCATCGCCACGCCGGACATGATGGGCACGGTCGGTAAGATCGGTCGCCTCCTCGGGCCCCGCGGCCTGATGCCGAACCCGAAGTCGGGCTCGGTCACCTTCGACGTGGCCCAGGCCGTCACCGAAGCCAAGGGCGGCAAGGTGGACTTCCGCGTCGAGAAGGCGGGCATCGTGCACGCCGGTATCGGCAAGGTCAGCTTCTCATCCGAGAAGCTCACCGAGAATGCCAAGGCGCTCTTCGATCGCTTGCTGAAGCTGAAGCCCTCGTCGGTCAAGGGATCGTACGTCAAGGGTGTCACGCTGAGCGCGACGATGTCGCCGGGCGTGCGCGTGAACTACAGCCCACTGATGGGCGACGTTCTCTAAGATCTCGCGACGGCCGTCCCATCTGTCGATGGGCGGCCCGAGCGAATGGCGTGGTGGCCGCCAGGTCCACTTCGGAACCAACAGGGACCGATCGTTGTGAGCGCGCAAGGCACATCCCGTGTCATGCGAGCAGAGACAGTGAGAGCCGGGTTCGTCCGGTCGTTGGTCGTCCTAGAAGTCGGTGGCCCCAGGGCCTTGAAGGGAAAGCGCAAGCGGACTCGCCGATGGAGATGATGAACGGTCCGAACGGAACAGAAACGTCTCGGTCAGGTGTGAGGGTGACCTCGAACCAGGCCAAGCAAACGGTTGGCGGCACGGTCGGCCAGGCCTCTCGAAGGAAAAGAGAATGAACCGACAGGAAAAATCCGAGGAAATCGGCGCGCTGAAAACGCTCCTGGACGGCGCACAAATCGCGGTCGTGGCGGACTACGCCGGGCTCACCGTCGCAGCGATGGTCGAGCTCCGTGCGGAGCTTCGCAAGTCCCAGGGTCGCTATCGCGTCGTGAAGAACACGCTCGCGAAGATCGCGACCCAGGAGACCGAGCTCAAGGGGTTGGCAGCGAACCTCCAGGGCCCGGTCGGCATCGCCTACACCAAGGGCGATGCGGCAGGAACCGCGAAAGCGATCACGGCGTTTGCGAAGACCCACCCGGAGTTCAAAGTCCGTGGCGGCGTCCTCTCGGACGGCACCGTGCTCAATGCGCAGGGCATCGAAGCCCTCTCGAACCTCCCCGGCAAGGACCAGCTGCGGGCGATGTTGCTCGGAACCCTTATGGGCGTTCCGACCAAGCTCGTCGGCATCTTCGCGGCCGTGCCTGGTGGATTCGTGCGCCTCCTGGCCGCCCGTCAGCGGGCGCTCTCGGGCGAGGCCTAATCAGCCGCGTTCGTCCTCGGCGTCACAGCGTGACGTCGCCATGGCAAACCCACCAAACCGTTTCAACCCAACGAATCTAGAAGGATAACTCATATGTCAATCAGCATCGATCAGGTCAAAGATTTCCTCGGTAAGCTCTCCGTCCTCGAGCTCGCGCAGCTCACGAAGGACCTCGAGGCCGCGTGGGGCGTCTCGGCAGCGGCTCCGGCCGCAGCAGCCGGCCCGGCGGCGGCGGCGGCTCCGGCCGCGGCGGTCGAAGAGAAGACCGAGTTCGACGTCGTCCTCAAGGAGGCCGGCGCCAACAAGATCCAGGTCATCAAGGTCGTGCGCGAGCTCACCGGTCTCGGCCTCAAGGAAGCGAAGGACGCCGTCGACGGCTCCCCGACGACCCTGAAGGAAGGCATCTCGAAGGGCGACGCCGAAGCGATGAAGACCAAGCTCGAGGGCGCTGGCGCTAAGGTCGAGATCAAGTGATCACGGCCGGCTGGGGCAGGGGACGTGCTTTCGGGTGCGTCCCCTGCTCCCGGCCGGACCCGTCCGATCAGCGGGGTCGCACAACAAGGTATCCGTGACTAGAAGGTCCGATGCCTCTGCGGTTCCGGGGAAAGAGGCTTCAAAACATAGCGGCTCGGGCTCCAGCTCGGGACGATTCAAGGGCGGTGATACGCCCGATGCCAGATGTGGTCGCGCATGAGCTTTAGCCCGCGGCCCAGACAGAAAATACGGGAGGAGTGATGGTTTCGCGCACCCTGAAGGATCTCCGCATCCGGAAGAACTTCGCCAAGGTCCCGAGAATCGTTGGTATCCCGGACTTGATCAGCATCCAGAAGAGCTCCTACGAGAAGTTCCTGCAGAAGGACGTCTCGCCTGAGAAGCGTGAGGATGTCGGGCTCCAGGCGATCTTCAAGAGCGTCTTCCCGATCCGCGACTTCAACAAGACGGCCGAGCTCGTCTTCGTGAGCTACCACCTCGAAGCGCCCAAGTACGACACCGACGAGTGCCGTAGCCGTGGCATGACCTTCGCGGCGCCGATCAAAGTGATGATCCGGCTCACCACGTTCGACACCGATGAAGCCGGCGTGCAGACGCTGCGCGACGCGAAGCAGCAGGAGGTCTACTTCGGCGAGATCCCGCTGATGACCGACAACGGCACGTTCATCATCAACGGTACCGAGCGCGTCATCGTGTCGCAGCTCCACCGTTCGCCGGGCGTGTTCTTCAGCCACGACAAGGGCAAGACCCACTCGTCGGGGAAGCTGCTCTACTCGGCGCGCGTGATCCCATACCGCGGCTCGTGGCTCGACTTCGAGTTCGACCACAAGGACCTCCTGTTCGTGCGCATCGACCGTCGCCGGAAGATGCATGCGACCGTGTTGCTCAAGGCGTTGGGCTACACCACCGAGCAGCTCCTGCAGATCTTCTATCGCACCGAGAAGATCCGCATCGCCCCCGATGGACGCTTCTTCCGCCAGGTCGACTTCGAACTCCTCTCGAACCAGAAGGTGTCGCAGGACATCTTCGACCCGACCACGGGCGCTATCATCGTCAAGAAGGGCAAGAAGCTCGGCCGCGCGCTCATCCGCAAGATGAAGGACGCTGGCGTCATCGAGCTCGAGATGATCGAGGAAGACCTCTACGGCAAGGTCTTCGCGACTGACATCATCAACATGGAGACCGGTGAGGTTCGCTTCGACAGCAACCAGGAGGTGAACTCGGAGACGATCCAGCTTCTCAAGGAAGATGGCATCGAAGAGTTCGACATCCTCTTCATCGACCCGATCACTGCCGGCCCGTACCTCCGTGACACGTTGAAGGCCGACAAGATCACGAACGCTGACGAGGCGATCCTCGAGATCTATCGCCGTCTCCGCCCGGGCGACCCGTCGACCGTGCAGCAGGCCCGCCAATACTTCAACAACCTCTTCTTCAACCCGAGCCGCTACGACCTGTCGGAAGTCGGCCGCGTGAAGATGAACCACAAGCTGCACGGCGGCGATCACTACGCCCAGGATCCGATCCTCACGAACGAGGATATCGTCGCGACGATCATCTATTTGATCGAGCTGAAGAACGGTAAGCAGGGCTATTCCATCGACGATATTGACCACCTCGGCAACCGCCGTGTGCGCGCCGTCGGTGAGCTGATGGAGAATCAGTACCGCATCGGCCTCGTGCGCATGGAGCGTGCGATCAAGGAGAAGATGTCGGTCTCGCCCGAGCTCGAGACGGCGATGCCGCATGACCTCATCAACGCGAAGCCGGTGTCTGCGGTCGTCAAAGAATACTTTGGCAGCTCACAGCTCTCGCAGTTCATGGACCAGACCAACCCGCTGTCGGAAGTCACGCATAAGCGTCGTCTCTCGGCGCTCGGGCCTGGCGGTCTGACGCGCGATCGTGCGGGCTTCGAAGTGCGCGACGTGCACTCGACCCACTACGGTCGTATCTGCCCGATCGAGACGCCGGAAGGTCCGAACATCGGCCTCATCGCGTCTCTCGCGACCTATGCCCGAGTGAACCGGCTCGGCTTCATCGAGACGCCGTACCTGAAGATCGAGGACGGCACCGTCACCGACAACGTCGCCTACTACAACGCCCTCGAGGAGGCGAACGACACGATCGCTCCCGCCAGCGGCAATCTCGGGCCGGACGGACGGTTCAATACCGAGCATGTCGCGGCACGTGTTCATGGTGAGCTCGCGATCGTGCCGGCGTCGCAGCCGACGTTGATGGACGTGTCGCCCAACCAGTTGGTGTCGGTCGCCGCCTCGCTCGTGCCGTTCCTCCAGAACGACGACGCGAATCGCGCGCTCATGGGCGCCAACATGATGCGGCAGGCCGTGCCGCTCCTGCGTACGTCGGCTCCGCTGGTCGGCACTTCGCTCGAGCCGATCGTCGCGGCCGACTCCGGCGTGACCGTCGTCGCCAAGAACGACGGCGTGGTCGAGCAGGTCGAAGCCGAGCGAATCGTGATTCGTCCCGACACGCTCGACACGCACCTCGACGCGACACCGGATATTTATCGCCTCATCAAGTACCAGCGGTCCAACCAGAACACGTGCATCAACCAGAAGCCGATCGTCCGTAAGGGCGACCGGGTGAAGGCTGGCGACGTGATCGCGGACGGCCCGGCCACCGAGCTCGGTGACCTGGCGCTCGGCCGCAACGTGGTCGTCGCGTTCATGCCATGGGGCGGCTACAACTTCGAAGACTCGATCCTCATCTCCGAGAAGGTCGTCAAAGAGGACCTCTTCACCTCGATCCACATCGAGGAGTTCGAGTGCACCGCACGCGACACGAAGCTCGGCAAGGAAGAGATCACGCGCGACATCCCGAACGTCAGCGAGGACGCGATGGCGCACCTCGACGAGTCGGGCATCGTGCGCATCGGCGCTGAAGTGAAGACGGGCGACATCCTCGTCGGCAAGATCACGCCCAAGGGTGAGTCGCAGCTCTCGCCAGAAGAGAAGCTGCTGCGCGCGATCTTCGGCGAGAAGGCTGGCGACGTTCGCGACACCTCACTCCGCATGCCTCCGGGCGTGAAGGGTACGGTCATCGACGCGCAGGTGTTCAGCCGTAAGGGCGTCGAGAAGGACACCCGCTCGGATCAAATCGAGCGCGCCGCCGAAGTCCGCATGCGCAAGGACATGGACGACGAGAACAAGATCCTGCGGCGTGCTGCGATGGGTCGTATCTCGAAGCTGCTCGACGGCGCCGTGACCTCGGCCAAGCTCATCGGCGACGACAAAGACGTGCTCCTTCCGAAGGGCACCAAGCTGTCGACCGAAGTGCTCGAGAAGGTGGCTCACAAGTACTGGCGCGACATCCAGGTCGAGGACGGCGACAAGATGTCGCAGACCATCGGCCGCATCGTGCAGGGTCTCGAGGATGCGTCGAAGAAGGTCAGCGACCACTTCGAAGGCAAGATCGAGCGCCTCAAGAAAGGCGACGAACTCCCGCCCGGCGTCATCAAGATGGTCAAGGTCTACGTCTCCATCAAGCGCAAGTTGCAGGTGGGCGACAAGATGGCTGGCCGTCACGGCAACAAGGGCGTCATCTCGCGCATCCTGCCCGAGGAAGACCTCCCGTACCTGCCCGACGGCACCCCCGTCGACGTCGTGCTGAACCCGCTCGGCGTGCCTTCGCGCATGAACGTGGGTCAGATCCTGGAGGTCCATCTCGGTTGGGCAGCACTCGGACTCGGACAGGCTGTCGGCCGCATGGTCGAAGACGCCACGTCGCCGAAGAAGGTGCGTGAGTTCCTGACCAAGACGGTCTTCAATGACCCCGACTCGCTCAAGATCGTGAAGGCCCTGACCGACGCCGACGTGAGCCGGCTCGGCTGGATGTTGCGCTTCGGCGTGCACGTTGCGACGCCGGTCTTCGACGGCGCAACCGAAGTCGAAATCCGCGATCTCCTCGAGAAGGCTGGTCACCAGCGCTCGGGTCAGACCGTGCTCTTCGATGGACGCACCGGCGAGGCCTTCGACGAGGATGTGACGGTCGGCGTGATGTACATGCTGAAGCTGCATCACTTGGTCGACGACAAGATCCACGCCCGGTCGATCGGACCCTACTCGCTCGTCACCCAACAGCCTCTCGGCGGCAAGGCCCAGTTCGGTGGCCAGCGCCTCGGCGAGATGGAAGTGTGGGCGATGGAAGCGTATGGCGCCGCCTACGGCCTGCAGGAGTTCCTGACGGTCAAGTCGGACGACGTGGTCGGTCGTACTCGCGTGTACGAGGCCATCGTCAAGGGCGAGCACACGCTCGAGCCGGGTCTGCCTGAGTCCTTCAAGGTCCTCCTCAAGGAGCTGAAGGCCCTCGCGTTGGACGTGGAGCTCATCGAAGACGACATCGGCGGACAGCGCGGCGGCGCGCGCCCGTAACTATTCGGAATCTCAGGGAAAAGGGGAAAAACCATGAAAGACTTTTTCAACTTCTACGAGAAGCCGAAAGACCCGCTGAGCTACACCGCGGTCAAGATCGGCCTGGCCTCACCGAAGAAGATCCTCGAGTGGTCCTTCGGCGAGGTAAAGAAGCCGGAAACCATCAACTACCGGACGTTCAAGCCGGAGCGTGATGGGCTCTTCTGCGCCAAGATCTTTGGGCCGGTGAAGGACTACGAGTGCATCTGCGGCAAGTACAAGCGCATGAAGCACCGCGGCATCGTGTGCGAGAAGTGCGGCGTCGAGGTGATCCAGGCCAAGGTCCGTCGTGACCGTCTCGGCCACATCAACCTCGCGACGCCCGTCGCGCACATCTGGTTCCTGAAGTCGCTGCCGTCGCGCATCGGCAACCTCCTCGACATCAGCTTGAAGGACCTCGAGAAGGTCCTCTACTGCGTCGCGTACGTGGTCCTCGACCCGGGCGAGACCGAACTCGAGGTCGGCCAGATCCTGGCGGAGGAGCAGTACGAGGAGATCATCAAGGACAAGGGCGAGAGCGCGCTCGAGGTCGGCATGGGTGCCGAGTCGATCCGCGAGCTGCTCGAGTCGCTCGACATCGAAGGCCTCGGGGCGGAACTCCGTGGCGCGATGCGCGAGGCGCGCTCGGAAGCGAAGCGCAAGAAGATCGCCAAGCGCCTGAAGGTCGTCGAGGCCTTCAAGGACTCGGGCAATGAGCCTTCGTGGATGGTCTTGACGACCCTCCCGGTGCTGCCGCCCGACCTGCGCCCGCTCGTGCCGCTCGACGGTGGTCGTTTCGCGACGTCGGATCTCAACGATCTCTACCGCCGCGTGATCAACCGCAACAACCGCCTCAAGCGCTTGTTGGAGCTGAACGCGCCGGAGATCATCATCCGCAACGAGAAGCGCATGCTGCAGGAGGCCGTCGACGCGTTGTTCGACAACGGTCGCCGCGGCAAGACGATCACGGGCCCCAACAAGCGCCCGCTGAAGTCGCTGTCCGACCTGCTCAAGGGTAAGCAGGGCCGCTTCCGCCAGAACCTGCTGGGCAAGCGCGTCGATTACTCGGGTCGATCTGTCATCGTCGTGGGCCCGGAGCTCAAGCTCCACCAGTGCGGCCTGCCGAAGAAGATGGCGCTCGAGCTGTTCAAGCCGTTCGTCTACAACAAGCTCGAAGAGAAGGGCTTCGTTACGACGATCAAGAGCGCCAAGAAGCTCGTCGAGAAAGAGAAGCCGGAAGTGTGGGACATCCTCGCGGAAGTCATCCGTGAGCATCCCGTGCTCTTGAACCGCGCACCGACGCTGCATCGTCTCGGCATCCAGGCGTTCGAGCCGGTGCTGGTCGAGGGCAAGGCCATCAAGATCCACCCGCTCGTGTGCACGGCGTTCAACGCCGACTTCGACGGCGATCAGATGGCCGTGCACGTGCCGCTGTCGGTCGAGGCTCAGATGGAGGCGCGCGTGCTCATGATGAGCACGAACAACCTGCTCTCGCCCGCCTACGGCAAGCCGATCATCAACCCGTCGCAGGACATCGTCCTCGGCCTCTACTACATGACCCGGCCGCGCGAGTTCGCGCGTGGAGAAGGCAAGCGCTTCTCCAACATGGCCGAGGTCCGCGCCGCGTACGACTCGGGTGTGGTCGCGCTGCAGGCGAAGATCCACTGCCGTATCGACGGCCAGATGTGGGAGACGACGACCGGCCGCGTGCTTCTGAACGAGGTCGTCCCCGACGAGATCCCGTTCGAGGCGATTAATCGCACGCTTGGCAAGAAGGAGCTCGGCGGTCTCATCGACCGCGTGTTCCGTGAGGCCGGCAGCAAGGCCACGGTGCTCCTCGCCGACGCGCTCCGTACCCACGGGTACGAGCAGTCGACGCACTCGGGCGCCTCGATCTCGATCGAAGATCTCCTGATCCCCGACGAGAAGAAGAAGGTGCTGGCGAAGTCGCAGAAGGAGATCGACGAGATCGACAACTCCTACCGCGAAGGCCTCATCACCGACGGTGAGCGCTACAACAAGGTCATCGACATCTGGGCCGCAGCGTCGGAGCAGATCGCCGACTCGATGATGAAGGGCATCCGCACCGAGACGGTGAAGTCACCGGAAGGCAAGGAGACTCGCGAGCAGGCCTCGTTCAACTCGATCTTCATGATGGCTGACTCGGGTGCCCGTGGCTCCCCGCAGCAGATCCGTCAGCTCGCCGGTATGCGTGGCCTCATGGCCAAGCCCTCCGGTGAGATCATTGAGACGCCGATCACCGCGAACTTCCGCGAGGGTCTGACGGTCCTCCAGTACTTCATCTCGACCCACGGCGCGCGTAAGGGCCTGGCCGACACGGCGCTCAAGACCGCCAACTCCGGCTACCTCACGCGTCGCCTGGTGGATGTCGCGAACGACGCCGTCGTGATGGCGTTCGATTGCCAGACCCTCGACGGTGTGGACATCGAGCCGATCCTCGAAGGTGGTGAGGTCGTCGAGCCGCTCTCGGAGCGTATCCTCGGCCGCGTCGCCCTCGAAGATATCGTCGACCCGATCACCAACGAGGTGCTCGTCGCTGCGAACGAGGAGTTCAACGAACTCCGTGTCGAGCGCATCGAGAACGCTGGCCTCGACAAGGTCAAGATCCGCTCGACCCTGACCTGCCAGACCCGCGGCGGCGTGTGCGTCTTCTGCTACGGCCGAGACCTGTCGCGCGGCAAGATGGTCAACATCGGCGAGGCCGTTGGCGTCATCGCGGCGCAGTCGATCGGCGAGCCGGGCACGCAGCTCACGATGCGTACCTTCCACGTCGGTGGTGCGGCCCGTGCGCGTGCCGAGCAGTCGACGCTGGAAGTCCGCAACGAAGGCATCATCATCTTCCGCAACCTGCAGACCGTGCCCCGTGCGGACGGCGCGCTCATCGTCATGAACCGGACGGGCGAGCTCGCGGTGGTCGACGACAATGGTCGCGAGAAAGAGCGCTACCCGGCCACCTACGGCGCCAAGCTGTCGGTGAAGGCCAATGACCGCGTCGTGAAGGGCCAGCCGATTGCTGAATGGGATCCATTCACCAACCCGATCCTGACCGAGCACGCCGGTATCATCAAGTACGTCGACATCGAGGAAAACCTCTCCGTGAAGGAGGAGGTCGACGAGGTAACGGGTCTGTCGCGCAAGGTGATCATCGAGTCGAAGGGCGACCTTCGCCCCGGCATCGAGATCCGCGGCGACGACGGGAAGGCTATCAAGGACACCAAGAAGGGTGCTGGCGGCGTGGTCTACATGCTGCCTGTCGGCGCCAACATCAACGTGCTCAACGGCGCGGTGGTGTCGGCCGGCGACATCCTCGCCAAGATCCCGCGCGAGACCACGAAGACCAAGGACATCACCGGCGGTCTGCCGCGTGTCGCCGAACTCTTCGAGGCCCGTAAGCCGAAGGAAGTTGCCCAGATCGCCGAGATCGACGGCTACATCTCGTTCGGCAAGGACACCAAGGGCAAGCGCAAGGTCATTATCACCCCCGAGGTCGGCGACCCGGCGGAGTACTTGATCCCCAAGGGCAAGCACATCTCGGTGCACGAAGGCGACTACGTGCATGCCGGTGACCTGCTCATGGACGGCTCGGCCAACCCGCACGACATCCTCCGGGTGAAGGGCGAGAAAGAGCTGGCGAAGTTCCTGGTGACCGAGATCCAGCAGGTCTATCGACTGCAGGGCGTCAAGATCAACGACAAGCACATCGAGATCATCGTGCGTCAGATGCTGCGCTGGGTGCGCATCATCGAGGTCGGCGACACCAACTTCTTGGTGAACGAGCAGGTCGAGCGCTGGCGCTTCGAGTCGGAGAACAACTCCGTCCTCGCGCGCGGTGGCGAGCCGGCGACGGCCGAGCCGATCATGCTCGGTATCACCAAGGCGTCGCTCTCCACGGACTCGTTCCTGTCGGCTTCTTCCTTCCAGGAGACGACCAAGGTCCTGACCGAAGCCGCCATCAGCGGCAAGATGGACCCGCTCCTGGGCCTCAAGGAGAACGTCGTCATGGGTCGCCTGATCCCGGCCGGAACCGGCGTCCCGGTGTACGACCGTATGGGTGTCTCGCTGCGTCCCGACGCGGAGGAGCCCGACTTCGTGCCGCGCCGTATGACGGCTGCATCGCAGGCCTGATCGACAGAGCGTGAGTGACAAGGGCAGCCATCCGTGGCTGCCCTTTTTGCGTTCTGGGGTGTTCCTGGGTCCGCTACTTGCCCCGCGCGGGGTGAGGCGCTAGTAGCTCCACCACCCATGTCGACGTACCGCTCGATCCTCCTCGCTGTCGCCGCCTCGCTCTGCGGGATCGCATGCGCCGACAACGCACCGAGTGCGTCCGACTCGGGCCCGTCGGGCGAGGACTTGAAGGGCGATCGCGCGACCACTCGGCCGCTGACGTTCCACCCGATCGCTCCACGCCATGCGCCCTCGGGTAGCGCACGCACGACTCTGCTCGCGGCGCTGGACGCACTCGGTCGCGTCGCGCGCGAGGGCACCGCGACCCGCCAACAGAGGCTCGCAGACGAGACGCTCGCCCGGATCCAGGCGGGCGATGTCTTGATAGGCTCACTCGATGACGCTCGCGGCACCGACCTCTGGCACATGTGCAAGGACCTCGACGATCAACGTGCCTGCCCGACTGCGACCCCGCCGAGCGATCCTGCCTGGGCGGGCACGGCAGCCTTGTTCGCCGCACTCCGGCGCGATCTCGATGGCTACACCTGGGGCAATCGCCTCTACTTCAACTTCGCCGTTACGGTCGCTCCCGAGGCGCTCGCGGCGACGTTGGTGCACGAAGTCGATCACGCTTTCAACCGATCCGAGTGCTGGTACTACGAGGTCTACTTCGCGCACGTTGTCGACCCGACGCTCGCCTTCCTCGAAGAGTATCGCGCCTTTGTCGCCGAGTGCGTCTACAAGCGTGGCAAGGGCGCGACCGCACTGCGCTGCGACGCATCAGCCCATGTCGAGCTGCGCGAGCGCGAGTATGGCTTCAGCCCGGACCTCTCGTCCCTCCTCGAACCGGACGAACTCGCGCGCGGCACAATCGTGATCGCACAGGGTCTCTTCGCCGACGATGGGCGCTTTGGCTGGCTCATTCCGAGCCCCCTCTCGTGGCCATCCGATTTCGCCGAGTGCGAGGCGCCCGATCGATGACTCCGCGCTCTCGCAAGCACCTGCTGCACGTTGTGCAATGCCCGGTTCATGCCCATGACGACGATCACAAGTTGGACCTTGACACCGTTTCGCAGGTCCCCTAGAACCCGCCCTCCTTCTGGGCGCACTCCAACGAGCCCAGCAGTGAAGCGTGGCGACGAAAGAAGCCGTAACAGCGCACGGGATAGGTAAGACGACATGCCGACAGTGAACCAGCTCGTCCGCCAGGGACGAGACAAGCAGGTCCAGAAGACCTCCGCGCCTGCACTGCAGAGCTGCCCGCAGAAGCGCGGCGTGTGCGTGCGCGTGTACACGACGACCCCGAAGAAGCCGAACTCGGCCCTTCGCAAGATCGCCCGCGTGCGCCTCACGAACCAGATGGAGGTCACGTCCTACATCCCTGGTGAAGGCCACAATCTGCAGGAGCATTCGCTCGTGCTGATCCGCGGCGGCCGTGTGAAGGACCTCCCGGGCGTGCGCTATCACATCATCCGCGGGACGCTCGACGCCAGCGGTGTGAACAGCCGCAAGCAGGGCCGCTCCAAGTACGGCACCAAGAAGAACGTCAAGGCCACCACAGGCAAGAAGTAAGAGGGATCTGAAATGCCTCGTAAAGGTGAAGTCGCCAAGCGCTCGATCAATCCGGACCCCAAGTTCAAGGATCTGATCCTCGCCAAGTTCATCAACATGATCATGTACGGTGGCGGCAAGGCCGTCGCCGAGAGCATCGTCTACGCCGCTCTCGACAAGGTCGGGGAAAAGGCAGGGGACGAGCCCCTGCGCGTCTTCAAGAAGGCGATCGACAACGCCAAGCCGCAGCTCGAGGTCAAGAGCCGCCGCGTCGGTGGCTCGAACTACCAGGTACCGGTCGAAGTGCGCCCCCAGCGCAAGCAGACCCTGGCGATGCGCTGGATCATCGGCTTCTCGCGCGCTCGCGGCGAGAAGGGCATGGTCGACAAGCTCGCAAATGAGATCCTCGACGCCGCCAACAACCGCGGCAACGCGGTCAAGAAGAAGGACGACACGCACCGCATGGCCGAGGCCAACAAGGCCTTCGCGCACTATCGCTGGTGATGTCTCGCGCGTCTCGACGCGCATGTCCCTGAACAAGCGGCACCTGCAACAGCACGTGCCGCTTTTTCTTTTTTCGCTCGCGGGACGCGGCCCTTCGTCGCACGCTCCTCTGAGGCCTGCCTCGTCGCGGCTCCTCCAATACGAAGTCAACGACCTTCGAAAGCGGCGTTTTCGAGAGTTGGGGGCGCACGAGTCGGTAGCTGGAAATCGAAGTGGTCCAGAGCGGACTCGTGCGCAGGGGTGATCGTCGATGGGCGTCTGGATGGTGGCGCGGATAGGCCAGCCCTCCTTCATTGGACGTCCGCGTTGGCGGCGTCGGATCGGCTCGCGTGGCATTTATCCCGCTCGATGGCCGTCAGGGTGCCTCGTGACTTGGTCCGGACTTCTCTCGCGAGAGTCGATGGAGCCGCTGGAGGTCACCCGTCAGACGCGTTGCTCGATGACCGAGCAGCGGTGTTTGGTTTACGGTGGCTTGTGGACCAACATATTGGCTCCTTTCGGGTTTTGACGCCGAGGCGGCGTGCGTCGAAGAGCTTGTTCGGGTCGAACAAGACTCCTCTGGCGACGTGGTAGAGGGCTCCCGCGAGCTTGCGCATCAGCGCGACGATGGCCTTGGTTTTTCTCCTCTTGCCGCCGTCGCGTGCGACCTTTCGGTCGTACCAGGCATTGAACAGGGCCTCGCGCCGGATGAGGCGCTGCGTCGCGAAGTGAACCAGCGCCTGGCTTTGGCTGAGCCGCGCTTGGTGAGCTTGAGTTCGCCCTGGTGTCGGCCGCTGCTCTTCTCCTTGAGGTTGAGACCCAGCGCTTTGACATAGGCCGCCGCCGACCCCTACGTCGCAGGGTCACCCGCCTCGGCGAGCTTCACCGCCGCGGTCCCGAGTCCGAACACCGGCTGCAGCCGCTGCGCCGCCGCGTTCTCCACCGCCAGCAGCTCGAGCGACTTCATCGCAGTCGCCTTGAGACCGCGTTGCCGCTTCGCCTCAGTCGCGAGCAGCATCATCGTGTCACGCTCGACCTCGGTCATCGACACGACGGCTTCCACCTTCTCGGGCTTCGGCAAGGCGCCTCCGAAGCGTTGGATCAGCTCTGCGGCCGCGGGCTGGTTGCGTGCTATCTCGGCGGGCGAGCCGAAGCGAATGAGCAGCTCGAGCGTGCTCGCGCTACGCAACTCGACGTGCTCCGGGAACTCTGGAAAGTGGCGCGCGGTAAGACCCTCGAGCCGTCCGAGGCACACCATGAACTGGTCGTTGTGCAGCTCGTAGCGAGACGCAGCAGAGGCCAGGTCACGCTCCGCATCGCTCTTGGTCGGCCACGTCTTGCTGCGCCCCAGCGAGTGCAGCCACGTCAACAGCAGCGCGGCCTTCGAGTCGTGTGTGCTCGGCACGCCGTCACAGCTCCGCGGAGTCGTGCGCGTGCTTTGTCGAGACCCGAAAGACCGGAACCTGTTCGGTCGCCAGCAGCGCCCGGAGCGGGTCCTCGTACGTGCCCGTCGACTCGAGCGCGACCTCCACCTTCGCGACCTTAGCCAGTCCCTTGATCAGCTCGACGAGCTTGCGAGACTCCTTTGGCGCCTTCCACCCGATGAGCCGAATCAGCTCACCATCCTGAACCACCGCCGCCTTGTTCTCGACCTTGGCGACATCGCCGCCCACGATCATGCGAACGCCTGCTTCAGCTTCGAAGTCAGCTGCTCGATAGAAACGTCGTTGACTGAAGTCGCTCGATAAGTACGCTTGCTCATGGGCATGAGCTCCTGCTGGCCCGATGGGCCTCCACTCAGGTGGTTTCGAGGCATCCCCAATTCTCATGCTTCTTTCTTGAGCCGACTCGGTCGCGCGCGCCCCACTTAGCGAAAAAGGACTGCCGGCCATAGTGACCTCAGCTCCCCGCAGCATTGGTATCCTGGCGCACATCGACGCCGGCAAGACGACGGTGAGCGAGCAGCTCCTGTTCGTCTCGGGTGCCGTGCGCCGTCCGGGCTCGGTCGATGCGGGCACGACCGTCTCCGACTGGATGCTCGAAGAGCAGGAGCGCGGCATCACGATCGCCAGCGCCGCCTCGAGCTTCATTTGGCGCGAAGAGCCAGTGACGCTGGTTGACACGCCCGGTCACGTCGACTTCACCGTCGAGGTCGAACGCTCGCTGAGGGTCCTCGACGGCCTCGTGCTCGTCATCTCCGGACCCGACCGCGTCCAGGCCCAGACCGAGACAGTCTGGCATCAGGCCGCTCGCTACGAGCTGCCTGCGATCGGCTTCGTCAACAAGCTCGATCGCGAAGGCTTCGAGCTCGAGCCGCTGATCGCATCGCTGAAGGAGCGCCTCGGGGTCCTCCCAGTAATGCTGCAAGTGCCGATTGTCACTGACGATCGCGTTGTCATCATCGATGTGATCAGCGGGCTCAGGCGGGTCTACGATCGCGACGATGGTGAGCTCACCTTCGACGAAGACGCACAAGACGACGTGCTCGACGAGACCGAGACGCTGCTCCGCTCAGATGCGCTCGATGCGCTCGTCAACGCGATCGCGAGCCATGACGACGCATATGCCGAGACTGTGCTGGAGGGCCGTGAGCCGACAGCCGAGGCCCACATGCGTGCTCTCGCGCGTGCGGTCGCTGCCCGCAGCATCATGCCCCTGGTGTTCGGCGCGGCGCGCTTCGGAGTCGGCATCGACGATCTCGCCGACGCGATCGTCGACCTGATCCCTGCGGCGAATACCCATTCGATGCCGGCCTTCACCCCTGATGGTGCGGCGCTCACCGAGTTGCCCGCTGTCCTCACGAGCGCCTACGTCTTCAAGACCGAACCACGTCGCAGGGGGATGCGGTTGGCGTTCGTGAAGGTCGCGACGGGGCACATCGCCGAAGGCGATCTGCTGGTGCGTACGCCTAGTGGCGCGGTGCTCGGATCGGCCCGTCCGGTACTCGTTCGAGGGGAGGAGTACGAGCCGATCGCGATGCTCGAGCAGGGCGCAATCGGCGCACTGCTGTTTCATCCTGGCGACGTAATGCCAACTACTGGCGAGACGATCGGGCCGACACTCCTACCGTTCACGTTCGAGCGCATGCGGCCCCCTGAGCCAGTGCTCGAGGTACCGATCGAAGCGCCCGACCCGGGTGCGCACGAGCGCATGATCGCGGAGCTCGCGCGCCTCTGCGCGGACGATCCCTCGTTGCGGCTCGGCACTGATCGCGAGACGGGTGGGGCTGTGCTGGCGGGCATGGGCGAGCTCCATCTCGAGATTGCACGGCAGCGTGCAGGCAGGGCGCTCGGTCTCGATCTCAAGGCGGGCCGCATGCAGGTCCGTGAACGCCGCTTCCTCCGCGATACTGCGCGTGGCGAGGCCACGGTGAGCCATCCGACCGGTCGTGCGCGCGTCCAGATCGAGGTCGAGGCGTCACCGCGACCCAATCCAACCTCGGCAGCGTCACTGGCACTGGTCACCTCGGTCCCGAGCCTCGATCGCAGCGAATGGCGTGACGCGATCATCTCCGGACTGGAAGGAGCCGCCGGCCTCGACGGCCGTGGCGCCCTTCAGATCATGGGGGCGCGGCTCGCGATCGTAGCTGTCGACCATCACGGATCTGACGTCGTGCCGGTGATGTTCCGCGATGCGGCGGAGTGGGCCGCGCTGCGTGCGATCGAAGCCGCTCACCCAATGGTGGCCGAGCCATGGTGTGCGCTGGTCGTCATCGCTCCCGATGCAGCGATCGGGCGCGTCGTCGGCGACCTCGCACGACGCGGCGCGCGCGTACGCAAGACCGAGTCACGCGGCACCATCCAAGAGCTGACGTGCATCGCGCCGCTCTCCCAACTCATCGGATATGCTAGCGATCTGCGAAGCATGACGGCGGGTCGTGGACAGCTCTCGCTCGAGCCGATCGGCTATCGCCCCGTCGCTGACCGGGCGTGATCTCCAGGGCGTGAGCCCAACGGACGCATCAAAGCGTTTCCGCGGCTGACAAAACCCGTTGACACCCCGCACGGGTCCCGGGTAAGAGCCTGCCCCCGTGACGAGACGCCCTCAGCGTTCAAGGTCACAGGCGTCCGGAGAGACTATGGCCCAGCGCATTCGCATCCGCCTCAAAGCGTACGACCACAAGCTGCTCGATCAGTCGGCGACCGAGATCATCGACACCGTCATTCGCACTGGTGCGAAGACGGCCGGTCCGATCCCGCTGCCGACAAAGATCAACCGCTACACCGTCCTGCGTAGCCCGCACGTCGACAAGAAGTCGCGCGAGCAGTTCGAGATCCGCACGCACAAGCGGCTCCTCGACATCCTCGAGCCTACCCAGGCCACCCTGGACGCGCTCATGAAGCTCGACCTGTCGGCCGGTGTCGACGTCGAGATCAAGACCTAGAGTATTCCGGTCGGGGCGCTGCAAAGCGTATCCGATACCACCTCCCGCGCGTAAGCGTGCGAGGCCCTCGGCCAAGCTCGGAATTCATCGCCTCGGAAACGAGGACGACAAAAACCAAGAACAGCCGAACAACAGATTGACTCTCCCCGGTGACGGGTGCTACCACCCGCCGCCTCGATGCTCCCCCCGCCCCCAAAGGCGGGACGCAGCAACGAAGTTCTCTCGCGACTCTGGCAACGATCAGGGTCGCTCACCAGCGCGACGGCCGCACGGCCTGTTGTTGCTTACTAGGAGCCGACGCTATGCCCGTCGTACCCGTCTACAATCAGCAGCGCCAGCAGGTCGGAACCATCGACCTCCCGGCAGCCCTATTCGGGGTCGAGGTCAAAGAACACCTCTTCCACGAAGTGGTGCGCGCTCAAATGGCTGCGTCCCGACAGGGCACGCACGACACCAAAGAGCGCAGCGAAGTGACCGGCTCGGTCCGCAAGATCTACAAACAGAAGGGCACCGGACGCGCGCGCCACGGCAATCGCAAGGCTGGCATCTTTGTCGGCGGTGGTACCGTGTTCGGCCCGCACCCGCGGTCGTACGCGTTCAAGGTCAACAAGAAGGTCCGCTTCGCGGCTCTCTGCTCGGCGCTCTCGCGTCGCGCCGAGGAGAAGCAGGTCGTTATCATCGACGACCTGTCGCTCCCCGCGATCAAGACCAAGCAGGTATCGGGCTTGCTGACGCGATTCGAGGCCAAGAAGGTCTTGATCGTCGACATGCCGAACGAGAACCTCCAGTTCTCGACGCGCAACCTGCCCTACGCTCAGTACACCCCGGTCGCCGGCCTCAATGTCTATGACATCCTGAAGCACGACACCTTGTTCATCAGCAAGGCTGCGGCTGCGGCGCTCAGCGAAAGGATCGGGTAATGGCCAGCTCGCTCTACCAGGTTCTCAAGCGCCCGCTCGTCACCGAAAAGACGAACGAGCTCCGTGATTCGAAGAACGAGTACGCCTTCGAAGTCGCGACCCACTCGAACAAGGTCGAAATCCGCCAGGCGGTCGAGACCCTCTTCGGCGTCAAGGTCAAAGGCGTCCGTACGGCAGTCGTGCGCGGTAAGTACCGCCGCACCCGCCAGGGCGTTGGACAGCGGCCCAACTGGAAGAAAGCGATCGTGACCCTCCACGAGGGTCAGCAGATCGAGCTCTTCGAAGGCGTCTGAGGAGACAACGATGTCGATCAAGCGCTACAAGCCGACCAGTGCAGGACGCCGCGCAATGAGCGTGGCGGGATTCGAGGAAGTCACCAAGACGACCCCGGAGAAGGCACTCCTCGAGCCAATCAAGAAGAGCGGCGGACGCAACAACCACGGCCATATGACGATTCGTCATCGCGGTGGTGGTCACAAGCGGATGTACCGGGTCATCGATTTCAAGCGAAACAAGGTCGGCGTGCCGGCCAATATCGCCGCCATCGAATACGATCCGAATCGCAATGCCCGTATCGCGCTGCTCCACTACCTGGACGGCGTGAAGGCCTACATCCTGGCGCCCAATGGCATCAAGGTCGGCGACCAGATCATCTCGTCGAAGACCGCGGACATCAAGCCGGGCAACTGCCTCCCGCTGGAGTTCATCCCGACGGGCACGATCGTCCACGCTATCGAGCTCCGTCCCGAGAAGGGCGCACAGCTCGCTCGTTCGGCCGGCGTCTCGGCGCAGCTCATGGCCAAGGAAGGCAAGTATGCCCTCCTTCGCCTGCCCTCGGGCGAGCTCCGAAAGATCCTCAATACCTGCCGTGCCACAATCGGCGCAGTCGGTAACGAAGAGTACAAGAACATTCTTTGGGGCAAGGCGGGACGCGCGCGCTGGAAGGGTCAACGCCCTCACGTTCGCGGTGTCGCGATGAACCCCATCGACCATCCGCACGGCGGCGGCGAAGGCCGCACCTCAGGCGGCCGTCATCCCACGACCCCGTGGGGTAAGCCGACCAAGGGCTACAAGACCCGCAACAACAAGGCCACGGACAAGTTCATTGTCCGCCGCCGCAACGCGAAGTAGGAGTCAGCCCATGCCGCGCTCCGTAAAGAAAGGCCCCTTCGTCGATCTCCACCTTCTCAAGAAGGTCGACGAGTGCATTCGGACCAACAGCAAGAAGGTCATCAAGACCTGGAGCCGTCGGTCCACCGTCCTGCCGGAGATGGTCGGACAGACCTTCGCCGTGCACAACGGTCGCAAGTTCCTCCCGGTGTTCGTCACCGAGAACATGGTCGGACACAAGCTCGGAGAGTTTTCGCCTACGCGAACCTTCTACGGGCACTCCGCCGACAAGAAGGCCAAGAAGAAATAGACCGTAGGGGCTCACGCCCCTCGAGTCTCGGCCCCGGGCACATGCTGTGCTCGACCAGAGGAAGTCCCCGTGGAAGCTACAGCCCACCTCAACAATCTTCGTGTCGCACCGCGGAAAATCCGCATGGTGTTGAACGCGATCAAGAAGGCAGACGACTGCGAAATCGCACTCGCCCGCCTCAAGCTCGCGGACAAGTACGCCGCGGCGACCCTGTACAAGTTGCTCGCGTCGGCAATCGCCAACGCGGGTATCAAGTTCGGTGTCACCGAGCCGGACCGTCTCAAGATCAAAGAGGCCTTCGTCAACGAAGGCGCGACCATGCGTCGTTTCCGTCCCCGTGCGCAGGGGCGTGCCACCCGTGTCCGCAAGCGGACGAGCCACGTCACGATCGTCGTGACGGAACTGGCGTAAGGAGTAGACCATGGGCCAGAAGGTTCAACCAATTGGGTTTCGACTCGGGGTCACCAAGACCTGGGCGTCGAAGTGGTACGCTGAGAAGGGCTACGCAAAGTGGCTCCGCGAAGATCTGACGATCAAGCGCATCATCAAAGAAAAGATGGTGCACGCTGGTATCGCCAAGGTCGAGATCGAGCGCTCGTCGACCAAGTGCACCGTCAATGTGCACACGGCTCGCCCGGGTATCATCATCGGCAAGAAGGGCCAGGGTGCCGAGCTCCTCAAGGGCGACATCCAGAAGCTCACCGAGTCGAAGGTCTATCTCAACATTCACGAGGTCCGGAAGGCCGAGACCGATGCCCAGCTCGTCGCCGAGAACGTCGCGACGCAGCTCGAGCGTCGCGTCTCCTTCCGCCGCGCGATGAAGAAGGCCGTGCAGACCGCGATGAAGTTCGGCGCCAAGGGCATCCGCCTGAACGCCTCGGGCCGTCTCGGTGGCGCAGAGATGTCGCGCAAGGAATGGTACCGCGAGGGCCGCGTGCCCCTGCATACCCTCCGCGCCGACATTGATTACGGGCTCGCACTCGCCAAGACGACCTACGGGATCATCGGCGTGCAGTGCTGGGTCTACAAGGGCGACGTGCTGAAGGAGCGGCGTAAGCAAGTGCGCCGCTAGTGGTCTGGACCTCACGGTCCAAACCCGATGGCTCACCTGTAACGCTGAGGAGCTCGAGACATGCTCTCACCTAAAAGAACCAAATTCCGCAAGGCCCAGAAGGGCCGCATCCGTGGGCTCGCGCGCACTGGTAGCGAAGTCAGCTTCGGCGACTTCGCCCTCCAGGTGACGGTCGCCGGGTGGCTTACGGCGCGTCAGATCGAAGCGGCTCGTATCGCGATGACGCGCTACGTGAAGAGAAAGGGCCAGATCTGGATCCGGATCTTCCCCGACAAGCCGATCACGAAGAAGCCGGCCGAGACCCGAATGGGTACCGGTAAGGGCGCCGTGGAATACTATGTGGCGTCGGTCGGTGCCGGCCGCGTCCTCTACGAGATGCGTGGTGTGGACGAGGCGACGGCGCGTGAGGCTTTCCGCCTTGCAGCGACGAAGCTCCCGCTCCCGACCCGCTTCCTCAAGCGTGACGAGGTGGTGGCATGAGCGCCGCAGAACTGAAGCAGATGGATCTCGCCGACCTCAAGGCGAAGGTCAAAGCCCTGGAGGAAGATGTGTTCCGCGTGCGCTTCCAGCATGCGACCTCGCAGCTCCAGGATGCCACCAAGCTGGGCAAGACGCGTCGCGAGCTGGCTCGCGCCAAGACGGTCCTTCGCCTCAAAGAACTGGGCAAGTAAGGACGACCGACGATGTCCACGCAAGGCAACAAGAAGACGATGATCGGGCTCGTCGCGAGCGACAAGATGACCAAGACCATTGTGGTCGAGGTCACCCGCCGCATGAAGCACCCCATCTACCACAAGTACGTTCAGAGCCGTCAGCGCTACAAGGCGCACGACGAGAACAACGAGGCCAAGGTCGGCGACCGCGTCCTCATCGAGGAGTGCCGACCGCTCTCGCGCGACAAGCGCTGGCGCATGAAGCAGATCCTCGAGCGAGCACTCTGATCAAGCCAACAGGCAAGTCCCTGACGTGCCGTCACTGACGGTAGCCGAGGGATCAGGAGACCAACAATGATTCAGATGCAATCTTGCCTCGCAGCCGCTGACAACAGTGGCGCGAAGCGCCTCCAGTGCATTAAGGTGCTCGGCGGCTCAAAGCGCAAGTACGCCTCCATCGGCGACATCATCGTCGTCTCGGTGAAGGAAGCGATTCCCAAGGCGAAGGTAAAGAAGAAGGACGTCGTGCGCGCGGTGATCGTGCGCACGTCGAAGGAAGTGCAGCGTCCGGACGGGTCGAAGATCCGATTCGACGAGAATGCCGCTGTGCTGATCAACGCCGCTGGCGAGCCGATCGGTACGCGCATCTTCGGGCCGGTTGCGCGCGAGCTCCGCGCCAAGCGCTTCATGAAGATCGTGTCCCTCGCGCCCGAAGTGATTTGAGGAGTACAGCCGGTGCAACGCATCAAAAAGGGCGACAAGGTCCGCGTCATTGCGGGCAAGGATAAGGGGAAGGAGGGCAAGGTCCTCGGCTTCACCAATGATGGGGCTCGCGTGCTGGTCGAGAAGCTGAATCTCGTCAAGCGCCACACCCGACCGACGGCCTCCAACCAGGCGGGCGGTATCATCGAGAAGGAAGCGGGCATCGAGCTCACGAACCTCATGCCCCTCACCCCGAGTGGCAAGCCGACGCGCGTCCAGTTCCGGATCAACGCCGATGGCAAGAAGGTCCGTTACAGCGCGAAGCATGACGAGTATCTGGACTGAGGAGTACGATCATGCCGCGCCTGTCCGACAAATATAAGAAAGAGATCGTGCCCGCACTCATGCGGGACTTCGGCTACTCGAACGTGATGCAGGTGCCGAAAGTCACCAAGGTGTCCGTGAACATGGGCCTTGGTGAAGCGGTCCAGAATCCGAAGATCATCGACGCCTGCCTCGAGGAGCTCTCCGCCCTCACCGGCCAGAAGCCGATCATCACGCGTTCGAAGAAGGCCATCGCCGGCTTCAAGCTGCGCGCGGGTCTGCCCATCGGCATCAACGTCACGCTCCGTCGTGACCGGGCTTTCGAGTTTCTCGATCGCCTGCTGTCGCTGGCGCTCCCGCGTGTGCGCGACTTCCGCGGCATCTCGCCGAAGGGATTCGACGGGCGTGGCAACTTCACCCTCGGGCTGAAAGAGCAGATCATCTTTCCCGAGATCAACTACGACAAGGTCCAGAAGGTGAAGGGGATGAACATCACCATCGTGACCACGGCCAAGACCGATGACGAGGCGAAGAAGCTCCTCGACTATCTCGGCATGCCGTTCCGGAAGTGACCCGGTTTATCCCCTCGAGGAAATCACCATGACCATGACCGACCCCATCGCCGACCTCTTGACCCGCATCCGCAATGCGCAGCAGGCGGGGCACGACGCTTTCAAAGTCGCGAGCAGTCGCGCGAAGATCGCGATCGTCAAGATCCTGAAAGATGAAGGCTACATCGCCGACTTCACCGTGGCGGCCGAAACGCCCCGCGACGTCGTTGAGGTGAAGCTGCGCTATGCCCGCGACGGCAAGGGCGCCATCCACAATATCCAGCGTCAGTCGACGCCGGGACGCCGAGTATATGTGAGCGCGAAGGAGATCCCGCAGGTCCAGAGTGGCCTCGGACTCGCCATCGTGAGCACGTCGCGCGGTGTCCTGCCTGGCCATGTCGCCCGTGCCGAGAACGTCGGCGGCGAACTCATCTGCACCGTGTGGTGATTTGCTGGGCCTCTTGTAGTAGAGGCCTCGCAAAATGATCTTCGGAACCCGGCTCGCGAGAGTCGTGCGGCCCACGAAGAATAAGGATTCGAGATATGTCACGCATCGGAAAACAGCCGATCGAAATCGCGCCGAAGGTGAAAGTCGCCATCTCGGGGCCCTCGGTGAAGGTCGAAGGACCTCTCGGGACCCTGGAGCGTACGTTCCGCGGAGTGAAGTTCGTCAACGACGGCAAGACCATCCAGGTCGAGCCAGTCGATCAGAGCCGCTTCGCGCGAGCTCTGTGGGGTCTGTCGCGCACGCTCCTCAGCAATATGATGACGGGCGTGTCGAAGGGCTTCGAGCGCACGCTCGAGATCAACGGCGTCGGTTATCGCGCCGAGGTCAAGGGCAGCGAGCTCACGCTCACCCTCGGCAAGAGCCATCCGGAAGTCTTCGAGCTTCCCAAGGGCATCAAGGCTGAGGTCGACAAGCAGACGATCCTGAAGCTGTCGGGCGTGGACAAGGAGCTTCTCGGCCAGACGGCCGCCAAGATCCGTTCGTTCCGGCCGCCTGAGCCCTACAAGGGCAAGGGCGTCAAGTACCAGGAAGAAGTCATCCGCCGTAAGGCCGGCAAAGCCGCGAAATAAGGGGCACGAACATGACCGTACAGAAGCGCACCCCGCGGCAGCGGCGCAAGCTCAGCATCAGGAAGAACCTCTCGGGCACGGGCGAACGTCCGCGCATGAGCGTGTTCCGCTCGAACAAGCACATCTACGTGCAGGTGATCGACGACACCACCGGCAAGACGCTGGCAGCAGCCTCGACGCTCTCTCCCGAGCTCGAGGGCAAGCTGGAAGGCGACAAGAAGGAGGCCGCGAAGTTGGTCGGCGAGCTCGCCGGTCAGAAGTGTATCGCTGCGAAGATCGAAGCAGTGGTGTTCGATCGCAACGGCTTCATCTATACGGGCCGCATCGCGGCGCTCGCCGATGGCGCGCGCTCCGCAGGTCTCAAGTTCTAATTGAAATCCGGCTGGCCGCACTGCGGCCCGTCGAAGGATGAGCAGCCGCGAGAGCGGTCTTGCTCGAGAGGAGTCCGCACGTGGCTCGTGAGAAGACGAATCGTGACAGGCGTGAGCGCGACGACCAGGGTCCCGGCAGCGAGTACATCGACCGGGTCGTGGCCATCAATCGCGTGGCGAAGGTCGTAAAGGGCGGACGCCGCTTCAGCTTCTCGGCGCTTGTCGTCGTGGGCGACGGCAAGGGTCGCGTGGGCGCAGCGCTCGGCAAGGCCGGCGAAGTTCCCGAAGCGATCCGCAAGGGCAAGGAGCAAGCGATAAAGAGCATGTTCCGCGTGCCTGTGCTCGGTTCCACGATCCCGCACGAGGTCACCGGCCATCACGGGGCGGGTCTCGTGCTCCTCCGTCCGGCTTCGGAAGGCACGGGCGTCATCGCTGGTGGCGCGGTTCGCGCGATCGTCGAGGCGGCCGGCATCCATAACATCTTGACCAAGTGCATCGGTTCGAGCAACTCGCACAACGTCGTGCATGCGACGGTGAAGGCGCTGCAGGGACTGACCTCGATCGAGGACGTCGCTGCCCGCCGTGGGTTGAGCAACGAAGAGATGCACCGCCGCCACGTGGCGAGGTAAGTGATGAGCAACGCAAAGAAGTCGCCGCCGGCATTGCCGCCGGCTCCGCCTGCGGTTCCCGCAGCGAAGAAGCCCGCACCTGCCAAGGGTGCGAAGAATGCCAAGGTCATCGTGCGCCTGGTTCGCTCCAGCTCACGCGCCGACATGTTCCAGTCCGCCAACCTGAAGGGCCTGGGGCTTCGCAAGATCAACGACGTGTCCGAGCTCGAGGACACTCCGTCGATTCGCGGCATGATCAGCAAGGTTTCCCATCTCGTCGCGGTCGAGAAGGCCTAACGACCCCTCACCGTTCGACGGTGTTGGACAGCGCTTCACTGCAGCGTCCAACTCCACATCGAGGTCCTGTCATGAATGAGCTCTCGAACCTCGCGCCCAGACCGGGCGCCCAGAAAGATCGCAAGCGCGTGGGTCGTGGCCCTGGCTCCGGCCTCGGCAAGACCTCGGGTCGCGGTGTGAAAGGCCAGAAGGCCCGCACCTCGATCATTCGGCCGGGCTTCGAAGGCGGCCAGACGCCGCTTATTCGTCGTGTCCCGATCCGCGGCTTCAACAACGCTGCGTTCCACATCAGCTATCAGATTGTGAACCTGTCGGACCTGGCGGAGTTCGCGGCTGGCACGGTGGTCACGCCGGAGCTCCTGGCGGAGGCTGGGATCATCCGCAAGGCGGGCGAGCTGGTGAAGGTCCTCGGCGGCGGTGCTCTCGGGCACAAGCTGACCGTGAAGGCTCACAAGTTCTCGAAGAGCGCCGAAGACAAGATCAAGGGCAAGGGTGGGGCGGTCGAGCTCCTGGGTGCTGCCTCCGCGCAGCAGGGGTAGTACGTGGCTAGCAACATCGCCAATATCGGCAAGGTGGCGGAGCTGCGTTCGCGGCTCCTCTTCACGTTGCTCATCCTCGCTCTCTATCGCATTGGCGTGTTCATCGCCGTGCCTGGCGTCTCGCGTGACGTGATCAGCGAGCGCATGGGCGATGGTGGCGGCTTCCTTGGTCTCTTCTCGATGTTTTCGGGAGGTGCTCTTGAGCAGTTCTCGGTCTTCGCTCTCGGCGTGATGCCTTACATCTCGTCGAGCATTATCGTACAGCTCTTGACGGTGGTCGTGCCTTCGCTTGACCGTCTCAAGAAGGAAGGCGATGCGGGCACCAAGAAGATCAACCAGTACACCCGCTACGGGACGATCATCCTCGCTGTCATACAGGGTCTCGGCCTTGCGGCGTTCATCCAGGGTGGCAGCACTCTTGGGACGACCAACCCGAACGCGATCCTCGAGCCCGGCTTCTGGTTCACGTTCGTGACTGTGGTGACGCTGACGACCGGCTCTATGCTCCTCATGTGGATGGGCGAGCAGATCCAAGAGCGCGGGATCGGCAACGGAACGTCGATGATCATCTTCGCAGGCATCGTCGCGTCGATGCCCTCGCACATCGTTCAGACTTTCAGCATGTCGGAGCTTGCCGGTGGCAAGATCCAGACGCCGACCATCCTGCTCATCGGCCTCATCATCGTGGGTGTCATTGGCGCCATCGTGTTCTTCGAGCGTGGACAGCGGCGCATCCCTGTAAGGTACGCCAAGAAGGTCGTGGGACAGCGCATGTACGGTGGCCAGAACACCTACCTGCCGCTCAAGATCAACACCGCTGGCGTCATCCCCCCGATCTTCGCGAGCTCGCTGCTGCTCTTCCCGAACATGATCGCCGGCATCTTCCCGGGTACCGCGGTCCAGGACTGGTTGAACACCCACCTCCAGCACGGCACGACGCTCTACACCCTGCTGTATGTCGCGCTCATCGTCTTCTTCTGCTTCTTCTACACCGCGGTCGTGTTCAACCCGATCGATGTGGCTGACAACATGAAGAAATTCGGTGGCTTCATCCCCGGTATCCGTGCCGGTAAGAAGACGGCCGAGTACATCGACCGCGTGCTGTCGCGCGTGACGATGGGCGGTGCGATCTACATCTCGGCGGTATGCGTGTTGCCGGTCTTCCTACAGACCGAGTTCAATGTGCCTTTCAGCTTCGGCGGCACGGGTCTCCTCATCGTGGTGGGCGTCGCGCTCGACACGGTGCAGCAGATCGAAAGCCACCTGATCACCCACAACTACGAGGGCTTCGGCGGCCCGGGTCAGAAGACCCGTGGACGTCGCGCTCGCGGTTAGCAGCCATGGCGCGGAGCGATGGGCGACGTTTCGGTGTCGTCCCTCACCCGATGCTTGCAATCGCAAGCGAGCCCGGGTAAACGTCCGCGCCCTTTGGCGCCAGAGGATAGAGCCATGAAGGTTCGAGCGTCTGTCAAATCGATTTGTGAGAAGTGCAAGGTCATCAAGCGGCGCGGCGTCGTTCGTGTGATCTGCGAGAACCCGCGTCACAAGCAGCGGCAGGGATAAGAGACTATGGCACGCATCTCAGGCGTTGACCTCCCGCGTCGGAAGCCCATCTGGATTGCTCTCACAGCGATCTACGGTGTCGGTCGCACCAACTCGGTCGAGATCTGCCAGAAGGCAGGCATCGACATCACGCGCAAGTCGGACACGATCACCGATCAGGAGATCGCCCGAATCCGCCAGATCCTGACGGACGGCTATCGTGTCGAAGGCGACCTTCGCCGCGACGTGTCGCTGAACATCAAGCGGCTGATGGACCTTGGTTGCTACCGTGGACTCCGGCATCGCCGTGGTCTGCCGGTGCGCGGCCAGCGTACCAAGACGAACTCGCGTACCCGCAAGGGGCCGAAGCGTCAGCCGATCAAGAAGAAGAAGTGATGATTCCCATCCCGACTCTGTCGGGTTTGGGCCTGACACTCGCGGGGCGCTACCGCGCCTGCCGCAGAGGATTCTGAACGATGGCAACTCCGGGCCGTAAAAAGGTCAAGAAGAACATCCCGACTGGTGTCGTGCACATCCAGTCGACGTTCAACAATACGATCATCACCGTGACCGATGCTCAGGGCAATGCCGTGAGCTGGTCGTCGTCGGGCAAGCGTGGCTTCAAGGGCTCGCGTAAGTCGACGCCGTTTGCGGCGCAGCTCGCGGCGGAAGACGCTGCGAAGGTCGCGCAGGAGCACGGCATGCGTACGGTTTCGGTGTTCGTGAAGGGCCCTGGGTCCGGTCGCGAGGCCGCTCTCCGGGCGCTCCAGATGGCGGGCTTCAAGATCACCTCGATCCGCGACGTGACGCCGATCCCGCACAATGGCTGCCGTCCCCCGAAGCGCCGCCGCGTCTAGCGAAGTCGCTCTGCGATAGAGGTCTGTCGAAGGGCGTCTTCTTGGATACGGCACCAGAGGGATTGTCCTCTGATGCGCATAGATTTGGTTGAGGCGGCCCTCGTCCTGAGGTAGCCGCCTCTTCTTGTTTCTAGTGTCTGTGATTGCGACATCTGCACATGGTGGCCGGGGTTTCCGGCAGAGAATGCAGCGGTCGCTCAGATAAGCTCATTTAGAGCATCGAGGTCCCTGTGGATTATCGCAATTGGCGTCAGCTCATCCGCCCGAAGAAGCTGGAAGTCGATCACGAGACCCTTACGCCGAAGTACGGCCGCTTCAATGCGGAGCCGCTCGAGCGTGGGTTCGGCATCACGGTCGGCAACTCGCTTCGCCGCATCCTGCTCTCGTCGCTGCGCGGCGCGGCGATCATCGGCTGCGAGATCGAAGGTGCACTGCACGAGTTCCAGAGCGTGCCGGGCCTCGTCGAGGACGTGGCCGACATCATCCTGAACCTCAAAGAAGTGCAGCTCAAGCTGCTCGTCGATGGGCCGAAGACCTTCAGCTTCACGAAGTCGGAGTCGGGCCCGGTCACGGCCAAGGACTTCGGGGTCAGCCCGCACATCGAGATCATGAACCCCGACCAGCACATCTGCACGGTCGCCGAGGGTGGCAAGTTCGAGATCCGCTTCATCGTCGACCACGGCAAGGGCTACAAGCCGGCCGAGGAGAACAAGCAGGAGGACTGGCCTGTCAACATGATCGCGACCGACGCGATCTTCAGCCCGATCCGCAAGGTCAACTACCGCGTGACCAACGCGCGCGTGGGTCAGCGTACCGACTACGACAAGCTCACGCTCGAGGTGTGGACGTCGGGCGCGGTTCTGCCGGAGGACGCGGTCGCCCTGGCGGCCAAGGTCCTCAAGGACCAGGTCCAGATCTTCATCAACTTCGATGAGGAGATCGAGCCGGAGGAAGTGAGCGAGGAGAAGATCGAGCCCCTCAACGAGAACCTCTACCGCACGGTGGATGAGCTCGAACTCTCGGTCCGCTCGGCCAACTGCCTCCAGAACGCGAACATCCGCTTCATCGGCGAGCTGGTTCAGCGTTCGGAGGCGGAGATGCTCAAGACGAAGAACTTCGGCCGCAAGTCCCTCAAGGAGATCAAAGAGATCCTCCAGGAGATGGGGCTGTCGCTGGGTATGAAGCTCGAGTCGTTCGACCCCGAGCGTCACTTCGCGGCCAACGCGAAGCACTGACCTTCGTACGGCCTTGTCGCTTGACGGGCCTCGCGAAATTCGGCATCTGCCAAAACCCGAGCCGGCGTACCGCGAGGTCGCCGGCTTTTGTGTCATTCGCTGTGATCGGCGATTGGCGTCAACATCGAAGGGCTCGCACGCGAGCATCCTTCGGCCAACGAACGGGTCCTCGAGACCGGCCGGGCCTTCTACGAAGGGCGGCGAGTAAGCAGGAGCATTGAAATGCGTCATCTCAAGAAGGGCCGAGAGCTCAGCCGTCCCACCGCCCATCGCCTCGCGATGCTCCGCAACCTCGCCACCTCGCTGATCGAACACGGTAAGATCCAGACGACCGACACGCGCGCCAAGGAGCTGCGTGGTGTGGTCGAGCGCGTGATCACGACCGCCAAGCAGGACACCCTGCACGCGCGCCGCATGGCGATGAAGGTCATCCGTACCCGCGAGGCGCTGTCGAAGCTGTTCGACGTGATCGCTCCCGGTTACGCCGAGCGCCACGGCGGCTACACCCGCATCATCAAGGTCAAGACGCGCCACGGCGATGCGGCGCCGATCTCGCTGATCGAGCTCCTTCCGGCCGGCGCCCCCACGGGCAAGGCGGGCAAGGGCCCGGCCGCGCCGAAGGTGAAGAGCGTGGCGCCGAAGTCGAAGGAGCAGTTCGACAAGTAAGCTCGGATGCCCGGTCGGAGAGGTGCCTGCGGGCGCCCTCTGATCAGGGAGCGCGAGCGAGTAGGCATGGTGAAAGTCATGCTTGACACACGCGAAGTGAGTCCCTAAAAGTCCGACCCCGTTGGGGAGCTGTTCGAAGGCAACTTCGCGAATGACTCCCTGGCGCCCACGCGAGTGGGATGGTCGGGGATCGTCCAACGGCAGGACTCCAGATTCTGATTCTGGCTATCTAGGTTCGAATCCTAGTCCCCGAAATTACAGTAAATACGTGAACGATGCGCGAAGGTGACCCCTTCGACAGCGATTCGCGAGACGCAGGCGGGAAACCGCTTGACAGGGGGGATGGGCGCAAGCAAAAGCCTCCCTGAGACGGTGACAGCGCAGCGATGCGTGACTCCGTCAGGATGGAGCGTTCGTCTAGTGGCCTAGGACGCTGGCCTCTCACGTCGGTAACACGGGTTCGACTCCCGTACGCTCTACCAAACCGGAACCCGCTCTCCTCACAAGGGAGAGCGGGTTTCGTACTATTCGCGGCAACCTGGAACTTCAGGTTTTCTCGAGCAAAATCGTGGGCAGCCGCTACGTGGCCTTCGCTCACGACGCGGGCAGCCACTACGTGGCCTTCGCTCACGACGCGGGCAGCCACTACGTGGCCTTCGCTCACGACGCGGGCAGCCACTACGTGGCCTTCGCCCACGACTTCGCAGTCAGCTTGCTGGCCGCGAACATGACATCCAGTTTGATTCGGGGGGCGTTCGTCCAGAGGCCTAGGACGCTGGCCTTTCACGCCGGTAACACGGGTTCGAATCCCGTACGCCCTACTCCCCCGCGCTGGTGGTCCGAAGTCGATGTCGCTCGCCACGCGAGTGCGTCCGTCATTGTTGGAGCCTCACAGGGACAAGACGTCCTCGATGCGGGCGAAGACATCGCGACGCCAGCGGGTGAGTGTGCTGGTGCCATCGAGGAGGCGGCGCGTCTCGTCGATCACGGCCGCGAGGTTGATGAGGTTGCAGTAGGGGGCGCTCTCGGAGCGGGCGCCGATCTCGGCGGGTAGGGCGCCGTCGAGCGGCAGCATCCAGCCGGCCATCTTGCGCGTGTCGCCGGCGAGCAGGGCGCGCACGGCGACGTGGGCGAGGCGGCTCGCGAGCAGGCGATCGAAGGCCGAGGGGCGCCCGCCGCGCACGACATGGCCGAGCACCGTGACGCGCGTCTCGACGGGTGGGCCGGCTTCGCCGAGCAACTCGACGAGGCGGGCATCTACGCGCGTCTTGAGTTCGTCGTTGCGCAGAAGGGTACCTTCGGATTTGATGACCACGACGCGCTGCGGGCGGCCGGCGCCCTCGCGGGCGCGGATGACGGTCTTGGCGATCAGCTCGACGACCTCGTCTGGGGTCTTTTCGGCTTCGCGGAACAGGACCGCATCGGCACCGGCCGCGATCGCGGCGGTCATCGCGAGGTAGCCGCAGTCGCGCCCCATGACCTCGACGATGAAGGTGCGGTCGTGGGCGGACGCAGTGTCGCTGATCTTGTCGCAAGCCTCGACGATCGTGTTCATCGCGGTGTCGACGCCGATCGCCATCCCGGTCAGGCCGATGTCGTTGTCGATCGAAGCCGGAATGCCAACCACCGAGAAGGACACGTCCGGGGCTTCGCCAGGGTCGGTGAGCGCCAGCGCGCCGGTCAGGGAGCCGTTGCCTCCGATCACGATGAGGCCGCCGACATTGGCGGTCGTGAGGTGCTGGCGCGCTTTGTCGCGAGCGTCTGGCTGGTGCATCTCCAGGCAGCGTGCGGAGCCCAGGGTGGTGCCGCCGTCGCGCAGGATGCCACCGACATCGTTCATCGTGAGGGGCACGAAGTCACCGCGCAGGAGCCCACGGTAGCCATTACGAACGCCGAGCACGTTGTAGCCTTCGGCGATGCACAGGGCGGTAGCAGCGCGAATCGCGGCGTTCATGCCGGGGGCGTCGCCACCGCTGGTAAGGAGGGCGATGCGGCGGTCGCGTGGGATCGCGGTGGCCATTGTTGGCCTCAGGTGAGCTGGATCGAGATCGTCGCAGTGTCGAGGCCGAGCGCGCGGGCGACGCGCATCACGTAGGCCTCTTCGGCAGGATGCAGGATCCGGTCGGCGCCGACGACGCGCGCGAGCAGCGAGAGCACCGCCATCCGGTCGTCATCGGTGGCGAGCGTCAGCTTGGCGCACGCGGCGGCGATGTCGAAGCTCTCGGGGTCGAAGCGATCCATGAGCTGGCTCACGTGCTCGGGCAGGCTCGTCGTCTCGACGAAGTCCTTGAGCTGCTCGGCGATGGCGACGATCTCTACGGCGACCTTGGTGCCGTCCGCCCAGGCCGCGGCGAGCATCAGCTCGGCCAGGGCGCCGAGCTCCTGCACGTGGACTTCGGTCGTCGCGACCGTCTGCCTCTTGCGGCGGGGGCGGTCGCCGGGGCGTTGGATCCGCGGATCGTGACCGTCGTTCGGGGTCGAGCCCATGTGACTGCTCCTGTGTGCGGGGCGCTGTATCGTGAGGCGCGAGGCAGCATAGCGCGGGTGGCGTTGCTCGGGAATCCGGCCTACCCTTCGGCCATGGCATACCGGGATCAAGGATTCCTGACCGTGCTGGTGGTCGACGACGACCCGCAGCTCAGCGATCTCGTGAGCCGGATCGTGCTCGGCGAAGGACACCAGGTGGTCAGTGCTGGGTCGGCCGAGGCGGGCCTCGAGCAGCTGCCGTATCACGTGTTCGATGTGGCGATCCTCGATCATCGCCTGCCTGGGATGGAGGGCATGGTGCTCGGTGAGTACCTGCATCGCAACAATCCGCAGATGGAGGTCGCCTTGATGACGGGCGACCCGGATCCGCGGTTGCATCGGGTAGCCGAGGCCGCGGGTCTGGTGCTCCTCGCGAAGCCATTCGATGTCGAAGATATCGAGCGGCTGTTGGCGCGTGCGGTGAAGCGCGACCTCGCACGTGCCGAGGCGCAGACGCCAGCCGCAGCCGACCCGAGCTCGGGTGGGCCGGTCGACCTGCTGCCGCACTTCGCGGCGCTGACCGAGGCGTTCGCGGCGCCGACGGTGCCCAATCGCATCGAGGAGCTGTTGTCGCGGCGGGTGCGTGAGGCGCTCGAGCAGATCCGTTATCGCGATGGCTTCGACGAGCGGGCGCGGGCGATTGCGTATTGCGGGCTCATCGCGGCCGAGGTGCTCGGGATCCGGTTGCCGCGCACACGCGGCGGTACCTCGATGGCGCAGTGGTACGACGAGCTGATGGTGCAGTCGGGGCGTCCCCGGGCATTTGGCAGCGAGCCTTCTTGAGCGCTCGCTGAGCGCATTGCCAATGCGGTAACGGCGTTCGAACGCAACACGGCTTGCTTGCCAGGACGCGCGATTGGTCCGATCCTCGCGCGCGCATGGCAACCCGTCCCCCTCGGGCCAATACCAACGACGCGATGGAAGCGACCGATCCCCTGGTGGGCCAGGTCATCGCGGGCAAGTACCGCATCGAGAAGCTCATCGGCGTCGGCGGTATGGGGGCGGTGTATCGCGCGACGCAGCTGGCGGTCGAGCGGCAGGTGGCGCTCAAGGTGCTGCGCCAGGTGCCAGGGGTGTCGGAGCATCAGCTGGCAGAGCGGTTCAAGCGCGAGGCGCACGCGACGTCGCGGCTGCATCATCCGAACACGGTGCAGGTGATCGACTTCGGTGAGGAGGCGGGGCTCCTCTACCTGGTGCTAGAGCTGCTCGAGGGGTCGCCGCTCTTGCGCGTCATTCAGCGCGACGCGCCGCTCGCCCCGGAGCGGGTCGCCTCGATTGGCAAGCAGATCGCCAAGTCGTTGGCCGAGGCGCATGCCGAGGGGATCGTCCATCGTGATCTGAAGCCCGACAACGTCTTCATCTGCAACTATCACGGCGACCCTGACTTCACGAAGGTGATGGACTTCGGGATCGCGCGCATTGTGACCGCCGATGTCGCGATGACGCGCACCGGCATGATGATCGGCACGCCCAAGTACATGGCGCCCGAGCAGGCGATGGCGAAGAAGGTCGGGCCGACCGCGGACCTCTATGCGCTGGGGGTGATCCTGTTCGAGATGTTGACCGGTGTGCCGCCGTTCTCGGGGGACTCGGGCATGGCGCTGGCGCTGGCGCACATCAACGAGCCGCCGCCGCCGCTGATGTTGCCGGGTTATCCCGAGCCGCTGGCTGAGGCTTGGCGCGGGCTCGTCGGGTCGCTCTTGATGAAGAACCCGGAGAAGCGGGCGCAGTCGGCGAGCCAGGTCGCGGGGTGGCTGCAGCAGGTCGAGGTCGACGCGCGACGGTGGGCCGAGGTCGGCGTGTCGCCGCTCTTGTCGACATTGCCGGGGCGGGACCCGCAGGCGACGTATGATGGGCCGACGCCACGCTCGACGGTGACCATTGCGCAGGCCGTTGGTCGGCCGCGTGACGTCAATCGCGTGTGGGTGTGGACCGCCGCGCTGGCGTTCATGATCCTCGGTGGGCTGGTCGCGTTCTTGTTGGTGCGGCCGAGCAAGCGGGTGGCTGCGCCAACGCCGCCGGGTGCGAGCGCGCCCGCGACACCGGACGCGACGAGCGGCGACTGAGCGCGATGGCGACGAGGCGTTGTGGGCGGGCGCTTGGTTCCGCTATCATGGCGCCGATGTTCAAGAGCGCTTTGCTGGGTTTGATGGTGGTCGGTGTGTGCCTCGTCGCGGGTGCATGCTCGTCCGATACGGCCAACCCGGTCGATACACAGGTCGAAGACAGCGAGGTCGTCGATACGCGCCCCGAGGTCAGCGACACCGCAGATACGCGGCCAAGCGGCGACCTGTGCGTGCCCGATGCGCTGTTCTGTATCTCGCCGCGCGAGTCGGGGCGCTGTGATGCGACGGGTGCTGCGATCGCGACGCGCACGCCATGCGAAGGCGCGACCGCGTGCGAGCCTGCGACGGGCTTGTGCCGCGCGACTATCTGCGAGCCCGATGCGCAGGTGTGCTTGAACTTGCGCGAGTACCAGGTCTGCAAGTTCGACGGCAGCGGCTACGGCGAGGTGGCGAGCTGCGTCGACCCGTTGTTCTGCGCCAACGGCAAGTGCCGTGCGTGCGTCGAGAACGAGGTCGAATGCCTGAGCGATACGACGTATCGGCGTTGCGCCGAGGACGCGTCGGCGTGGTCGAGCGAGCTCGTCTGTCAGAACGATCATCGCTGCGACGCGAGTGGGGCCGAGGTGGGCTGCAAGCGCTGCGGGCTTGAGAAGACGTGCGTAAACGATGGCAAGGCGCGCGCGTCGTGCACCTCGGGCGAGATCGTCTGGCAGCAGGACACGACCTGCAAGGCGAGCGAGCACTGCGTCGACGGCGACTGCATCGCGTGCAGCGCGAACGCGACCGAGTGCCTCACCGAGACCACGTATCGGACATGCCAGAGCGACGGCAAGGCGTGGAGCACGACGCTGACGTGCGCCGAAGGCGAGGCATGTCTCTTCGACGAGACGCAGCCCGTCGGCGAGACGCGTCGCGGTAGATGCCTGCCGTATGCGTGCTCGCCGCGCGTGTTGTTGTTGGTCGACTACTCGGGATCGATGGGCTCGAACTGGGGGTCCGTGCAGGCGTCAGTCGCCAAGCTGGTCGCCGAGAATCCGGATTTGCGCTTTGGTCTCAAGTCGTTCCCGGATGTGAACGACGGCAGCTGCGAGGTGTCGAAGAACCTCGAGATCCCGTTCGGCGAGGACAACGCGGACGCGTTCGATGACTGGTTCGTCGCCCACCCGCCCATTGGGGCCACGCCGCTGGCGGACGGCATCGAGGCGATGCGCGCGAACGCGGGGGAGATCTTTGGCGACCTCGGTGGCAGCCTGATCGTGCTGACCGATGGCGAGGACTCCTGCTATTTCAACCAGGGCCTGGGGATCCAGACGTTCCTCGCGCTCGCGACGAGCGGGCTCTACATCGACAGCCACGTCACGACGTACTCGATCGGCTACTCGTTTGGCGGTAGCTCGCCGGTCGAGCTCGACACAATCGCCATCAACGGCGGTAGCGGACTGCGCCAGCACATCCCGGCGGGCAGCGAGGAAGAGCTGAACGACGCCCTCAACGGCGTCATCGACAAGGTCAAGTTCTGCCGGCCGCCGCCGCTGTCCGAGTGAGTCGTTGGCGAGTCACTTCGTTCAAGCGCAGCGCTGGCGCATCGCCTCGTAGAGCAGCATCGCACCGGCGGCGGCGACGTTGAGCGAGTCGGCGATGCCGTGCATTGGAATCAAGATGCGCTGATCGGCGGCGGCGAGCCAGGCCTCGGGCAGGCCGGTTGCCTCGGCGCCGAGCACGAGGCAGGTCGGGCCGCGCAGGTCGTGTTGCCAGGGTGGGCGTGCGGTCGCGCCGAGTGCGGCGGCAAAAAACTGGAGGCCCGCGGCGCGGCCGGATGCGAGTAGGGCGTCGGTCGTGGCGATGGCGATCGGCAGCGCGAAGACAGTGCCGAGGCTCGCGCGGACGGCATTGGGTGAGAGTGGGTCGCTCGTGCCTTCGAGCAGCACGACGCCGCTGGCGCCGATGCCGTCGGCGGTGCGGAGGATCGCGCCGAGGTTGCCTGGCTTCTCGATGCCGTGCAGCGCGACGACCAGTGGCGGGCAACCTCGGCGCGACTGGAGGGCGTCGGCGAGCGGGGTCGAGCGCATCTGCATCACGACCGCGATCCCGTCCGAGCCTTCGCGAAGTGCCAGCTTGTCGAAGACGTGGGCCGAGACCGAGGTGATGCCGCGGCCGGCGGTGAGCGTGCGCAAGAGGGTGTGCGCCGCGTCTGACAACAGCTCGCGACAGACGAAGGCCGAGTCGATGCGCCAGCCGGACGCGATGGCGCGCCCGATCTCTCTCGCGCCCTCAACCAGGATGCGCTGTCGTTGCTCGCGCTCCTTGCGGTCGCGCAGCGCCGCGGCTTCTTTGATGCGGGGGTTCTGGGCGCTGGTGATGTGCAGTTCGTCGCTCACGGGGAGCGCACCCATACCGCGCCATCGAGCCAGTCGAACAGGTCGTTCGATCGCCGCACCGCACCCACGACTCGGACCTCGCCTTCGGTCTTGCCTGCGACATCGTAGAGGCCCGCGGCCGCGACGTCGGGGTAGCGGCCGAGCTCGTGCACGACCCAGCTGTTGCCATTTTCGAGGTCGCTGTCGCTTGGCGCAACCCAGAGTTCATACACGACCGCGTTGTTGCTGCCGAGGCGGTGGGCCGATGCGATGACCACGCTGGCGCCGACCCAGACGCCGGAGAAGTCGCGACTCGCCTGGCCGTCGGCGAGGCCCAGGACGGTTCGCCAACTGCCATCGACGCGGCGCAAGAGCACGTAGCCATTGTCGCCGACGACCAGCGCGTGCACGCCTCCGTCGTCCCACACGGCGATCGCGCGTGTCGCCCGGTTGGCCGGTGCGTCGGGCACGTTGCCGGGCTGCCAGGTGGCGGCGATCCCAGTCGGGTTCTCGTAGGTGTCGTTGTAGTTGAAGCCGCCGCCGAGGAACGCATCGGCGCCGAGCACGACGGAAGCGCCATTGCAGTCGCCGCTGCCATTGCACTTGGGGATGCCGCCGATCGCGCGCGGCACCGAGCCGTCGGCGCCGCCCAGGATCTGCGCGCTGCACACGACGTTGCCGCCAGACTGCCTGCAGAGGCGCAACCACTCGCCGTCATCGCCGCCGACCACCCACGCGAGGCGTGTGCGAGCATCGTTGATGCCGGCGCCCTGCACAGTGAAGATCGCGTTGATGACGCCACGGCCGCTCGCCGCGATCGCGTCGTCCCACACGCCGTCACTACTCCACTGGCCGCCATCGAGGCGCCACAGGTGGCCGTCACTGTCGCCCGCGAGGCCATCGCGCAAGCCCGCGATGCGCGCGTCCTGGAGCGTATTGGCGTGCTGGACGGGGGCGGCGGGGTTGGTGACATTCGCGAGCAAAAAGCTTTGACCTCCAAGGAAGTCGGCGGTCCAGAAGACGGCGGACCAGCCTTCGGGTCCATCGTCGAGCTCTCTCACGACCAGCCCTTGTTGGCCGTCGACGCTGGTGCCCGCGATACGCGTGAGCGAGTAGCCGCGGCAGTTGCCGGCGATGCACATGTCGGCCGTGGTGCCCCCATCGGCGTCGTCGCAGCGCGCGCCGCTGAGGCGCCCGAGGCACTCGTCGTCGTTGGCGCAACCCTGGATCGGGACGAAGTCGCAGCCGCCTTCGGGCAGGCACTGGTCCTGAGTGCACGGGTTGTGGTCGTCGCAGCCGGTGGCGGTGCCTTCGCACTTGCCGGCGACGCACGCGTCGATGGTGCAGATGCGGCCGTCGTCGCAGGCCGTGCCGTCGTCGGCGATGCCGGTGGTGCAGCCGACGGCGGGGTCACACGTGCTCGGGCGGCAGTTGTCGCCGGACGATGGGCAGCTGATCGGCGTCGCGAGGCAGCCGGATTGCGCAGTGCAAGTGTCGGTCGTGCAGGCGTCGCCATCGTCGCAGGTCTTCGCGGCGAACGCGCAGCCGATGCCGGGCGAGCAGCGGTCGTCGGTACACGGGTCTTGATCGTCGCACGTCAGGAGGCCGCTGCCGGCGCAGGCCGTGGCGACGCAGGTGTCGACCAGCGTGCAGGGGTCGCCGTCGTCGCAGGGGGTGTTGGGCGGGGCGGCGTCGAAGACGCAGTTGTCGGCGACACAGCGGCCGACGGTGCACGTGGTCGCGACGCACTCGCGGTCGGTCGTGCAGGCGACCGGGGCGACCTCGACTTCGGGCGCGCTCGTGTCGGCGACGACCGTGTCTTCTACCTCGGTGGCATCGGCGACGGAGCCATCGGCGACCGGGCGTGGCCGCGCGTCTTCGCCGACCTGCGCCAGCGACCCGGTCTTGTCAGCGTCGCCGCACCCGGGCCCGGTCGCCGACAGGGCGGTGAGGAGGACGAGGAACTCACGTTGAGTGCGGCGCACGGATTGGGTCCTCTTCCAGAGTGACCACCTGACCCTAGCGCCGTCTCGCCGCGAACCCAAGCGTCAACTGGGTGATGGCTGGGCGCGTCATCATGGCGTGGGCGCGAATGCTCATGGGACGCGCTCGCGCGGGCCACAATCCGGTGTTAGCTTCGGGTCCGCTGTGGCATCGGCCGTGCTCCGATGTCGCATACGTACGGTCGCCGTTGGCGGCGCCGAACCGAGTCGAGGAGGTCAAGCCATGACTGTCGCGTCAGCTCGTCCCTGGTCCCTGCGCATGGCGCCTGTCGCGCTCGCGGCGGTCGTTGCCTCGGCCGCCGTCGGCCTCGCGCGACCCGCGCAGGCGAGCGGCCTCCTGGTCGCGCGCTTTGGTGGCGAGTGGGGCCACCCGATGTCGGATGACCTCTGGGCCATCTATTACAATCCAGCGGGTCTCTCGTTGTTGACGGGCACCAAGCTCGCGATCACGGGCTCCTTCGCGTTGCGCTCGTTGAGCTACACGCGCGGCGAAGGGGCGATCGACGACATCCTCGAAGACCCGTCGGTCGGCGCAGGTACGCCGGTCGGCGATGGCGTGCTCGCGAATACCGGCGAAGCGAAGCTCTCGAACTTCCTCGCGACCCCGTTCCTCGCGATCGGCAGCAACTTCGGGCTGGAGGGCTTCGGCGCCGCGCTGGGCTTCTACGTGCCGATCGGCGGCCAGTCGATCTGGGATCGTGGCACGCCGCGCGAAGGCTTCCCGGGTGCCGAGGACGGCCCGCAGCGCTGGTGGGTCATCGAGGGATCGGCGCGCGCCTTGTACGCGACCGCGGCTGCTGGCTATCGCATCGAGCCGCTGCGCCTGTCGGTCGGCCTCGGCTTGAACGTCGTTTTCACGGCGATCGACAACCTGCAGGCACGCAACGTCGATGGCACCGACACGCTCACGATCAACGGAAATCTGCAGGAAGGTCGAGCACATACGCAGGTGTCGTCGGTCGACCTGGCGATGAGCGCGGGCCTCCTGTGGGAGCCCGTCGACAACCTCTTCATCGGCCTGAGCTACCAGAGCCAGCCGAACTTCGGCGAGCAGCGCCTGACCGGCACGGTCGACATGATCCTCGGCGGCGGCCCCGTACCCGAGGATCCGACGATCCAAGCCGAACTCCGGCAAGAGCTGCCCGACGTCATCAGGTTCGGTGTTCGTTACGGCAAGCCGAAGTGCTGGGAGGCGCGCGCGTTCATGGACTGGGCGCGCTGGTCGGTGCTGGAAGAGCAATGCATCCTGAACCGCGAGACCGGCGATCGTACGTGCGCGGGCGCCGCGCCGCCGGGCAAGATCATCATCATCCCGCGCAACTGGAAGGACGCCTGGGGCGTTCGTGCCGGCGGCAGTTGGTGGCCGACGCAGGCGATCGAGCTGGTCCTGGGCGGCGGCTATGACGGCACCTCGGTGCCCGATGAGATGGTGGAGCCCGCGTTCTATGACTCCGAGAAGGCGTCGCTGACGGTCGGCGCGAAGTTCAATCTGGCTGACGACCACCTGCAGCTCATGGTGACCTTCGCTCAGATCTTCTACTTCGACCGCGATGTCTCACCGCGAGGGCGCGTGCCGCGCGACCCGAACGTGCCGGACGGGCCGACCTACAGCGACATCGAGTCGATTGGTCTGCGCGAAGCGGTGCGCCTGCCCGATTCATCCGGGCTCTATCAGCAGTCGATCAGCGTGCTCGAGCTCGGCGTCAGCTATGCCTTCTGAGGAGGGGACCATGCGTGGTTCAAGTCATCGTTGGATGTTCGGCGCGCTCGCCGCGGTGGGGCTGATGGGCGTTGCGAGCCTGACGGCGTGCCCCGATCCCAAAGGGCGTCTCGACGACTGGTTTGGCCGCAGCGAGCCGCTGCGTAAGATCCCGAGCGCTGGCGAGTGTGTCGGCATCAGCGACATCTCGGGCTCGTATCTGCTCGGCGTCGCGGTGTCGATCGACAAGTCGAAGCCGCTCCGCTTCAAGCTCGATGTGACGGTCAACGTGGATGCCGGGACGATTGATGCGACGATGCAGCCGATCGCCGCGCCGCCCAACAATGGTGCGACCGAGCCGGGCACGCTGGTCGGCGAGAAGTTCACGGCGTCATCGCCGATCGACCCAGCGGCGGGGACGTTCTCGCTCGACTTCGGGGGCGTCGACGTACCGCTCGAGGCCAACCCGATCATCGCCGTGCCGGCTGCCGCGGACATCGCGCTGGTCGGCTGCACGGCGACGCCCGAGTCGTCGTGCGGTCTGGTCGACGGCAAGCTGACCAAGCCCATCGACCAGTCGATCGAGGGTTCGACCTGGGCGATCGTGCCGCTGCCGGACGGAACCAATCCGATCAGCATCGAGCTCGTGACCGCCTGTCCCGATCCTACCTGAGCGCTTCCAGCGCGCGCAGGGCCGCGGTCTTGACGGCCACCGAGCGCATCGCGGTTGGTTCGGCTCCGAGCAGCGGACCGTCCGCGGTGAAGGGCTCGCGGCGCCAGATCACGATGAAGAGATCGGCCGCGAAGCGGGCCAGCGTGAGGCGCTGCACGACTCGCATGGCGCGCAACGTGCGGGTCGTGCCGAGCGAGGCGAGGTCCTGACGGAGACCGCTGTCGATGCTCGGGCCAGGGTTCATCGGGTCATGCGTGAGCGACGGCGCGGACGTGTCGGGCAAGAGGATCGGGGTCTCGTCGCGAAACACGCGGTCGATGTCCGCCAGGCGCACGTCGATGTCGGCCTGGGCGATCTTGTTGCCTTCGCGGAAGCGCTCGACCTCGCCACGGGCCTTCGCGAGCGCCGCGTCGCGCTTGCCACGGCGCCACTCGTCGAGCGCGTCGGTCACGCGTGGGCTCGAGGCGCACGCGACGAACAGCAACGAGAGTGCGAGCAGGCAGTGCTTCACGCGCTGGCCCACAGCGCGGTCAGCTCTTTCGGGGCGCCCGGCACGATGACGCAAGCGCTTGAATGATATCCAGATTGTGCGAGCGGCAAAGTGTGATGTTGGCCGCTGCGAACGAGGTGCACGGTGAGCGTCATCGGAGTCGATGGGCTCGGCTTCTCGGATGGCTCGAGCACCGCCCAGAGGCGCTCGCGCCCACCTTCGAGGAACGCCCACAGGTCGGCATCGTGAGCAGCGCGTGCGCTCGCCGAGAGGTACGGGCGTACGACGCTCTCGTAGGCGAGCACGCACGTCCGTCCCTCAGGTGCTGTCGCCAGTGTCTCCAGCACGGCGCGCGTGTGACCTTCCCCGAGCACGTGCTGGCGCAGCTCGGGTGCGGGTGCGGTGCCTTCCCAGCGGCGCTCGTAAAGGGTGCGGCAGGCCTTGAAGCGATCCATGCGCTCGGGTTGGCCCGGCCAGATACAGGCTTCGAGCCAGCGTGCTTCGACCGGATCGTGCGCGTCGATCGGCGCGAGGTCGAGGCCGAGCCGCTGCTCGGGCGAGGGGAAGTCGAAGCCGGCGAGCTTGTTCATGCCGAAGCGGAACGGCACCGCGGTCCGGTCGACGACCAGGTTCAAGCCCGCCGAGCAGCCTAGGTCGGCGATATGGAACCGGCGATGCGCGAGGCCCAGCGTGATTGCCGTGAGGCCCCACGCGAACGCGCGCCCCGGCTCGTTGGTCTGGACCGAGCGCGTGCGCAGGACCGGTACGAGGCCCGGGTCGGCGAGCGCTTCGCGAAGGCGTGATGCGAGCTCGGGCGCCTCGGCGTCCATCAGCAGCTCGAGCGCCAGCGGGTGGTCCTTGTTGTCGAGCGCGCGAAAGCGCATCGCCGCCAGCAGCAGCAGCGGCCGCGCATACTCGGTCTCGAACGCACGACCGTGCCAGGCTTCAGCCAGCGGCTCGAGCAAGACAGGTGCGTCAGCGAGCGCGCGCAGCTCGCGGACCACGCGGTCGTACGAGCCCGGTCCCTCGGGCGCGTTGGCGCCTCCGATTCCCAGCTTTGGCGAGTGCAGGTCGTCTCGAAAACCGTCGCTGCCGATGCCCATCTCACTCTCGCTTGGTCGCTCAGGCACGAGCTCGATGCACACCCGAGGCAGTCCTCGTCCTGGTAGCACGTGGCAACGAGAGCGAGTAGCGTCTCGCGCCTGTCGCTCCGGAGAGCGCCAATTCTGTCTTGTGAGGAAGACGCGATGAAGGCAGCGAAGGCGAGCATGGACGAAGTCAATGTCGGGTCGAAGGCCGGCCGCATCGGAGAGATCCTCGACCGCCTGTTTCCTTCGCCGGAGATCCCGCTCGACCACGACAACACGTTCACGTTCCTGTGCGCGGTGATGTTATCGGCGCAGACGACCGACAAGAAGGTCAACGAGGTGACGCCGGCGCTCTTCGCGAAGGCCTCGACCGCGGCCGCGATGGCGGCCATCGATGTGGCGGAAATACAGGCATTTATTCGGGAAGTCGGCCTCGCACCGACCAAGGCGAAGCACCTGAAGGAGATGGCGCGGCTGCTCGTGGAGCGTCACGGCGGTGAAGTGCCCGCGACCTTCGAAGCGCTCGAGGCGCTGCCGGGTGTCGGCCACAAGACCGCGTCGGTCCTCATGGTGCAGGCCTTCGGCGTGCCGGCGTTCCCGGTCGACACGCACATCCATCGCCTGGCCGAACGCTGGGGCCTCTCCGACGGCAAGAACGTCGAGCGCACCGAGGTCGACCTGAAGGCCGCGTTCCCGCCCGACGAGTGGCATCGACGCCACCTGCAGATCATCTATTTCGGGCGCGCCTACTGCCCCGCCAAGGCGCACGTGCCGCTCGCATGCCCGATCTGCTCGTGGGCCAGCGAGCCGTACGCAGGGCTCACACCGCCAGCACTTGATCGAGGAACGAACGCGAGACGAGCGGCCGCCCAGAGGCCGACAACAGCGCCTGCTCGAGCACCCGCGAAGCCGCCCGAACCTCCTGTGGTGTCAGCGACTTCCACGATCCGGCGCGCCACGCTAAGAGCGCCTCGCGCACCGACAACGTCAGCTCCGACAGCGACTCCAGCGGCGGCAAAATCCCCGCGAGGTCGAGCGTCCTGAGCTCGAACAGCGCGAGCAGCTCTTCGCCGACACGCGCGTTCGGGTCATCGAGGTGCTGCAACGCTTTGAGCAAGAGCGCGTACACGCCCGGCTCCTGACCCCAGCTCGGCACGAGCTGCAGCACGACCTCGGCCATCGTCGACGCCAGCGCGAAGCGCACCAGGTCACCCTTCAGGAACGCGTGCGCCGACTCGACGCTGACCGTCTCCAGCAACGCGAGCTCGTCCGAGTCCTTGCCTCGCAGCGTCACGTGCACGCTGCTCAACGGCTGAATCTTCGGTCCTTTCGACGACTTACCGGGACGTCGCGCGAACCGCACGACCGTCGGGATCACCTCGTCGGTCTCGAGCAGCAAGCGGATGATCTTGTCGTCGCGCGAGTCGGCCCCCGACAGGACGATCGCGTCCGCATCCCAGCGCAGCATGGCCAAGCGTGTGCCTCGCTACTTCGTCAGCGCGAGCGACATCGGGATCGACACGCCGAAGTAGAGGAGCACGCCGACGAGATCGAGGCTGGTCGTGACGAACGGCCCGGTCGCGACCGCGGGGTCGATGCGCAAGCGCGCCAGCACGAGCGGCACGATGGTGCCGATGGTCGACGCGAGCGCCATGCCGACCGCCATCGAGAAGCCGATGCCGATCCCATCGAGCGGCTGTTCGCCCATCAGGGCCGCGACCAGCCCGACGATCAGCGCGTAGATGCCGCCGAGGCTGAGCCCAATCGCGAGCTCGCGCTTGAGCGCGGCGGCCTTCCGCTCTTCGCCGATCTGGCCGAGCGCCAGGCCACGCACGGTCACGGTCGCCGACTGCGTGCCGACGTTGCCCGACATACCGAGGATGATCGGCAGGAACAGCGCGAAGAAGTGGTGGGATGCGAGGGTCTGCTCGAAGGCGCTCATCACGACCGCCGACATGAGGCCGCCGGCACAGCTCGCGAGCAGCCACGGGAAGCGATTGCGCACGTGCGTGACGAAGCCCTCGTCGGCCATGATGGGCGAGCCGGCGCCGGCCATCTTCAAGAGGTCTTCTTGCGCCTCTTCCTCGAGCACGCCGATCACGTCGTCGATCGTTACGATGCCGAGCAGGTGCTGGTCCTCGTCGACGACCGGCACGGCGAGCAGGCCATGGTCCGACACGAGGCGCGCCACCTGCTCCTGGTCGGTCTCGGGCGTGACCGCGATGATGTCCGTCTCCATGAAGTCGCGAATGCGCTTGTGCGGCGGCGACGTGACGAGCTTGCGCAATGACAGCACGCCGACCAGCTGCATCTCTGCGTTCGTCACGTAGATGTAGTTGGCCATCTCGACGTCGTCGGACTTCTCGCGCAGCGCAATCAACGCCTCTTCCGCGGTCGTATCGGCCGGCAACGCGACGAACTCCGGGAGCATGATGCCGCCGGCGGTGTCGTCGCCGTAGGCCATCAGCTCTTCGACCTCGTGCTTCTCGTCGGTGCCGAGCACGGCCAGCACCTTGTCGCGCTGCTCATCCTCGAGGTCGGCGAGGATGTCGGCGGCGTCGTCGGTCGCCATCTCGGACAGGATGGCCGCAGCCTCGTGCGCCGGCAGCGGGTCGAGCACGCGCTTACCGAACGGCGCCGACATGTGCACGATGAGGTCGGCCTTGCTCGCCGCATCGGGCATCCGAAGAAAGACCGTGTGATGGTCCTTCTCGGAGAACGTCGACAGCACCGCGGCCAGGTCGGTCGCGCGCGTCTTGGCGATCAGCCGATCGAGATGCGACCACGATTGGCGACGGATGTAGCGTCGCAAAGTGTCATGCAGGAGGCGCTGGCGGTTGAGCTGCATACCTGCATGTCCTTCGAGCTCAGCCTCCGACTCGTCGTCGGAAGGACATCGTCAGCGTGGCGCTTGCCCCGAGAATGGCGCGGCAGGGTCGCTGCCAGGTGAGCCGGGGTTGGTTCGGTCGGCATCCAGTGACGGCAGCCCGTCGATGCGGTCGTGCATTACCGGTGCGTTCGGCAGGCGGGCCGTCGTGCCTTCGCTCGGCGTCTTGCCGCCGACCAGCAACCAGGCCGCGACGAGCAGGCCGACCGCGACCACCGCGAGCAGCGTATAGCCGCCGCGGAAGCCGCCTTCACGACGCTCAGAAACGGGCTGCAACGGCACCAGCTTGCGCTTGGGGTCGAGGCGGCGTTCGATGGAGTTGGCCGGCTTGTTCGGGTCATCGACCGAGCGCGAGCCATCGACCCCGCGCAGCCCAAGGCCGCGGATGCTCTCGTCCTGAGTGGGTTCCGGCGGGCGACCGGTCGCCTCGTACAGACGGATGAGCGTGTTGGCGTCGAGGTTCACGACGCGCGCGTAGGCGCGGATGAAGCCACGCACGAAGACGGCTGCGGGCAGCGTCTCGTAGCGACCACCTTCGAGGTGGGCGAGCGATGCGCGCGGGATCTTGGTCGCGAACGCGATGTCCTCTAGCGAGAGGTTCTTCGCGACGCGTGCGTCCCTGAGCTTTGGTCCTACCTCGTCCATCCCAGCGGTGGGTCTAATGGCTCGGGACAGGCATGTCAACCGCGACCTCGCCAAGAAGCGGCGAGAATCTTGACAGCGAGTGTGAAGCGCGCCCGCGACGTCGCGGAATCAGTCGACCTCATCGCTCGCGATACGAGTGCATGCGCGCCCGGATTTCCGAGTGCGAAAGGCAGCGTGTCGAGCTGGCGATGTTCGGTGAGTCGGAGACGAACCAACTCGCCTGCTTGCACGCTGTCCGCACGAGGTCATCAAGATCGTCAGTCGATTTGGCGCAGGCCCGCGACCGGCGTCTTGGCGGCCGCACGGCCCGCCGAGATCTGCGTCGTTAGCAACGTGCAAAGCAGCGTACCGAGCGCGACCAGCGCGAGCTCACTGACGTCGACCGTCGCCGGCAGGTGGTCGATGAGATAGATCGACGAGTCGAGCTGGTAGTCGACGGCCTGGATGATCGCAATCAGGCCGAGGCCGATGGCGAGGCCTGCGATGAGGCCGATGACCGCGACGAAGAGGCCTTGCAGCGTGAAGACGAGGCGCACGAAGCCGCTGGTCGCCCCCATCGCCTTGAGGATGGCGATGTCGGGTGTCTTCTCGTGTACGACCATCGTCTGCGAGCCAACGACCACGAAGCTGCCGACCAATATGATGATGAAGAAGAAGATCGTCAGCACGATCTTCTGAAGCTCCAAGGCGCTGAAGAGATTGATATTTTTCTCGCGCCAGTCGAAGATCTGGAAGCGGTTCTGGGTCGCCGATTCGGCCCCGGGATAGCGCAATGTGTTCACCATCTGGAACACGTTGCGCAGGCCCGAGATGAACGGAGCGTTCGTGCTGGGGGGCGAGAACTTCGGGTCGTACTCGGGCCCGACCAGGGTCGCGAGCTTGCTTTCGAAGTCGTAGGTGCGCTGGATCAGGTCCTCGAACGGGTAGGGGTCGAGTGACCGCTGGAGCCGTGCCTTGGTCGCGTCGATCGACACCAGCGAGTCGGTGCGCACGGCCAGCGAGCGCACCAGCTTGCCGCGGTTCATGAAGCGCTGCGCGACCGCGATGTTCACCAGCGCCAGCCGCGAGTCGTGATCGTGGAAGCCGGCCTCGAAGATGCCCGCGAGTTCGAAGCGAGCCGACGAGGGCAGCATGCCGAAGGGGCCGACCATCTTGTTGTCGAGACCGCGCAGCGGCGTGACGAACGTCAGCGCGTCGCCGAGCTTCGCCTGCAGCTTCTTCGCGAGGGTGCGCCCGAGCAGCACGCCGGGCAGGCGCGCGGTCACCGGCAAAAAACCCGTGAACTCCCCCGCGTGGGTCGTCGCGAGCGGCGCGTCCTTGCCGTTCCAGACGAGCGTCGACGTGTCCGACTCGGGCCGCATGTCGACGACGCGAATCAGCGCTGTTCGTTCCGCGATGACGGTGTCGGGCGACTCGGTCAGGAGGATGCTCTGCACGCGGCCGGGCGCGGGCTCCCACAGGATGATGCTGTAGGCGCGCTCCGACCGGAGATCGAGCTTCTCGCCGGTCGCCGACAACGAGAAGGTCCCGTTGGGCACCTCGATCTCGCGGCCCCATCTGGCCGGCGTGGCAGCGCTCTCATCGGTCGCCTGGGTGCCGACGCTGCCGCCATCGAGCAGCATCGGCTCTGGTGTCTCGTAGATCGTAATGATTGCGCCACTCTGCGGGACGAGTTCGACCGGAGAGGTCTTCGCGCGCAGGTCCAACGCCTTGACGCGGAAGCGGTCGGCGTCGGGCGAAGTACGCTCGTCGATCAGCACGAGCGGCGCCAGAGTTCCTGTCTGGATGAGCGTCAGGCAGCTGCCTTCGACCGGCGTGCGCAGCGTGCGCGTGGCGCCGTCGACCGACAGCCCCGGGTCCTCGCCGAGGCCGTCGAGCGGGTTGCGCGTGGCCGCATCGGCGCCGGGTGGAAGGTCGTCGGTGCGCACCAGGGCCGCGAGATCGAGCACCGATGCGACCGATGGCAGGTCGATGCCCTGCACTGTCGCACCCGCGCGATACGGCCCGTTGGCGACCATCATCTCGTCACCGGTGAGCGGCGTCGCGCCCTTGACGCCAGGCGTCGTGCGGATCGTGTCGAGCACCGCCTCGTAGTCGCGGAACGCGGACGACGTGCGGGTGACGACGAGGTGCGGGAAGATCCCAAGGATGCGATCCTGGAAGGCCTGCTGGAAGCCATCGGTCACCGCGAGCACGACCGTCAACGCGAGCACGCCGCAGGCGATCCCGACGATGCTGATGAGGGTGACCAACGACAGCGTGGTGCTACGCTTCGAGCGCGCGATGCGCAGCGCGATGAAGGCGGCTAGCTTGAGTTGGCGGAAGCGGCTCGGCAACGTGGCCCATGCGATTCGGGGGCAGCGGAGCGTGGCCCCCGCCCACCACAATTGACTGGACGTAGGGGCTTGTGTAAATGCCCTCGCCTCGAAAGGAAGCGCCCCTTACCATCGAGGACGCGTGGTCACAAGGCCCCGCTGACGGTAGGGTGCGACCCGTGCCGAGCCGTCCTGCGTGCAGGCCAGCACTTTACTGTTGATCGTCTAGAACCGGAGGATGCGATGAGGCTCGTGAGCGCGACGAAGATGTTCGGTGGAATGCTGGCGCTGGGCCTCGGAATCGCGGCTGCCGGCTGCGGCGACGACGCGATCACGCCCAACAACAAGGACATCACGGACGTCCCCTTGTTCGATGGCAGCGACGGCTTCCCGGAGACCGAGACCACGACCGACACGACCGTGCTCGACACGCGTGACACGGTCGACACCAACATCCCCGAGACGAACCCGCCCGACCTCGTGCCCGACCTCCAGCCGCCGACGGTCGTGTCGACGAGCCCGGCCGCGGGTGCCTCGGATGTGGCCCTGCCACTCGACATCACCATCGTCTTCTCGGAGCCGCTGTTCGCGACCACCATCGCGACGCAGTCGATCAAGCTGTTCGACTGGCTCGGCACCGAGGTGCCCGGCGCACCCGTACTGCAGCCCGACGGCAAGACCGTGAAGTGGAAGCCGACCACCAACAACCAGCAGCTCGTGTCGGCCTACACGATCAAGGTGATGGCCAACATCATCGCCGACCAGGCCGGCAACAAGCTCGCGAACACCGAGGAGTTCACGTTCACGACGGCGAACTACCCCAACCAGGACGGCTACCGCGACCTGGCCGCGAAGTACGCGCCCAACATCTATTCGACGGTCGACAGCAACGACAGCCCGCAGCTGCAGGTGCCGGTCAAGTTCGATGGCGACGGCGACTGGAACCTGCTCAACAACCGTCCGTGGATCGTCGCGGGTGCCACCTCGTTGGTGCCGGCCGTGTACTACACGGTCACCGAGAGCTACACCCACTGGTACATCAACTACTCGTATTACTTCCCGTATGTGAACCACAACGTGCCCGACTACACGACCGGCAACGGCAACGTCGGCGTGCTCGTGGTGGTCGAGAAAGCGCGGGGCCCGAATGCGGGGTCGACCGCTGAGCGGCCGACGCTCGCCTACACCTATTGGAAGGAGGGCACCGGTGAGGAGCAGTTCGCGTTCGCCAGCGACGAGGCCGGCATCGTGGCCAGCGGCGGCGCCGACGACTGGGGTCTGAAGGCGACCTTCCCGCAGGAGACGCTGTTCCCCGGTGGTCGCTTCGAGAGCTACATCACCGCCAAGACCCACCGCAGCTGCAACTGGAACTGGAACCAGGGCGGCACCGTGCCCCCGCCGGCCTGCGGTCTGCCGGGCGCCGTCAAGAACGGCGACGTGCTTGTCTTCAAGTACCTCGGCGGCTCGCCGACCGAGGTCAAGAAGAAGGACAACGTGTGGCCGACCGACATGTCCGACGTCGATGGTGCCCCCGAGGCCTTCGGCTACGCGCTCATCCCGATGTACTCGACGCTCTGGCCGCGCCGCACGCTGAACGACCCCAACACCGTCTTCGAGACGACGACCTTCACGTACGAAGCCGACGCGGACCGCCCCGGTGGCGGCACCAAGCTGAGCGGTGCGTTCCAGCAGTCGCTCTCGGGCGCGAACCTGTCGTCGTTCGGCAAGCCGATCTGGGCCTATGGTTGGAACCCGTCGATCTGCGGCCCGAATGACCTCTGCACGCGCATCAAGAAGGGGCAGATCGCGATCGACCCGGCCTGGTACGTGTGGGAGCGTCATCAGCGCTCGAACAACCCGAACAGCCTCGTCACGTATGACCCCGCCACCGGCGCGGGTCACTCGATGACCTACTGCTTCAACGGGCTCATCGCGCTCGACGTGCGGTCGACCGACCCGAAGTGCATCCCGACCCCGTAAGCGGTCGGCTGATCTGAGCGACGGTCGAGCACTTCAGCTCGGCCGTTTTTCTTTAAATCAGGTCGAGGTCTTCGGGGGCGACCGAGACTTCCTGCCCCATGCCGACGACGCGGTACTCGATGCCATCGCCGATGGTGGCGAGCGCGCGCAACGTGACGGTCTGGCCGGCGGGCAAGGGTGGGGCCGCGGCTCTCAGCACGGCCTTCTTGCCGCGCACGCTGAAGTCGAGGGTCGCGAACGTGTAGGGCGCGGCGTCGGGCTCGCGCGACAGCTCGACCTCGACGAAGGGGAAGTACTGCTCGTCCCAGCGGGCCGAGATGGCACCATACGAAGGCGCATGGTTGCCGGTCACGACCAGGCGCAGCTCGCGATCCATGTAGAGGGTCGCGACCACGTCCTCGAGCCCGGTGCGTTCGACGAAGGGCAGGCGGACATGGGCCGCTGCCCCTTGGAGCGTGCGCGCCACCGTTCGCGCGAAGCCTTCGTCGAAGCGGTCGACGCCTTCACCGAGGTGAAGAATGAGGCGCGCGAGCGTGGTCGTTTCGTGCGGACGCTCATGCGAAGCATCGCCCGAGGTGCTACCGAGCAACGACAAAAGGGAACCGACGAGCGCAGGAGTCCCGCGCCCTTCATTCCCTTTCGTGTCGTCGTCCGGCTCGTTCACCGGAGACAAATCAGGCCTGTGCGATCTTGGCGAAGCGCGCGATCGCGTTCTTCTGGGCGACGCTGTCGTAGAGCGCCGGGCACGCGAGGTCGCGACCCTTGAAGGTGCCGTCGGCCTGCTTCTGTACGAAGATCGTGTCGACCACAGCCTTGGTGCCCTTGTCGTCGACTTCGACGATGATGCCACCCGCGCCGCCGGCCTCCGAGACGAGCTCGAAGATCTTCTTCAGCCGGAACTGGCCCTTCTCGCCACCCTCTTCCTGGCCACGCTTCTCATGGGCGAGCTTGGCCTTCTTGCCTGAAGCCGCGCCACCACCACCAGTCTTCTTCGGAGCCGCCATCGCCCTGCCTCCCATGCTGTGCTGCGATTGTGCAGCGGGTGCCCGTTCAAAACGGACGCGGGAAACTAGCAGAGGTCCGCGGCGAAGGGAAGGCGGAATAAGAGCCTCACGCCAGCCCCTTTGCCACCACGCCAGCGCGGCTGATTCTGGTGGCTCTCGCCTCGCTACGGCTTAGCCTGCTTGGCGAACGGCCTCACCTTTGACACTGCGTGCGGGCGTGTGTACAGCGGCTCCCCCTTCGGTGCGCATGCGCCCCGATCGAGACAAAGACCATGACCAGAGCACTCAGCATCAAGTCCCTCCGCGTCGCACTCGCAGCGTCACTGCTGCTGGTCGGGGCGAGCACGTTCGCCGCCGACCCGAAGCCAGCCGGCGATGTCGCGCTGGTCGACACGGCGATCAAAGGGATCGAGGTCTTCTACGGCAAGGTCACGGACTTCAAGGCGAGCTTCTCGCAGGAAGTGCGTCGCGCCCACCTCGCGCGTCCACTCAAGAAGAGTGGTCAGGTCTTCTACATCAAGCCCGGCAAGATGCGCTGGGACTACACCCAGCCCGACAAGGTCTACTACGTCTCCGACGGTGACGTGTTGTGGTCGTACGAGGTCGCCAACAAGCAGGCGATCAAGATGGACGTGAAGGACTCGGAGCTCTACGACTCGCTCAAGTTCCTGTTCGGCGAAGGCGACCTGCGCGCCAGCTTCAACGTGGTGCTCGGCGCCGAGAAAGACGGGCTGCGGGCGCTGGTGCTGACCCCCAAGAGTGGGCAGCGCAACTACAAGACCCTGACGTTGTGGGCCAAGCCCGCGACGTGGGAGATCGCGCGTACCGAGCTCGTCGATCCGCTCGACAACGTGAGCGTCATCACCTTCACCGGGGCGAGCTACGACAAGCTCAAGCCGGAGGCATTCCAGTTCAAGCCGCCCAAGGGTGCGACCATCCAGGACCTCACCAAGAAGGGTGCGGAGCCTGGACCGGTGCCGCCCGGCGACTTGAAGAACACTCCGTAGGATTCCATGGCCCTTGCCGGCAAAAAGCTCTTCTTCGTCTCGCTCGGCTGTCCCAAGAATCGCGTCGATTCCGAGATCATGCTGGGAGAGCTCACTGCCCGCGACTACGTCGTCGTGGACACCGCCGAAGAGGCGGATCTGCTCGTCGTGAACACGTGCTCGTTCGTCGAGGAGGCGCGTGAGGAGTCGGTCGACACGATCCTCGATCTCGCGCGCGCCAAGACCAACTCGGGCAACAAGAAGGCCCTGGTCGTCGCGGGCTGCCTCGCGCAGCGCTACTCGAAGGAGCTCGAGGTCGAGATCCCCGAGGTCGACGCGTTCCTCGGCACGGGCGACCACTGGCGCATCGGCCAGTTCGTCGACGAGCGTCTGGGGAGCTCGCAGGCTGCGAAGAACCTGGTCTCCGAAGTGCGCGCCGAACGATCGCTGGACGAGGCCGACGGCATCGAGTCGCCAATCACGCCGCTCACGATCGTCGGCAAGCCCGGCTACAACTACGACGCCTACAGCCCGCGCATCGTGACGACCCCGCCGTGGATGGCCTATGTGAAAATCGCCGAGGGCTGCAGCCAGATGTGCAGCTACTGCATCATCCCGCGGCTACGCGGCAAGGCGAAGAGCCGGCCGATCGAAGACGTGGTGATGGAGGTCGAGAACCTCGCCGCGAAAGGTGTGCGCGAGATCAACCTGATCGCCCAGGACCTCACCCACTACGGTGACGATCGCAAGGACGGCACGAGCCTCGCCGGTCTCTTGCGCGAGCTCGTAAAGGTCGACGGCATCCACTGGGTACGGCTCCTGTACTTGTACCCGCACAGCTTCACCGACGAGCTCATCGACCTCATCGCGAGCGAGCCGAAGATCGCCAAGTACATCGACATGCCGCTCCAGCACATCGCGGACAATGTCCTTGCGATCATGCGCCGGCGCTTCTCGGAGGCCGACACGCGTGCCCTGGTGAAGAAGCTGCGCGACCGCATTCCGGGCCTCGTGTTCCGCACGACCTTCATCGTCGGGCACCCGGGCGAGACCGAAGCCGACTTCGTGACGCTGATGGACTTCGTCCGCGAGAGCCGCTTCGAGCGCATGGGCGTCTTCAAGTACTCGACCGAAGAGGGCACGCACGCCGCGCGCCGCACGGACCACGTGCTGTCGATCCAGAAGGACGACCGCTACCACCGCATGATGACGCTGCAACAGGGGATCTCCGCCGAGCTCCAGCAGGCGATGATCGGCCAGCGCATCGAGGTCATCGTTGAGGGCCGCAGCGAGGAGACGGAGCTGTTGCTGCAAGCGCGCAGCTACGGCCAGGCCCCCGACATCGACGGCGTCACCTACATCAACGAGGGCTGGGCCGAGCCCGGCCAGGTGGTCCTCGCCGAGATCGTCGACGCCGGCGACTACGACCTGGTCGCACGCATCGTCACTCCGGGCGAAGACGACGAGGACGAGTCCGAGTCCGAGGCGGCTTGAGCCTTACGTCGCTTGGGCCTTGATGGCTTCGAGGTTCTCGACGTCCATCAGGTCCTTCGGGCGGCCGCTCGCGCGCTTGTTGGTGATGAGGTCATCGAGGCCGATCACGGGGATTTTGACGCCTTCGATCGTCAGCACGACTCGGCGTGACCAAGCGGCATCGAAGTCGACTCCGTCCACTCGAGTGAGGATGTCGATGCGCTGCGGAGGCAGGCCCATCTGGAAGATGACGCCAGGGACCGCAAGCTCGCCTGCTGCGAGCCCGTCGAGAGGTGGGCCGAAGGCCATCAACGCGCCGTAGACACGTTGCGCGTTCGCGCTGTCGGCGCGCACCCAGATGTCGAAGTCGCCCGTGTAGCGAGGAAAGCCGTGGGCCGCGACGGCCCAGCCGCCGACGACCAGATACTCAGCTCCCGCGCCGGACAACTCTGACAATATCTCGACGAAATTGCGATTCATCGGTGCTCATCCTTTCCCTGTCGTCACCGCGTGCGTCGTGTCCGGCGTTGACGAAGGCGACGCCCAACACGATCAACTGCCAAAGCGCCTCGAGGCGCTCGGCAGGTGGCAGGTGGACTGTCCATGGAGCCCCGTCGGGTCCGATGGAATGTCGGGCGCCTTGAAGTGGCAACTGATCGCGGTGCGCCGAACTCACCCAACGAGTCTATGCTGCGTGATCACAGGGGTCCACCCTGCGGCTTCGACATCGCAGAGCCAGCCACATGGCTGACCGCTCATGCCGGGACTCGGTAGGGTACGAGCACGAAGTCGTGCTCGGTTGGCTTGAAGTCCCGCGTGTTGCGGGTCGCGAGACGAAGTCCGTGGTGCTGGGCGGTCGCTGCCTGGATCGCATCGGGAAGCTTCCACCGATGTCGCTGTCGCAGCTCGGCTGCGAGGTCGGCGATCGCGCTGTCGATTGGTAGGAACCCGAACGTATCCAGCAGTGCGGCGACGGTTGCGCGGGCTTCGCTGCGCATCCCGGAGAGCACCTCGCAGCGGGTGATGGCCGAGATGTAGAGGTCGTCTTCCGAGCCGAGGAACGTCGTCGCGGCCTGGATGCCGTTGAGGTGATCGATAAGGATCACCGAATCAAGGAGAACGGCGCGACCACTCATTGCGCAGTCTCCGTTGTTGCGCGAGCCCGTCCTCGCCCGAGCCAAGCCCACTCGACGTCGCGAGCAGCTCGCTGCGTCGAGCCCGCGTGGAATCGAGCCCACGCAGCTGAGCGACGGCTCGCCGGATGAGGGCGGCCATCGGCACGCCTTCAGCCGCGGCGCGGGCGTCGAGCCACTGCTTGTCGTCTTCCTCGAGTGTGATGATGGTGCGGACCACGGGTGCCTCCGATATCACTTCCTGCAAAGTGATATCGCCTGCCGGCACCTCAATCAAGCTCGCGGTCGCGCGCTCACTGCGTGACGTCGCGGTACTTGTAGAAGTGGGCGCGCAGGCCGAAGCCCAGCGCGGCCACGCCCATCAAGCCCGCGAACACCCAGAAAAAGGCGGCCGGCGAGAGGTCTTTGAAGCCGGCGAGCAGGGCAACCAACACGTTGCCGATGGCGACCGTGAGGAGCCAGAAGCCCATCACGACCGACTTCATGCGCTTGGGCGCTTGGCTGTAGCCGAACTCGAGGCCGGTGATCGAGACCATGACCTCGGCCATCGTGATGATGAGGTAGGGGATGATCTGCCAGAACACGTGCAGCTTCGTGCCGCCATCGAGCGCGTGTTGGATGAGCGCCACGGCTACGAACGAAGCGGCCGTGACGAACATGCCGACGGTCATGCGGCGCAGCGGATGCGGCTTGATGCCGAGCCGATCCATCAGGGGGTAGATGCCCTTGTTGGTGATCGGGATCAGGATCATCACCATGAACGGGTTCAGCGCCGGGATCTGCGAGGCGTCGAGCACGAGCCGCGACACGTCGCTGCCTTCGACGCGCAACATGTAGAACGCGATGAGCCCGAGTGCCACGCCGAAGCCGAGCCCGATGAGCGACGCGAGGATGCGGATCTGCTTCCTCTCGATCGAGAGCCACAGACCGAGCGCGATGAGGAGGCCTACGACCAGGCCGGTCGTGACCCAGCCGAAGAGCCCGTACTCGACCACACGATCCATTTGTTCGGCCTGGGCGTTCCAGGTCGACGAGTGCTGGTCGAACAAGGCCCAGAACACGCTGACCAGCGCGAACACGCTGATGACGCGCAGCACTGCGCGGGCCGAGTCGCCGGCCTCGGGGCCGAAGCGCGCCTCGGCCGGGCCGAAGAAGCCGCGGCCGGGCTGGCCCTGCATGCCGAAGGCCCACGGCATGATGCTCATAAAGATCGTGACGAGGAAGCCGCCCTCGTCGAGCTTGATGCGCTGGCGCACGACGAACAACGCGACGAAGCCGCCGAAGAACGCGAGCATGATGATCGGCGTCACCCAGCCGGGCAGCCCGAGCAGGTCATCGAAGTGGAAGAGCGGGTAGGCGATGACCATGAACAGGCTCGTGCCGGCGAGCACGTCGAGCAGCGCAACGAGACCACCGGGCCTCGCGGGCACGCGTACGAAGTCCTTGCGACCCGCCCAGAAGGCGATGGTCGCAAGGCCCATCAAGATGCCGGGCACCGCGAACGCGAGCGAGACGTTGCCATCGTAGTGATAGAAGCCGGTGACCGCATCGACGGTCTTCTCACCTCGGATGGCGGGGATGATGATGGTCGCGAAGGCCGAGCCGAAGTTGATGATGAAGTAGAACGCGTTGTAGACGTTCTTGAGCAGGTGCCAGTTGCCGCGCCCGAACTGGTCGCCGACGTTCGCGGACACGCACGGCTTGATGCCGCCCGAGCCGATAGCGATGAGCGTGAGGCCGATGTAGAGGCCGTCGATCGGGTCGACCAGCACGCTGCCGAAGAGGTCCATCTGCGTCTGCGGGCTCTCGAAGATCGCGAGCGCGACGTGGCCCATGCAGTACACGAGCGATAGCCAGAAGATGGTCTTGTACTTGCCGAGGAGCCGGTCGGCGAGCATCGCGCCGATCATCGGCAGCGCGTACACCGCCGCGCCGAAGAGGTGGTAGGCCGCCTTGCCCTCGGACTCGGCGAGCTTCTCCGGCATGCCGCCGATGTTGATGTAGAGCCCTACGATGTAGACGTAGAGGATCGCGCGCATGCCGTAGAAGCTGAAGCGCTCGGCGCCCTCGTTCATGATGATCCACGGGATACCCTTCGGGTACGTCGTGATCGTGTGATCGGGCTCGGTCTTGAGAGGGGTCTTGGCCATGCGGTCGGTGCTCCCTAGTAGCGACGGGTCGATACCCATAGCGGCTCGGGGGTCGGCTTGCCAAGGGCATTCCATGCGCTTCCGAGCGGGACCGGACAAAAGAATCAAACGCCCTTTCAATCCGGTGAGGGTTGGGTTGCGTTTGCTCGACCCCGAGCGTGACCGAGTGCCCGGGCGAGGACTTCGCCTGCGTACCGATCGCTGGTGCCCTGTTCTGCTCTCAGCGCTTCGGCTTGGCGTCCGCGCCGAGCCGCTTCACGTCGTCGAAGCTGACCTGGTCGAAGGCGGGGTCGAGCGTCACGCCCTGGTTCGCGAGCACGACACTGAAGTGGTCGAAGTGCTCGCACAGCCAGCGTTGGCAGAGCTCGAAGCACTCGCGCGCTTCCTCGAAGATGCTGGCGTAGGCAAGTATCGAGCGCATCGCGCGAGGGGGCGGCTGGAACACCCAGGCAGGCGCGGCGGGTGGGTGTCAATCCAGCTCGCGAACTCGTTGATGTTGCTCTGGTTCACCGAGAGCTACAGCGACAGATTGACCACCGTCGGCGCCGAGACGTGGCTGACCTTGCCTTCGAGCGGCGCGAAGCTCGCGCGGTTTTAAGCGATGACCAAGTCGACATCGTCGAAGTCACGAACGCCGATGCGATAGCCGCCGGTACCGCCGTCGACGCCCATGACAACCCGCCCGCCAATGTCGATGCGGCGCGGCGGGAAGACGCCGGGGATGGCGGCGGAGGCGGCGATCGCCTCGGCGATCGGCAGGTCGAATCTCGCCCCGCCCTTGCCATTGCCCGCGACCACGCGCGAGTTGGTCAGGATGTCGTAGAAGATGACGCTCAGCCGGCGTGACAGGTCCGAGAAGCGGGTGATGCCGCGGCGCGCGAGTTCTCGCGGATGTTGTCGATGATGCCGTCGGCCGACGTCATGCCGGATGGCAAGAGGCCGTGTTCGTCCGCGACCGCACCACCGAAGTCCATGCGGCGCAGGGCCGCGCGTGCGACCCGCAGGCCGGTCGGACGCAGCTCGGCGAGGTTTGGGCGATAGAGCTCACTGGGGGTCCACGGCCGGAAGTCTTTGTATATGCCGCCGGCGAACAGCGCCTTGACGATGTCTAGGGGGCGATATGCCAGCGGCGACGGGAATGATCCACGACCCGGTCATGCCTCCTTCCGCTGCCCTGTTGGAGCCGAGAACGTGAGCATGAGCAAGGCGTGAAGGCCGGGCTGGTTCCAGAAGTCGGTCCATCGACCAGCCAGCATCATCATGCGCACGTTGAAGATGGCCTGGGAGGTCGCGAGCCATCGACCGCCGGGGATCGGGTACTCAATGCGGGCGAGGTTGTGCTGGAGGTATCCGACGAGTCCTGCGTGTCGTTCGGCGTCTTCCTCTTCAAGCACTTCGAGCACCTCATCGGCGAGTCGCGCGACGAGGGCCTTGCCGCCGGCAGTAGTTGGAGCGGGCGTTGCCGCACGCGAAGCGATGGCGTACAAGTTTTCCGATACGACGAGTTTTGAGCGCCTGCGCGACTACAGCGCCCAGCTCGTCGGCGGCTGCAAGGCAAGGACGAAGCTCGCTGCCCAGGTCGCGCCCTGGCAAGCGAAGAAAGCCGCCGTGGTGGAGCTGCGGAGTCGGCGCGAAGCCGCCGATGACGACGTGCTCGAGGCGAGCGCCGGCGCGCGCGTCGAAGACGTGCAATTCGATGTCGATCTCGGCTGCACCAGCGCGCTGAGCTTCGAGCTGGCTGACAAAGACGCGAAGAAAGCGCCCTACGTCGACCTGTTCGGCAAGGACGATGCACGCAGCATCAAGCAGATGGGCCCGTCAAGGCGACAGAAGCAAGTGCTCGCATCATCAAGGACGGCAAGAACTGGGGGTTCCTCTATTCCGACGGCGTGACGCCACGGCTGACGCCGCTCTACGACCAGGTCTCGACCGTGGCGTGGACGCGACCAGACCGGAAGCTCGCGCTGAAGTGGATGGGCGCGCGCGAGTTCGGTGACATCAACCGGGAGTCGGTCACGCGCCTGGCGACCAAGCTCGGGCACAGCCCGAAGAAGGCCATCGAGCTGGCGCTGGCGTTGCTCGCCAAGCTCAAGCAAGCGTGGCCCGACATCGCCACGGGCACTGGCCTTGCGCAGGAGCACCGCGTCGCCATCGAGGGGCACTGGGGACGGGTGCCACTGCTGCGCGAGGCGGGTTCGCTCGCCTAAGCTTCGGGGTCGATCTAGCGCACCGGCCGAGGTCGACAGTTATCCACTGGCGCTGGGGCCGCGAGTCGCCAGGCAAGCGGCGACTTCGCCGGTCCAGACCCCAGGCGGCGTGGTTGTAGAGCGACACAATGAGCCGAGAGCCGCGCTGGAGGCGGGGACGGGCAGGTGGGGTCGCGCGACGACGTGAGGCGGGGGCCTGGCACCACGGGTGCACAGGAGGTCGACACGTTCCGACGCACTCCCTGCCACCCGTTCCGCTGGAGCTCTCACGATGGGCTTGTCCGGTCACCGCATCGTTGTGTCTGCCGCTTCGCCTTCGCTCGCTGATCGGGTCACTGATGACGCGCTCGATGCGCTCGCCGGGTCGGCCTTGCAGCAGGCGCTGGCCGAGGCGGGCGACCCGGCCCTGGAGGAAGAGGTGCTCGCGGTGCTGCGCGGCGAGACGCTGCCATCGCCCGGCGTGCTGCAGTGGTTGGCAGCGGTCGAGCCGGGGTTGTTCGGCGTGGGCCGAGGGCCGAAGGGCCTCGATGTGGTCGACGAGCTCGACGGGATCTTCGGGCTCGACCGCGCGCAGGCCGAAGAGACACGGCGCCTGCGCGACGCGATCGTCGCCGATCTGGGCCTCGCGGGTGAGGCGCCCGAGGTGATCGTCGGGACGCTGGAGGTCGAGGCGCTCGGGTTGTCGACGCCGGGTCAGGTGTGGCTCGCGCCGACGTTCGACCCGCGTGAGCGGACGGGTCAGGCTCTGCTCGCGCACGAGCTGACGCACGAGGCGCAGCGACGTATGCCCGCCGTTGAGGCTCATGCGACGCGCGTCGCCGCGGCTGAGCACGAGGCCGAAGCGGTCATGGGCGCGGTGCTGCGCGGTGGCTCGGCGTGGGCGCCGACGGTCGCGTTGCCGGCTCAGGCCGAGGCGGCGTGCGGTCCCCAGGCGATGGCCGAGGCGCATGCCAAAGAGGCGGAGAAGAAGAAGCCAGGCAAGAAGAAGCCGGATCCGGAGCCCGAGGAGAAGGACAAGATCCCGCAGCCGATACCGCCGGGACCGGTGCCGCCCAAGCCGCCTGAGCCCAAGTTCGAGCCCGAGCCCAAGCCAGTGCCGCCCCCTCCCACGGTCGTGGTCGAGCCGCCGCCCGCGGCCGACCTCGGCGGCGACTGTGCCGAGCCGTGCCCCGACCCGCTGCCCGAGCACCTGAGCGACGCGCCCGTGAAGACCCCCGCGGCGGCTCCCAAAGGCGAGGGCGATGAGCGCACGCTGACGCTCGCCGGCCACACGATCCACTTCCGGCTGCCGAAGAACGCGAAGCCCGGCCAGGTGCGCATCACCTTCCGCGAGGTCGACTCGCCGTATGGCGCGCTCACGCTGAAGCGCGCGGTCGTGACACTCGGCAAGGACCTGGAAATCACCCACGGTCAATTGCACGTCGATGTGCACCTCGGCTCGTTCATCAACGCGCCCGACGTGGTCCTGACGGTCGCCGCTGGCGGTCAGGTCGCTGCCAAGATCCGCGACGCGCGCGTGCAGATCGGATCGATCGTGCGCGGCAAGGTCGACCTCGACATCGGGCCCGACGGCATCTCTGGCGCGGGCATCTTCACCGCGCGCGACATCGCGCTCGGTGGCGGCATCAAGGTCGCCGATGGGCGCCTCGACGTGCGCGTCTCGAAGGGCGGCGCGGTCACGGCGCACGGGCTCCTGGCGCTCGAGGTCGGCGACCTCGGCCGGGTCGAGCTCGAGGCGTGCTTCGTCGACGGCGAGCTCGCGGGACGACTGACGGTCATCGCCACGAAGGCAATCTCGATCGGCGGCGTCGCAAAGATCCGGCGCATCGAGCTGTCGGGTTGCTACCACAAGGAAGGCTGGTCACTGCACGGCGAACTCGACGTCAGCGTGCGCGACTGGCTGTCGGCGACCGTCACCGCCGACGTGTCGCGCGACGCGGGTGGCGCGCTGGCGTGGGTCGTCGCCGGGGAATTGCGCCAAGACAAACCCATCAACCTCGGTGCATTGGCAATTCACGACGCCCAGATGCGGGTGCGCTGGAACAAGACCGCCTGGGACAAAGCCGAGGGTGATGTCCACTACCAGGCACCAAATGTCATGGGTGAGCTGAAGGGCGCGCTCGACGTCGCGAAAGGAACCATCAGCGGACACGGCGCGGCCGAGGTCACGTCGCCGATCGCGGTCGGCCCGATATCCCTCGACGAAGGCCAGCTCGACGCGCGCATCGAAGACAACGCGCTGGTCGAGATCATCGGCGCGGCCACCGTGTCGCTCGCCTATGAAGGCATACCGACATTCGAGGTCCGCTGCGACGAGGCGATCTACGACGTCGCCGAAGCCGCCATCCACGCGCGCGGCGCGATGACGATGTTGCGCGAGCTGCGCCTCGGCACCAGCGACGGCCTGCACGCGACCATCGCCGCCGGCCCGGCTGGCGCGTTCGCGATTGAGCACGGCGCCCTCGTCAACCTCGCGACCGGCCTCGCGGTGCAGGTCGCGCACGGCGAGAGTGCCATCGGCAATGGCAATATCGCGTTCAATTACAGCGAAGCCGCCGGCATCGGTGGCTCGCTCGACTTTGCGCTGACCGGTCGCACGGGGCTGCCGAGCTTTGCGGCAGGTCCATTGTTCCTGTTGCCCGGTGGCCGCTTCGCGGTCGTGGTCGCGGCGGGCGTGCTCGGCTCGGGACAAGCGCAGGTCCTGCAGTGGGAGCTGCTCAACCCCACAGGAGTCGGCCGCCTGTGCGGTGAGGTCTCGGGTGCGTGGGACTTCGGGACTGGCGCCGCCGATCTGCACGGCACCGCATGGGTGCACGAGCCATGGGTGCAGGCGGCCGGGCCGCTCGCCCTCACATTCTTGCAAGGCGGCGAGGCACGCATCGCGGCGACGCAGGATGGCATCAGCGAGCTCGCGGGAAAGCTCGCGTTCGAGGTCGCCGTCACGACTGCGGCGCTCGGCGCGTTCACGCTGAAGGGCAACGTCGACGGTTCGTTAGATCCGACAACCGGCGTCGCGACCGGCGCGTTCGCCGCGTCGCTGGCCGAAGGCTCGGAGCTGCGCTTGCCGGCCGTCGGCGCGTTCGAGGTGGTCGCCACCGCGGGCTCGAAGTTCTCGGGCGCGCTCGACGCGAACGGCATCGCGGGCCCGGTCGCGCTCGACTTCCAGTTCGAGGTCCGCCAGGCCGGCGCGCCGAAGTTCGCGGGCGCCATCGAAGGTGCGTCCTGCGACATGACCCAGGGCAGCATCACGGGCGCCGGCAGCGTCTCGGCGCTCGAGGACATGACGCTGCTCGAAGACCGCGGCGAAATGGGCTGGGGCCTGGCGCTTGTCGCGGGCTCGCGGCTCGCCGTCGAAGTGGCCGACAACGTCTTGAAGTCCGGTGACTTCGAGGCCGACGTCGCGGCCACCCGCGGCGGCGTACGCGTCGCCAGCGTCGGCCTCGCGGGCACCTGGCAGCTCGGTGACGAGGCGAGCCTCGACGCGCAGCTCGATGGCGCGGCGCGGGTCGTCGTCGAGCAGGGCTTCACCGTCTTCGAAGCCGGTCCCTATGCGCTCGGGTTCGCGCCATCGGCGTTCGTCGCGATTCTGACTGGCGGAGAAATCACCAGCGTCGACGGCATCTTCGGGCTCTTCTGCGAGCAACGTGGTGGCCCCGACGAGGCGCCGCTCGGGTCGCTGACGGCGATGCTCAACGGCAGCTATCGAAGCAACGGCGGTGCCGGTGTGGTCGACGGCATCGGCGAGCTCGCGGTCCAGGGCGAGCTGCGCGTCGCGGACGCGGGCGACTACGCTCTACACATCACGTCGGGCTCGAGCGCGAGCGTGACGTTCGCGAAGAACCGCATCAGCAAGCTCGACGGCGCGCTCACAGGCCGCGTCGACCTTGCCGCACCCGGGTCCGGCGAGACCGCGCAGTTCCTGGCGATCGACGGCGACATCCACTACCGACCGGAGGACGGCGGGCGCATCGACGCGCGCGCCTTCGCGACCATGTTGGGCAGGCGCCGCATCGCCGATTTCGGCGAGCGCTCGTTGTGGCTCGCGCCCGGTCTCGGGCCGACAGGTGCTTCGATCGTCATCGAAGATAACGCGGTCGTGTCGCTCGACGGGCGCATCGGTGCCGAGGTGCACGACGCTGGCGGCGCCCTGTTCGAGGTCGGCGTGCAAGGCCAGTGGAGCGCTGAAGGCGCGCTGCGTGGCGCCGGCGAAGCGCGGCTCCTGCGCTCGCTGAGCTGGCCCGAGGGCGCCACCAGCGGCCCGCGCATCGAGGTCATGGCCGGCTCGCGCGGCAGCGCCGCGGTCGCCGACAACCGCCTCGAAGACATCGAGGGTGAGCTCGCGGTCACCGTCTACGACCACGCGGGCGCGGTCATCGGCATCGGCGGCACGGGTCGCATCGACGTCGGCCGCGGCATGCTGGTGGAGGCAACCGGCCAGGTCGCGCTGCTGCGAGCGATCGAGATCGGCGGCGAAGGCAGCGACGCGCTGGTGCGTATCGATTCGCTGAGCGCAGAAGGCGTCGTGCGTGACGGCGTGCTCGAGGAGGCGAACGGCAGCCTCGCGTTCGTGTTGCCGCGCTTGTCACCGGGGGGCAAGCCGATTGGCGGCACGCTGCAGGGCGGCTGGGCGCTTGGCAAAGACGGCGAGCCCGATGCCTATTGGGGCCGTGGCACCTTGGACTTGCCGCTGGTCGACGACCCCGCGAGCGGCCGCAAGCTGACGGGCGCGGTCACGGTCGAGGTTGATCGCGATGGTTCATGGCGCACCAGCGGGCAGCTCGACTTCGAGCTGATGGAGGGCGTCGGTGGCAAGGTCGACGTCGCGATGGACGAGTCGCTCGACCCGGTCATCGGCATGAGCTTCACGGCCGAGGCGACGCTCATCGAGGGGCGCACGTTGTTCGAGAGGCAGCTCGAGCTGGTGCCGCGCATGTCGGTCGGCGCGCCGCCGGTGATGGCGAGCTTCGGCGTCAGCGCCGGCCTCGGCCTGAAGATGGACGACTTCGTCGGCCGTGCGGAGATCGAAGCCGAGGGCTGGCGGCCGCTCGGCAAGAACGCGGAGGTCGCGCCGAACTTTAATGCGCTGCTCGAGGTGTCCGGCGGGCTGGATCTGCATGCGGTGCTCGCGGCCTATCTGCAGGTCGAGCTGGGCGCGGGTGGGCTTGCCAATATCCACGCCGGCATCCGGGCCGAGCTGGGTCTGGATCTGCCGGTGACATTCAATCCCAGCGGCCGCCTCTGGGGCGGTCCCGACGGGGTCGGTGGTAGCCTGGATATTGGCCTGAAAATAGCGCCGAAACTGTCGCTCGATATCATCCCCTATATTGGCGGCGAGATCCTTTTCATGGAGGTCGGCAACATGGACTTCGCGGGTTGGAGCCTCGACCTCGGTGAGCCGTTCGCGTTCGAGTGGGGCACGTCCTACGGCTTCGGCGATGCACCTGCCAACGCTTCCGCCCCGATCACCACCAACGAAGGCGGCGGTGCACCCGTGCAGCAGCCGGTGAGCCACGTCTTGCCGCCGAGCTTCCCGACGTCGGTCGGCGCGGCGCCCACCCCGAAGAAGGGCCTGCCCGCCATCGAAGGCGAGCCAGGTCAGACCGGCATCGGCGGCGCGCTCGGCGGTGCGGGTGGTGAGGGCAAGGCCAAGCTGGACCAGATGTCGCAGGCCATCGCCGCGCTCGGCAGGGTCGGCAGCGCGGCCGGCGCCTATATCGAGGCTGCCAATCCGACGTCGATGATGGCGAACCTGGCGACGGGTCACGCGGATCTGGTCGCGGCCTGGGAGCACCTCGCCGCCGAGGGTCGCGTGCTGTTCGCCGCGTGCGAGGGGCTGTTCGGCTCGCTGCGCTACAGCGTGCCGATGTGGGTGCGCCTCATCATCGAGGCGCCGCCCGGTGCCACGCCGAGCGCCCTCGAAGCCTGGAATCAGGAAGACGAGGTCGCCCGCTTGCTGATTGCCGGCGGGTTCCACGGTGCATTGCCGTTGGCCGGTCGCGTGCAGCTCGTCGAGGCGCTCTTGCGCGGCTCGTGCGGCGACCTCGACGAGAATGCGATCCTCGAACTGCTCGAGCACGCTCGCGTCAAGGGCGACCTGCAGGCGTTGCTCGGCGAGGTCGGTGTCGAGCGCATCGTCTCGAACATCAACGGGGATGAGCGCACAAAGCTGGTCGCGTTCTTCGCGAAGGCTGGTGTCGACTCGAGTCTGTCGGGCGATGACGACTGACCAGCGGGTCGCCGCGACCTGCAAGGCATCGAGCACATGGGCGAGCGCAGGCGGCTCGGCCAAGGTTTGGGGTTGACTCCGATCACCGCTTTGACCCACGGTCGGCGACCCGTCGCGACTACACCGCGCGGATGCACATCGAGGCGGGGTCATGGTCGGTCAAGCTGGTGCTGGCGAGGGGCGTTTGCTGTTCCCATCCGGGCTGGTCATTTCAGTGGGTGTCGGCGCGTGCGCCACGCGCGAGCTCGTCGGCTCATGACGCCTGCAACGCCGCCCGATCTCTCCACCCCGACCGGCGTCTCGGCCGCGCTGCGCGCCGGGATCCCCTTGCCTGAGATGGCCTTCGACCACTTCCTGCCTCAGGCACTGCGTGACGTGTCGCAGCGCTTCTGGACGCCGCTCGTCGTCGCCGCGAACGCCGCGATGTGGTTTGACGAGCTGGACGTCGGCGACGTGCTCGACATCGGCGCGGGCCCCGGCAAGTTCTGCGTCGCGACCGCGCTCACCGACCAGAGCCGCCGCCGCTACTACGGCCTCGAGCAGCGCCCGTACGTCGTCCAGGCGGCACGCGACCTGGCGCGCGACTTCGGCGTCGATGACCGCGTGAGCTTCATCGAGGGCACCCTCGACGACGTCAGCGCGCTCCCGAAGGTCGCTGCCTACTACCTCTTCAACCCCTTCGGCGAGAACGTCGCCCCGCTCGACGAGCACCTCGACGCGACGGTCGAGCTGACCGACCAGCGCTTCATGCGCGACATCGCCGCCACCGAGGCCCTCCTGGCAGCCGCCCCGGCAGGCAGCTACGTGCTCGTCTACAATGGCTTTGGCGGCCGCGTGCCCCCGAGCTACGAGCCGATCCGCATCGACTACGACCTGCCCAATGTGCTGCGCCTCTGGGTCAAGGTCGGCGGTACGCGCTCGAACCGCTGGCCGCTGTAAAGAGGGTCGCATGGCGAAGGAGATCCTGTTTGGCATGGGGCCTCTGGACCCTGGCGTTTGGGACGTCCAGACCCCAGCCAGCGCCATGACCTCTCGCCCGCGCTTCGCCGTACCCGCATGAATGGACGTTGCTCATGGCGAGGTCAGCCGTGCCGCGGCGACCCCCGCGTGGCACGCAAGCTGCGATAGCCCTTCCCGAGCGTGGGAAGCTCCGGGCCGCAAACCAAACTCTTGGATGCGGTCGCGGACCTGCTTTGCCCAACGCCGGAGGCCCGTGGAAAAGCGCGACAAGACGAGCAACACCCCCGCACCCAACCCGCGACGCAGCACCCGGTGCGCCGACGATGTCCGCAGCAGTCCGAGGTGATGCGCGCGGCATGGGCTTCAGCGAAGGCGACGACCACGTAACACCGAACGAGTCGAAGGGCGGCAAGCGCAAGCGCTATGGCAAGGTCGACATGGGCCCGGGCCAGGTAGCCTCGATCGGCGACGCACCGATGGGCGACACGGCCCGCATCGCGGCGCTCGTCGCGACCGAGCGTCCGGCCAAGGGTGGCGTCGCGGCCGAGGGCCAGACCTGGGACGAGGCGCTGGCCGCCAACGCGACCGGCTTCACGACCCGCCGCAACCAGGTCGAAGCGCTCTACCTTGCCCACCTCCAGAAGGACCCGCAGTCCGCGGCCTTCAAGGACCTGAATGCCAAGCAGGCGGCCGAGATGGTCAGCGAGGCCAGTCGCTACATGACCGCCAGCAGTCGCACGGTAGAACTGCGCCTGATCGCGGGCGCGTCGTTCCCTTTGCTCGCGACCGCCGAGCGCGACTTCAGCGGCCTCTCCCAGGTCCTCGCGAGTTCTGGCCGCGCGAGCCTAGTCCGAGACCGGCGACCTCGCGGTCGACGCTGAGCAGGTCGCGAAGGAAGGGACCGCGTTGAAGGTCGAGGCCAAGGAGGTCGGCGTCCAGGGCATGGCACAGCAGCCCGAGGCGCGCTCCGGGTTGAAGCTCGCCTATACCCAGTTTACGACCGTCGTACGGACACTTACGAGCCTCGCCTACACGATGCGCAGTGACTCGCTCGCGCGTCGCACCGGCGAAAAGCAGCTCGCCGCCGACGTCCTGCAGGCGCGAGTGGCGGCGGCGGACGCGATCGACGGGCTGGTGATGGCGGCGGCCGACGCACTCCCAGTGGTTGGCCAGTTCGTGGAGGGCTCCAAGTCGTCGAGCATGGAAGACGGTGCCGGGGGACAACCCTCGCTGCCTTCGCTCAGCGGCCTCATCACCCGCCTCATCGCGGGTAGCGAGATGGCCGCGCTGCGTCGCGTGCAAACCGAACTCGCCGGCCTCGCGGCGCTGCATCAGGCAAACGACGCGCAGCAAGACGTCGAAGCCATCCGCGTCGGACTCGCGACGTTCACCACCAACGCCGAGTGCTTCATTGGTGCCATCGAGAGCGACGAGCAGCGCGACGAGACCCGCCACGGCAACCTCGACGCGGGTGGCGTCGCGATGGACCGCAATGCCCGCAGCGAGGGAACGCTCGACACAAAGCACGAGCGCTACCGACCCATCGCACAGCGCGTCGCCTACCTCGAGTCGGCCCGCAGCTCCAATGCGCTTGGCCAGGCCGCGCTCAACGACCTCGCCGCGAGCAGCGGGCCCGCGACGGAAGCGGTCGACGCCTTACGGATCAACCTGACCGCGAACACAGACCTGTACGACCTGCGCCCCGCGGGCGACGCCAGTGTGCCGCGACAATTGACGCGGCGTATCACCCGCTTCCGCACGCAGCTCGAAGAGCAGGCGGCGGTCGTCGCGGCTGCCTCGACGGAGCGCGCATGAAGACCATCATCCTGGCACTGGCGTTCCTCGCGCTCGCCGTCCTGGTCGTCCGCTACGAGCCACCCCCTCCACCCGACCCCTGGCTGGTGCTGGTCCCGCGGGGTGCGACCGATCCGCTGTGCTCGCCCGCGCTGAGCCGTCGCGAGTGCGTCCAGCGACGGTGGGAAGCCAATCGCGAACGGATCGCATCATTCGAGCCGAGCATGCCGGTCGTGCGTGAGCTGGCCGCGATCGGTCTCTGTGCGCCCGGCAATATCGACGGAGGGCCCTGGGTCCGGCTTGGCAAGGCCCTCAGGCAAGGCGATTGGGACGCCTACAATGCGCTCATCAATCCCTGTAGTTGCCCGCGCGGCGTCGTGCTCGCCTATGTGGCCCTCTGGGTTCCCGAGGCGTTCGATCGGGACAAGCCACTGAGCCCATCGATCCACGAGCTCGCCCTGAGGCTCATCGAAGGAATCGAAGAAGCACAAACGGCGCGCGGATGTTTTCGAGAACCGATTGCTGACAGCCCAGCGCTAGCCAGTCGTGCTCAAGGCCCGCGCGACGTGCAGCCGTGAGGTTGACTATTCGGTCGCGCCCTCGAACGAGAGCAACGCGCGCGCAGCAAACAGGTCCGCGACGACATGGGTTGCGACCGCCGCAAACCCATCGCGCGTTCCTTCGGGCACCGCGATGACGACCATGCCCGCCGCGTGACCCGCGGTCGCGCCGGCCAGCGCGTCCTCCAGCACCACGCACTTCGCGGGCACCACCCCGAGGCGTGCGGCTGCCTCCAGGAAGATGTCCGGTGCCGGCTTCGCGTTCTTCACGTCGCTGCCGCTCACGATGGCCGCGAAGCTCGACACCAGATCGAAGCGCCCGAGGATCGTCTCGACCAGCCAGCGCTCGTTCGATGACGCCACCGCGATCGGTACTCTGGCGGCACGCGCGATCTCGATGAGCTCACGACAACCGGGCTTCAATTGCAGCCGATCGATGCGCGCGACGAAGCGCTCGGTCAGGACCGCCACGCCTTCGTCGACCGTCAGCCTGGCGCCCGCTTTCGTAGTGATTGTGCGGACCACCGCGCGCAGCCCGGTGCCCGTGCTCGCCTGCGCCTCGGCGTGCGTCCAGTCGCTGCCCAGCTCGCGCGCGAGGTCTCGCTCGGCCTCGAACCAAAGCGGCTCGCTGTCGACCATCAGGCCGTCCATATCGAAGAGCAGTGCGCCGGGTATAATCGTCATCGAAGCCTCAGGGCAGGGCGGCACGAAGCGCGCGCAGCAGGGGATTGCGGTCGCCCGTGGGGGCCGACGCGAGGTAGCCTTGGTTCATGGTCCAGATGATGATGCCGCCGAGCTTCTGGCTGGCAATATAGGTCGCCTTGTCGGTCAGCGATTGTTCGTCTTCGTAGCTGATATAGCTGCAGCCGCCCGGCCCCGTGGCACTCTCGAATGACAGATAGGGTGCGTGCGCGGCGCTGTCCCAGTCCCCGCTTCCGTCGACGTCGTAGGTCGTGACGATGTTGGTCCAGGTCATGCTATAGTCGTCGGCGACCACCTTCGACGGGCCGAGCGGCTGGCCCGGTCCGGTCACCGGTGGCGCGTAGCAGGGGCCATAGAACCCCGCGCCGACACCCAGCTTTTCGGGCGGGACCCCGGCCGCGAGGTAGCTGCGGACGGTGTCGTCGACCGAGGTCGGGGTGGCCGCGTCGCTGGTGTAGAGCGCGCTCGAGTGCCAGCTCTTCCAGCCGTCGTACGCACTGGCCATGCCGTACGTCATCACGTTGATCTGATCGAGGTCATTTGCCAATTGCGCGTAGAGTGACAAGTCGGACGGGAAGTTGGCATTCTCGAAGCCGACCGGAATGGTGAGGATCGCATCCGGGAGCGCCGCGCGCAGCTCGCCGACGAGGGCCGACACGTCGTTCGCGTCGGCGTCGAGGATCGGCTCCCAGTCGAGGTCGAACCCGTCGCAGTCGTAGCGCTCGACCAGGTCGACGAGGTTCGGCTCGTCGAGTGTGCCGCTGCCAACCGGCAGATAGAACGCGACCGCGATGTGTGTCAGCGAGTCCCAGTCGATCGCCGCGACGGGGTAGTCGTCGCGCGCGTAGCCGGCGTAGTAGCCGAGGATCCAGGACGCGGACGGTGGGTTCGCGACCTCCTGGGTCGTGTCGGCGTCGACCTCTTCGGTTCAGGCGACCCACGTCAGTCGAACGGGTTGCCCTTCGAATGGAGCCAGTGCTTCACCAGCGGGCCGGTATCGAAGCCTGTGTCTTCCTCGACAGCCGTGACCAGCGCGCCCATCGTGGTGGCGGTCCCGACGTGCGCCTCGTAGAAGCGCGCCAAGACTGAGTCCAACACCTCCGGCGTTATCTCGTCGGCGACCGCCTTCCAGAAGAACGCGCCCTTCATGTAGACGATGTTCGAGAACAGCCCGCCCTTCAGGATGTCGACTTTGCCGCACGTGCTCGGCCACGCGATGATGTCCTCGTCTTCCAGCGTGTAGTCCAGCGTGTCGCGATAGTCGGCCCACACCGCGTCTTCGGTGGCGGGGTCGGTGACCGCGCCGAGCGCGCGTGCGGCGAGGTACGAGGTCGTGCCCTCGGACAGAACGAAGTCTTCCCAGCACTGCATGCGCACGCCGGTGCCGAACCAGCCGTGCACGGCTTCGTGCACATGCGTCATCGGCAGGTCCATCTCGCTGGTGGTGATGTGCCAATACGGATGATGCTCCATGCCGCCAGCCGACGACGCGCCCCAAGCCACAGCAATAGACCCGGCGCGCTTGCCGAAGGTGTACGCGCCGATGTGCTGCTCGAGCCAGTCGAACGCGGCCGTCAGGTCCTTCGAACCCTTGAGCGCCTTGGTCTTGCCATTGGGCAGCCAGCAGACTTCCACAGTCGTGCCGGCGTCGGTCTTGCCGAGGTCCTGGCAGGTGTATTTGCCGATCGCGAACGCGAGCGTGTACGAGGGCGCGTCGGCGATCAGCTCTTCGGGGTAGATTGCCTTCGATGTGCTGGCATATCCACTGACCTGCATCTCGAACTGCATGCCGTCGGCGGGGCCCGAGCGACATGGGAAGAGATTGCCACAGAAATACGGCCAAAGAACCGTCGAGCCATTCTTGGCGAGGCCCTCACCCTGCTTCTCGCGCTTGAAATGGTAGTCGATGTGGATTGGTCCAGAAGCGGCCACATGCGCGATATGCAGGGCGCCCAGGCGCACTTCCCACGGGACACTGCCGTCGTCGTCGTAGACATCGTCGATGGCGAGGCCCGAGGCTTCGAGTGACACTGTCTTGGAGCGGCTCGGCTCGAACCAGATCGACGCCTCGCCGGTCATGTCGCCGACGTCGACATGCAGCCACGTCGTCGCGATGCGCGGTGTCCAATCAGCGGGGATACCGCCGCGGTCACTCTTCGGATCGTTTGGGTCGCCGCGATCGACTTCTTCTACGACCGGCGTCGCGGACGTGTCGTCGTCGCAGGCCTGCACAGCGAGAGCGACCAGAATCAGGAGGGCAAACCGCATGCCTGCACGCTCCAACGCGGCGACTTCGCTGTCAACGGTAAAGGCTTGAGAAGCAAGAGAATCTCCTTGATCGCGCGGCCCTCCGCGGGGGATGGTCCGCCCCTATGAGGACCAACGCCCTGCTCATCGCCACGGCCATCGCCGTACTCTCCACCGGAACGCTCGCCTGCACCGAGGAGGCCGCCACCGAGACGCCGCTGGTCGTACCGGAAGGCAAGGAAGACAACTTCCTGTCGCGCTCGGCGCAGGAGTACCTGGTCGAAGGCAAGACCCAGGTCGTCCTGGACGAGGCCGACGCGACGCTGCCCGACGCGGACAAGCTCGAGAAGGTCAAGCGCCTCATCGCCTTCAAGCAGGTCGTGGTCGCCTGGTTCTTGAACGCGTGGATTGCGCCCAAGGACAAGGAGGACAAGAACTTCGGCTACGGCGGGTTCAACGCGCTGACGAAGAACGGCAGCTTCGAGGACCTGAACATCACCAAGGTCGACGCGCGCACCTACAGCTTCACGACCCGCCAGCAGCTCGCGGGCCAGCTCGACCTGCTCGAGCGCTTGCCGACCACCCGTACCAGCGACGGCCGCATCACGTTCAAGCTGACGGTCGGCCAGATCTCCAATAAAGACATGGCCAACCTCGCCGCCGGCGCCGAGTGGTTCCGCTCCGCCCCTTGGGAGGACTTCGATCCGCGCGCCTTGCCCGCCGGCACGACTTTCGACTCGATCGACCTCGTCATCACCCCGCAGCCGCGTTCGCTCGATGGCTGGATCGACACGCCGAAGCTGTTCGCCGACGGCAAGGTCACAATCGGCGTGCACTTCGGCTGGGACTACCATTCGGCCGCGCACCTGACCGCTTCGAAGGACTTCTATGCGTGGCTCATCAAGAAGGGATTCAAGTCCCCGGTGGCGAGCTACGACAAGCTCACCCGCACCAGCGGCCCGCTGATGAAGACCATCACGGCCAACAAGAAACCCGTGAAGGTCGAGGTCTCGATGTTCTGGGGCAAGCCCGGCGCCAGCACCGACCCCGACACCGACGCCGGCGGCGCGTGGCTCAAGGCCGACCTCATCAAGAGCCTCGAGACGCGCGAGGTCATCATCTACAGCGGTCACTCGGGTCCGTTCTGGGGCTTCTCGATGGCCAACTGGAACAAGACCGAGGCGGGCGAGCTCGACGACAACGAGCTCAAATCCCTTGCGATGCCGAGCACTTTCCAGATGGTCCTGGCCGAGGGCTGTGAGACCTACGCGATCGGCGAGGCCTTCTTCGCGAACCCGGCGAAGGCCTCGCGCACCAACATCGACATCGTCACGACCACGACCTACTCGACCGCCGAAGGCGCCGACCCGGTCGTCGACTTCATCGAGGCGATCGTCGGCACGTCGTACGGCAAGCACGTGCCGTGGCTCTGGACGGAGCTCTTGCAGAACCTCGACTACAACGCCTGGGACCCGGCCCTCTACGGGGTGCACGGCATCGACGACGCGCCGCACCTGCACCCGTACGCCGACCCGACGAAGTTCTGCACGACCTGCTCGAGCGACGCGAGCTGTGGCGCGGAAGGCAACTTCTGCGCAAACCTCGGCGCCGCGGCTGGCGGCAAAATCTGCACGGCCGCCTGCACCGGCGACGACGGCTGCCCGAGCGGCTATGTGTGCGCGCCGATCGCCAAGGGCGCCAGCATCACCGGCAGCGCCTGCGTGCCGCGCAGCTATTCGTGCAAGGGCGGCACCGCGCCCACGCTGCAGCTCATTTTGAACGAGGTGCTCGCCGATCCCCCCAACAGCGACGACGGCGACGTCAACGGCGACGGCTACAGCGACGCCGACGAGGACGAGTTCGTCGAGCTCTACAACGCCTCGGGCAAGGATCTCCGCCTCGACGGCTGGACCGTTTCGGACGGGACGGCCGTGCGCTTCACCTTCCCGGGCAACACGACGTTGCCCGCTGGCAAGGTCGCGGTGGTCTTCGGCGGCGGGGACTCCGACGCGCTGAGCGGCACCGGCGCCAAGGTCTTCATCGCCAACGACGGCCTGCGCCTCGCCAACGGCGGCGACTCGGTCATCGTACGCAACGCCGGCGGCGCAGTCATCGACCGCCTCGTCTATGGCTCCGAGGGCGGCAAGGACCGCAGCCTCGTGCGCCAGCGCGACGCCGACAAGACCGCCCCGTTCGTCGCCCACCCGGGCAGCGCCATCGCGTCCCCCGGCCTGCGCACCAACGGCACCCCGTTCTGAAAGCAGCGGCGTCCGCGACCCACGCCCACGCCCGCGCCCGTGTCCTCGAATGAGAGACCTGTGGTGCCGCTGGCTGCACGACGTTGGTTCGTTCGTGGGCGCGTCCACTATCGCCGCGTGCTCGGTCCCCGCAAGGCCGAGCCTTCCTCGCCGTGCTCGCCATGCTCGCGCCCAGATGGCGCTGCGCGTGGCTCCGCGCGGCTCCGGGCGGTCGCGCGCTCAGGGAGCGCGCGAGCCTTGCGGGGCCCTCCGCTCGCGGTTGGAGGGACGCGTCCCCGAACGAATCGGGTGACGCGACAATCGAGAGTAACGATGCTGGATATCTACAAAAAATCGACTATCGAGATTGCTCGGGACGCTGGGATTGCTTCGCGGGTGATCGCGCAGCACGATGCGGACCTGGCGCGGCAGCTGAGAAAGGCCGCGACGTCGGTGCCGCTGAATGTGGCCGAGGGCTCTGGGGTGCAGGGCGGCAATCGGCGACTGCGCTACTCGACGGCGCTCGGGTCGGCGCGCGAGACGATGGCCTGCTTCGATGTGGCGGTCGCGCTCGACTACATCGCGCCGCTCGACTTCGCCGCGCGATACCGACTCGACAAGGTCATCGCGACGCTGGTGAAGATGAGTCGCTGAGACGCGGAGACGGGCTCGGGCTTATCCGAGGCGCCCTTTCCCGGCCTATCGAACGATCCGAACGAGGGTCCCGATGACGTGGTCGAGCCGCGACAGCATGTCCGAGTCGACCGTGCCGCAGTAGCCCAGCCCCCGCCCCCGGCGGCGTGTCGTTCGCGGTCGACAACGCACGCTCACCCGTCGGGCTGCTCGCAGTGAGGCGTGCGTCCGCGCGTGTTCACGAACGCTAAGTCGGCTCGGTTTCGAGCGCTGCGAACTTTGCCTTGAGCGCCGCCAGCGCACTCTCAGCTGCATCCGCGCGTCGTGTTTCTGCATCCGCACGTCGTGTTTCTGCATCCGCACGTCGTGTTTCTGCATCCGCGCGTTGGGCCTCGGTCTCGGCGCGTTGGGCTTCGGTCTCGGCGCGTTGGGCTTCGGTCTCGGCGCGTTGGGCTTCGGCCTCGGCGCGCTGGGCTTCGGCCTCGGCGCGCTGGGCTTCGGTCTCGGCGCGCTGGGCTTCGGCCTCGGCGCGCTGGGCTTCGGCCTCGGCGCGTTGGGCTTCGGTCTCGGCGTTGGTGGGTACCAGGGTGCCATCGGGCATGAAGAAGCGAAGCCAGCGCGAGTGCGCGTCGGCGTAGGTGTGCTCGACAATACCGAGGGTCACGCCCAGGCGATCGCAGGCGAGGCGTCCAGCCGCGTCTGGGACGATTGGCGCGTAGCCATCCGCCTCGAGCTTCCAGCCTCGCAGCTCGGCGCTCAGTGGGTCGAACACGAAGTACTGCGGGACGTGCAGGAGCCGCTCGTACAGGTCCTTCTTCTTGCCGAGATCATTGCGCCGCGTTGAATCCGACAGCAGCTCGATCACGACATCGGGGAGCCGCATGTCCTCTTCCCACACGACCCAGCTCAGGCGAATGCGCCGTGGCACGTCGAGGAAGAACATCACGTCGGGCGCCTTGAAGTCGTTCTTCCGCGCCTGCGTGGAGCTATAGTAGAGCGCCATGTTTCCGGCGACATAGGCAGCGCGGTCGCGCACGAGTTGGCGTCCATAGTCGAGCGTCAGGTTCATCTGCTTGGCGTGCAGCTCGCTCTCCATCGGTTCACCATCATCGTAAGGCAGGGTGTCGCCACGCGGTGGCATCGGCACATGCTCCGGCCAGTCTGCGTAGAGCTCGTCGAGGTACTCTGATTGTGTCTGGGTCGACATGGTGGGTGACTCTAGCGGCTGCCGCGTGGTGCGTCACGGGCCAAGGCGATACAAGCGCGCCCTGGCTCGGCAGGCCGCCTGGCGCGGATTGATGGCTTGCGTCGCGCTCAGGCGGCGTGCGGCGAAGCGCTCGCGACATCGAGATCGATCGGCTTTGCAAGCCAGCGCATCTCGGCCGCGTGCAGCGCGGTCAGCGACTCGGCGATGCGCTGCAGGGCGACCTCGTGCGAGTCGCGCGCGGAAGCCGCCAGCGACTCGAGCGGCGGCAAGGGCATTGGCTCGCGACGCTCATCGATCGCTGTGATGAGGTCGTCGAGACAGCGCATCACCGCCTCGAAGAACGCCGGGGTGCGCGCGCACTGCTCTGGGGTCGACAGCTCGCCGAGCGCCAGGGTCGCCGCGCTGAGGTGGCGGATGTGCGCGATGAGCGCGATCGGCGCTTCGAGATCGACCGCGCGGCGCCGCACCTCGGTGAGCCAGCGATTGAGCGAGGTCTCGGCGTTCAAGAGTGCCAGCCCGACCTCGCGCCGAGCGGCCGCACGTCGCATCGGATCGTCACTCGCGACCACCAGCGCCATGTGGTCACGCGCCGCGACAACCGCCGCGCGCGCCGACGTGAGGAACAGGTCGCGCTCGGAGACAGGCCACAGAAAGCGCGCCGCGATGAGCGCCAGCGCGCCTCCGATCAACGTGTTGATGATGCGCGTGAGCACCAGGCCCGGGTCGTGCGACGACGTCTCGGCGAGCAGCACGAACGTCGGCGTGAGGAACGTCGAGTAGAGCGCGTAGCTCAGCGGCTGCACCGCGACGCCCACCGCGGCGAAGAAGAACATCACCGGCAGCATCGCCCACGGCGTCTCGATGAGCCCCGTGCAGGCCGCCGCGATGAGCGCGCCGAGGACCGTGCCGAGCACGCGCTGGGTCGCGCGCAAGAACGTCGCCGGCAGCTGCGGCTGCAAGATGACCGCGACCGCGATGGTCACCCACTGCCCCCGCTCGAGGTCGAGCAGGCGCGCCAACAGCGCCGCGATCGTGGTCGCGACCCCCGCGCGCAGCGCATGCCGCAAGAGCGACGAGCGCAGCGTCCAGTGTGCGCGCAACGGACCCAAGAACGGCTCGGGCTCGCGCGTGTCGACCAGCGCGAAGGTCTCCGGCAGGGGTCGTTCGTCCTCGATGCTGGTCGCGAGCTCGAAGGCCCTGTGCGCGAGCAGCAACGGTCGCTCGAGCAGGCGTTCATGCCCCGCCTCCGATGGCACTGCCATCGTCGCTGCCACGACCTGGGCGGGCGGGGTAGGCGGCGCCCGCTGCTCGTCCTCGACCGCCTTCGCCGCACCCTCACACAGGCTCGCGACCTCGACCAGCAGCGCGCGTGAGCGAGCCTCGAACGCGAGGTGGAGCGTGGCCTCGAGGCGGTCGTGCGGCAAGTGCTCGGCCAGCGTCACGGCCGCCGCGAAGAGGCGGTCGCTGGTCTCCAGCAACGCGAGCAACCGCACCCCACGACCGGTGTCACCACGTCGTCCACGCCGCGTCGCCGCGAGGGTCGCACGCGCGTCCTCGATCGCCTGGCGGATCAGCGCGCGCTGCGAGCGCGACCACGCCTGCGGATCGAACGGCGCTTCGCTATCGGCCAGCGCAGCTGCCTCAGGGCCGTGCGAATAGGTCCCGATGATGCGCAGCACGCGCGCGGTCGCGGCCCGCGCTGGGCGATACAGGCGCACCGGCCACATGAACAGGGATAGCGCCGCGGCCCAGCCGACGCCCGCGAGGACCCAACCCGCGCGCGCGATGGCGACGTCGAGCGGTGCCGGCTGTGCAAGCGACACCAGCACGAGGACCAGCAGCGTCGCGCCGACGCTGGCCGCGGTACCGCCATAGATGCGCAGGAAGCCGAGTGCTGTCGCGGACAGGAAGATCGCCGGCCCCATCGCTGTCGGCGCATCCCCGACCAGTGCCACCAGCGGCGCCAGCAGTGCTGCGCCGAGGGCAAAGCCCGCGAGCGTGCGAGCTCGCGCCGCGTAGGCACCACCCTTGTCGATGATCGATGCGAGGAAGCCCGCCAGTGCGGTCCACGACAGCTCGTGGCGACCGAGGGCGAAGCCGAGCGCGAGCGGTGCGACGGTCGCGAGCGCCGCGCGAATACCCGCCGCGATTGCGGGCCGCACCGGCGTCAGTCGAATCGCATCGGCGAGCGGGCTCACGAGCTTGGTGAGCCCGGGCGGAGCTGCCGGACGATCCTGCGATTTGGCCTGCGATTTGGCCTGCGATTTGGCCTGCGATTTGGCCTGCGATTTGGCCTGCGATTTGGCCTGCGATTTGGCCTGCGATTTGGCCTGCGATCGGTCTTTCGACCTGGTCTTCGATCGGACTTTCGATGGCTGCGCGGCGCCCGGCACGGTGCTTTGCTAGCACGGGTGGATGGCCCCCTCGCAACTAATAAATATCGCGGAAGACGACCTCGACGATCTGCAGCGTGCGACCGCCGACCTCGACCGTGGCGCCCGGCACGCGTCGAACTTCGCGGCCTTCGAAGATGTAGGGGCGGGCGATGAACGTCGCGGCGTCGGCCGGCGGGACCGCGAAGCTCAAGCTGACCTCGGCGCCTTCGCGTTGGCGTCCGAGGATCGACAGGACGAGGGCGTGCTCGTTCGAGTGGAAGCCGTTCTTCCACTCGTTGCACTTGGCCGTGTCGTTGGCCGGCCAGCCGTAGACCGGCGAGCCGTCGCGCTTGATGCCGGGGATGATCTCGCCCGCGTAGGTGCGGTCGACATAGTCGCTGACCCAGTTGGCCTGGGTCTTCGCGAGGAGGTCGTCGTAGCGCGCGTCGACCAGGTTGAGGGTCGCGGCGAACTGGTCGGCCTCGGCGTAGATCCACCAGTCGGAGCCGTAGTCGACTGTCGTGGCGCTCTTCGGACGCTTGGCCCAACGACCATTGTCGCCGTCGAAGGCACGCGCGACGAGCGGGTCGGCGGACGCGACCACGAAGTCGTGGAACGGGTGATCGGCGAGCCGCTTGTCGAGCAGGAGGAGCATCCAGATGCTCTTGATCGCGTGGCCGAAGTCGTTGTGTTTACTTCCATATTGGCCGAGCTTGTTGCTCACGCCCCAGACCAGCCCGTCCTTGTGGAAGTGCCCGACGATGACGTCGCCGAGCGCACGCATGTCGGCCAGGAACTGATCGCGGTCGGCGGCCTCGGCGAGGATCGGCTGTGCGAGCAGCATGTAGCCGTTGATCTGGTCGAGCTGCGCGACAAGCTCCCAGCCGCCGTCGCCTTCGACGTCGACCTCGGTCGTCAGCGTGTCGTCGAGCGCGTCGAGCACGCGGCCGTTGGTCGCATCCCAGAAGTAGTCCGGGTCCATGATGAGGTCGCGGCCGCGGATGAGGTCCGCCTCGGCGGCCGGGTCGCGCGTCAGGAACACCCAGGCCGCGAGGCCCAGCATGCAGTAGGCCTGGTCCTGCGATGTGCGCACGCCGGCGACGGGGGTGCCATCGGCCTCGAGCTCGGGGTAGCAGTCGCCGGTCGCGGGATCGATCGCCTTGCTGCGCAGCCACGCGACACCGGCCGCGGCGTTGTCGAGCAGCGCCGGCTCGCCCGTCATCAGGAAGCCCGCGACGTAGGCGAAGATCTGGCGCGAGATCATGCGCGGGCGTCGTCGCGTCGAGCCCGATGCGAGCCCGTTCATCGCGCGGTACGTCGGGAAGTTGCCGACCGGAGTGCCGAGGGCCGCACCCATCATCCAGAACGGCTGGAGGTCGTCGCGATAGTGGGTGATCCAACCCTCGCCCTGGAGCGCGGCGGGCACCTCGCCCGTCGGCGGATCATGCGGGCCGTAGACGTCATCGGCCACACTGGTGTCCGGCTCGGCTGTGTCGGGCGTCGTGTCCTCGACGCTGTCGGGCGCGCTGTCCGCCTCGCTGTCGGCGACGTCGGGCGTGTCGGGCGTGTCGGGCGTCGAGTCCGCGACGCTCGAGTCGCGGGTGTCGGCGACCGGGTCGGAGTCACCGCAGCCGGGCGTGAACGCGAGGGCGAGCACGAGTGCGTGGGCGAGGCCCGCTGAGCGGGAGGCGCGAACGATGGCAGCGAGGGGCGACAAGTGCATCCGGCAGATGGAACGCCCGCACGGCTACAAGTCAACTGGCAAGCCGGCTGGCGCGGTTGGCGCCCCCGTCCGCGGGGCGAGAGATTGACATCGCCCAAGCTGCGTGACCATCGGTCGGCCGGGCCCTCTCATCAGCACCGCGCCACGCGGGGTTCGAGTCTCGGCAACACGTCCGATGGCATTGTTCGCATTCGGCGGCTGACCTCGACGCGGGGAAGGTGTATCCGCTCCCGCGATGACACCTCCCACGGCGTTCGATTGGAAGCGGCAGCTCAAGGTCCTCAACTCACTCTTGCTCGCGGTGATAGCCGACGAACTCGACGAGCCGCACTACGAGTACCTGGCCGAGCGTCCCGATCCACGCTGGCTCGGCGGCAAGCCCGCGACCGCGCGCGCCATCGCCTCGATGGAGGAGCGCCTCGGCATCACGCTACCCGACGCCTATCGCGCGTTCTTCCAGGCGAGCGACGGCTGGGTGCGCGCCGACGGCTTCCCCCATCGGCTGGCGGAGCTGCTCGACACCCCGCGCGTGTTCTGGCTCGGCACGGATAATCGCCGTGACCTCGCACAGTTCCGCGAGCTAATGCGCGGCCTGAGCCACCTCTTCGAGCCACCGCTGGCCAGCGACGATGACCCACTCGACCGCGTCCTGTGCATCGGTGACTTCGACGGCAACGAGTGCATCCTCTACATCGTCTGCGACCGCACAGACGACTGGCCGGTCGTCCTGTGGGACCCCGAAGACGGCGCCCGACATCGCGTGAGCCTGGTCGAAGTGTTCCGCGGCGAGCTCGACTATCGCCTGCGCGAGGCCGCGGGCTAGCCAACTCGACTGGTCGTGGTCAGCGCGCTGGGCTGACAACCGTCTCCACCGGCAGCCGCTCGAGCTCGTCGCCGAGCGCATACAGTCGCACTTCGAGCAGCCTGCCGTCAGGTCCAAAGTACCACCAGAGGCCGTGCTGCAGCCCATCGTCGCGGTAGCCCTGCGTCATCAGCCGACCATCGCCATAGAACTGGAAGAAGGCCCCCGTCTCGCGGTCATCCTGCCAGATCTGGAGCGACACGAGCGCATCGGGTCCATGCCACGTCATATGGAACGCGCATTCTTACTCGGCCCCGGCAATGACTCGCGAGCACGCCGCGCGAACAGCGGATGGCACGACTCACCCACTGGCCACCAGAGGCCAGCGTCGCGCGTGTCGCTGTGAGGCGCAACGACGTCCGGCCTGAACGGCATCGGCGACCATACCCATTCTAGCCCCGCATGGTCGAACACATAGGTTATCTGGCTAATCTCAGTGGCCGCGGGATAGGCCTTGTCGACGCAGGTCTGATAGCGCACGCCGTCGATCGTATCGACGATCTCGACCATTCGCTCGCCGCACAGCGGGTAGGGTGTGACCTGCTTGCCCCGTCCCAGCTCTACGAACACCGAAGCAGGCACCGACATTGGTGTGTCATCCAGGTCGGCGCGTGCAACTCCGCAGCCCTCATTTTCGAGTACGCTCATCTGGGTCAGAATCGACCGCCGTTGTCCCACTTTGGTGGATGCGAGATTGGCAAGCCAGCCAGTAGAAACATGGAAAGCCGATAATTTTCCGTAGTCGACAGGCGCCGCTCGAGTCAGGCCATTGAAGCTGAAATTGGGCACATCGCCGAACGCAAAGGTCCATTCGATGGGCGCGGACGCCCCCTGCTCACCACTGTCGCCGACCTCCGGGTCCGACCCTGGCTTCCAGGCCGCCTGCCAATAGCCGAGCGTGTGGCAGACCAGCGGTCGGCCTGGATCCTGGCCGATCAGAGCATTGTAGTCGGGGTCGATCTCGGCCCGTACCGAGCCGCTCCAACCAATGACCAGAGCAGCGAACGCGGCGAGCCTGTTCTTCACGGTTGACCGTACATGTTGGACTGCGCGACCCGCCATATGGCTCGATCTCGTCCGTCATTGGACTCCCACTCGGCGCGAGGAATGGAGACCTTGCCGTCTTCGCCCGACACGGACACGGTCTCGAACGCGTGGAGCGCTGGCGGAACGAGCGTTCCTATCGGCAGCCCGATGGCAGCGGTGACCCGTCGCATGCTCTCCACCGCGAAGCCCGGCTTGCCGAATTGCGCGTACATCTCTCGCACAGGCGCATCGGATGCGCTTCCGAGCAGTGTGTCCAGGCGCATGAGTAAGTCTGGCTGACCAGCATGCAGCCAGTACCCGATCGGTACCTCGGACGTCTGGTATCCGCCGCGAGTATCGACGTCTACTTCGAGCATCTGCTCGACATGGAGACTGAAGCCGTCCGGCGAGGACGCGACCAGATCGAAGACGCTGCGTCCACGAGTGCCCTTGGCCAGCTCTGCCCCTGGTTGCCTTGCGGCTACGAGCGTCCGAACCCTGTCGATCCCGCTTGCGACGCTGTCGACCGATGCGTTGATCTCGACTTCGAGTTCCAATAGCTGCTTGTTCGTTCCCGGGCTGACACCGCCTCGCATCGTCCCGACCAGATTCCACGCGATCGTTTGCTCGACCAGCGCCAGCTCGATGTGGCTGCCGATCTCGCTCTGCTCCTTCCCGAGCGCATAGTTGTTGAGCGTCTCGACCGAGCTTCGGACGGCATCGGTATATTGGGTCACGCTCGCCACCATGCCGACGACCTCGTCGCCGTGCAGAGCGGCATCGAGCTTGCTGCTGCCGTCGTCGACTCCCTTTGCCACCGATACGGTGTCAGCCGCTGCATCCAGCGCGGCACCGGGTGCTGGCGCGCGTAGCCGCGGACTCGAAGGTGCTGCGATGAAGCCAGGTGCGCTGGCCAGACCACTGACCGGCACCCGCCGGAGGAGGCCTACGGCAGAACGCGCCATGCTCGCGAAGTTCAGGATCAGCTCGAGACCCTGGAGCAGGTCCGGCTTCTGAGCATCGGTGTAGCGCTTCGTCGCATCGCCGACCTTGGTCGTTGCGGCATCGCTTTGTTGGTCATCGACCAGCATCGCCTCGATCAGCCCCTCGATCCGCGCCGTCGCGAGTCGAGCATTACGCATCGCGAGAAGCGACTTCCGGACCGCTCCGATGACCAGCACTTCGTCTCGCCCCGCAGTCCCCTTTGCGTCTGCATCGCCATTGGGTGCAGGGTCCTGGGCCGCCGGATCGGGCTTGCGTTGCACTGGCGCCAGGAGTCGCTCACCATCGGCGAATGACATGCCCTTGGCCTGTACTTTCAGACCTTGTTGGCCTCTTGATAACTTCTGGTCGCTCTCGCCTCGCCACGGCTTCGCCTGCTCGGCGAAATGCTGCGTCGACGCAGATCCATTGGACGTGCGTTCGGCCTCTGAGCGTGGCTCGAGTGTCGGCTCTCCCATGTGTTCCCGCTCAGTGTGACGTACGCACAGTGAAGCGACGAAATATGCCTGTCAACCGCGGGACACTCACCGGCACTCACAGGGCGTGACCGCCAACGCCCGCGCCCGCACTGGGTTTGGGGCAGGGTTGTTTGCGACAGTTGTCCGGGCTGCCTCGGCTCTGGCCTTATGTCTCGTCGCGCAGGCCCAGGTCGCTGACCAACTGGAACGCGTGCGAGCGCCCGATGCCCAGGCGGCGAGCGGCCTCGGTGATATTGCCGTTGGCGGCGGCGAGCGCGTCGACCATCAAGCGCCGCTGGAACTCCCGAATCGCGAATTGCCAGGGCACCATGGGGCGGTCGTCGGAGTGCAGGTCGGGGAAGATGTGGTGCGGCTCGATGCTCGGCGCGCCTTCGGAGTGGGCGCGCAATGCCGCGCCTACGAGCGTATTGGCGAGCTGGCGCACGTTGCCCGGCCACTCCGCGACTACCAGCGCCTGGTGCGATGCTTCGGACAGCTCGAGCTGGCCCAGGCTGTGGCGGTCCCGCGTGTCCGCGATGAAGGCATCCGCGAGCAGCGGAATATCCGACCGCCGCTCGTCGAGACCGGGCAGCTCGATCAACACGACGTTGAGGCGATAGAAGAGGTCTTCGCGAAAGCGTCCTTCGCTGACCAGCTTGGGCAGGTTCGCGTTGGTCGCGGCGATCACCCGGACGTTGGCCTGCTGTGCCCGCGTCGCGCCGAGCGGCCAATAGGTCCCGTCCTGCAGCAGTTGCAGCAGCTTGGCCTGGGCCGCGGGCGACAGCTCCGACACCTCGTCCAGCACCAGCGTGCCACCGGCGGCCGTCTCGACCTTACCGGCCACCTTCTTCGTCGCGGTCGAGTGCGCGCCGGCCATCGCGCCGAACAGCTCACTCTCGAGGAGGGTGTCCGGAATCGCCGCGCAGTTCAGAGTGACCAAGGGCTTGTTTGCGCGCCGACTGCTCTGCGTGATGATGCGCGCCAGCTCCGACTTGCCGCTGCCCGACGGACCCGTGATGAGCACTGGCAGATCGAACGGCGCGACGGTCGCGGTCATGCGCAGCGCAGCGGCCAGGCTCGCGCTCTTGCCGAGCAGCGCTTCGGTGCCTTTCAAGCGCGCGCGCAGTGCCAACGTCGGGTCGCGCTTGTCGCTCTCCGTCGCTTGTACGAGCCGTCGTGCAATCGGTCGCAGGTGCGCCGCGAAGCGCTCCGTCCAGGCGCGCGCGTGCGCCGGAAAGCGCATGCCCGCCGCGTGTCCCTGCAGATAGATGACGCCGACCGGTGGGGTCCCGATCGGCACACACAACACCGCCTCGATGTTGTTGCGCTGCACCGAGGTCGCCTCCGCGAAGCGCGGGTCGGCGATCGCCGACGCTGACTCGATGGTGCGGCCACCCGCCAGCGCGTCGGCGATGATGGTCGTCGACAGCAACGCGCAGGCCGCCTCCAGCTCACCCGTCTCGAAGCCCGAGCTGGCCCAGTAGATCCCGCCGCTGCCGGCCCGACCTTCGCCGAGCTCGAGGTAGGCGCGCTTGGCATCGGTCCGCGCGACCAACGCCGCCAACGCCCGCTCGACTATCGGCGAGGGCGCCTCCGAGTCCACCAGCTCGACGACGCACGCAAGAAAGTCTCGCTCGGCGACGACATCGACATATTGAGGCAAGGGAGGCGAGGGCGTCATATGTCCACGGGATAGCACGAGATGCCGCGCGCAAGCCACTGCACGTTCTCATGAACACGCGCGCGAGGCCACAGGCCGTGACAGAGCTGCCTGTCCGTTCAGTGCGCTCGCCGCGAAGGATGCGTGTGCATGATGCGCAAGTCGCGACTCACACAAAGTGAAAACGCGGCGCCTTCTCAGGCCACATTCAAGGTATGAACAACACCACTGTCGCTATGCGGGTGGGCGATATTCTTGCGCGCGTCGCGTTCGTCGTCGCGCCTTGGATAGTCGCCGCCATACAGCCTCGACCGCCCGTCGCGGCGGAGGCGCGCACGGTCATCGCGACCCCGCCAGAGGCGCCTGCGCGGCCATCGACAGAGGCCCCGCCGGAGGCCGTCTGGAAGGCCGCGGCGATCCGTACGCTCGCCTCCGACCACCATAGTTTTGGTGCCGCGGTGCGGCGTTTTCAGAATTCCGGAGATACTTGCTCCGGGCGCGAGCTGCTCGTTGTCAATGGATATGACCATGTACCGCAATATCTCGCGCGCATCGACTTTCGCGCGGCCGGCGGTCGCTGCGTGCCCGAGACGACACCGCGCCGCTGGTCGCCGCGCGCCCTCCATTACTCCGACATCGCGGTCGCCGACTTCGATGGCGACGGCCTCGATGAGCTGGTCGTCGCCGCGTTCGCCGAAGCCGATGGACGCATGCACGGCGGCAGCGTGCGCGTCGTCCCGGGCGCCGACCCGTGGCTCGTCGACCCGCCCGCACTGGCCATTGGCGCGGGTCTGGGCTTCGCGCCGGCGAGCGTCGCGATCGGCGACGTCGACGCCGATGGCCGCCTCGACATCGTCGTCGGCAGCCTCTGGAGTGGGGCGCTCGGGACCGGTCGCGACGTGAAGCACATCCGCGGCGGCGAGCTCGATGGGCCGACATTCGTCTTTCGCGGCACGACCACGATCGACGAATTCTCAGCTCCGATCCTGCTCGCAGCGCGCGGCGTGCTCGACGTGAAGTTGGTCGATGTCGATCTCGATGGCGCGCTCGACATCGTCAGCGCCGGCCGCGCCGTCACGATCCACTATGGGCCCGCCTTCATCGACGTGCGCACCTTGCCATTGGCCGAAGGCATGGCCGACGCAGTCGCGCTCTCGCTCGATGTGGCGCTGTTGCCCGACCGCCAGCGCACGCTGGTCGCCTTTACGACAAGCTGCTTTTCCGCCGACGAGTGCACGCTCGGCGCACTCGGGGGCCGCGCCGCATTCGGCGCGTCGGTTTGGTCGATTGCGACCCACGGTTCGGACAAGCCGCGCGCGGAATCACCAATAGGCTTCTGGCCGACGCCGGGGATCCCTTCGCCGGTCCGCTTCGGCGACATCGACGAGGACGCGCTGCCCGATCTGCTGGTTGGACTGATGAGCATTCCAAGTGACGCCGGCTTGCTGGTGCCGGTCGTCGGTCGGCCGTGGCTCGGGCCGCTCGGCCTCGTCGGCGCAGCACCTCTCTTGTTGCCGGGAAACGACCTGATGGCCGAGCCCCCTCTTGCGGCGACGGCCTGGCAGGCGCTCTCCGTGCGGGCCCCGGCGCCCGCGTTCCCGATGACCAGCGCCATCGTTCCGTATGTCGACGCGCGCGATGCCTACCCCGTCATCGGCGAGCCGGAGTCGGGCCATGCGGTACTCTCATATAGTGGACCAGGCCAGGTCGTCGCCGCTCAGGTCCACACCGCCGCGGGCGACGAAGTGCCAATCCATATCGTCACGGGTGACCCATTCGTCACTCTCGTCGAGCCGAGCGCAAAGCTCTTGCACACCGACCTGACGGTCACGTGGCACATCGTGCGCCACCCGCACATCATCCTCACGAGCGCGTGTCCGCTGGCCGGCCCGGCCGCCGGCACGCTGTTCACCAAGCCACCGGAGCGCGTGCGAAGCTCGCACGTCGCGACCAGGGAAGGCCCTTAGCGCAGCGAAGCGAGTGCCGAGGGTCGAGTGACGCCGGACCGGGATTTACCCGGCTTGGCACATCTGTGTCTGCTGAGTTTCTATTTGCCAGGAGAATGACAATGGGTTGGAGCTATGAAGACAATCGTTTCGAGGTGACCGCCTGTGAGCCCAAGCGCGCGAGCGCCGGCCAGCCGGTGACGATCGCCATCGCGGGTCAGAACCGCGGCGCCAATCGCAATGGCGAGGGGTGGTTCGCGCTGCTGGTGCCGGCCGATCACGATGGCCGCGCGTCGCCGGAGGCGCTGCCCAAGCACTTCCGCGCGACGCCGGTGCGCTACGAGCACGGCGCGGCCGACGCCTTCTCGATGTCGGCGGCGTTCGAGCTGCCGGCGGACGCGAAGGGCAGCTACCAGCTCGTCGTCGGTCACGGCGACGAGTCCAAGGCCGGTGAGTTCGCCCGCTTCCTCGTGGACGCGGACGACTTCGACGGCGCCTTCGTGATCGCATGACCGCTGCGCTCGCCGAGAGCTCGCGGGTTGCCGCAATGCAGCCCGCGATCCGCGTCCCGGCGAGCGCGTCCCCTCCGCTCGTGCCGTTCGACCTCGCGTCGACGATCGAGCGGATTGGGGATGCGTTCCCTTCGACGCTCGTCGCCCCGTCCGCACGTGCCTCGCTCGCGTCGTTCGCGCGTGGCCTTCCACCTGTCTTCCACTGGCTCGTGCTCGAGAGTCGCCTGACCAGCGATGCGCCACAGCGCGTCGACCTGCTCGCATGCATCATCGATGGCGGCAATGCCCGCGATGAGCTGCGCCGAGGGCTCGCCTCGCACGGCACTCACCCGGGACTCTCGCGGGCTGCGCTATTGCCGCGCTGGGCAACGTCGCAAGGGCGCCTCGCCCAGGTGCCGGTGATCTGGCTCGAATGGGATGCGCCCTTCACGCGGGCCGAGCCGCTGCAGCTCATCGGCATCGATCCGCGCTTCTGGCATCCAGATGCGCCGCGCATGGCACGACCGTCACCGCGCACTCAGGTAGAGCTCGCGGCGGCGGGCTATGCCGCGAGCTTCGGTGTGGCGCACGATCCGGCAGTGCTCGCGACTATCGAAGCAGCGATCGAGGTGCTGCCGCGAACGAGCAGCGCCATCTTCTCGGCGAGCCTCGCACCCCGCGGCAAGCCGGTCGATCGACTGTTCGTCGAGCTGGCGCGCGAGCAGGTCCTGCCGTGGCTCACGGCGATCGGCTGGCCGGGCGATCTGGCGGCCGCGGGTCGCTGGTTGTGTGACGCCATTGCACCATGGGAACCGGCCTACCTCCAGGTCGAGCTGACCGCAAGCGGGCCGACCGGCCATCTCGGGATAGAGCCACGCCAGACCTCGGGCGCGCGCTCCGAGCGACGTGAGCGGCGGGCGTTTCTCGAGCGGCTCGTCGCCTCGGGCAGGGCTCGTGCGGAAAAGGTCGCGGCCTTGCTCGCATGGGAAGGCACGGTCAGGGTCCATTCGCCGGACGGACCGCTCGCCGAAGTGCGCACGTTCCACCTCAAGCAGGTCACCCAAGATGGTGAGCCGCCCGAGGTGAAGGCGTATCTCGGCGTGCACTACCGAGCGGCGACGAGTCGCTCGTAGCCGGGCGCGAGCAGGTCCGCCCAACGATCGGGATCGGCAACACCCAGTCGGCGCAACGCGAGTCGCGCGGCGTCGGCTGGGTCGCTTTGCCCCAACAACTGAGCGGTGCGAAGGCGCGCGACCTGCGCTTCGAGATCGACTCCTGCGTCATCGAGGCGATGGGTCGCGCGTGCGAGCCACGTCAATGTCGCGTTGCGATCACCCGCACGCGCGGCGACACTCGCCCGCAAGAGCATTGCATGGGCTGCACCTTCGGGCATCGCGAGCTTTTCCAGGCGCTCGATGAGCCGCTCGAGCGGCCACAGCCCATGGGTGCTCATGCGATCGCACGCGAGCACGGTGCGTGCCTCCAATAGATCGTGATCGAAGCGCGAGAAGACGATGCGATAGCCGCCCGCCTTCTCGAACGCCGCGCGACCAGTCGCGAGTGTCTGGGCCGCAACCTGGGTGCGACCCTCGAGAAGTTCGGTCATCCGCTGGCCTCGCAGCGCATAGAAGGTCTGTGGCGAGTAGCGATCGGGCAGCCACGTGCGCAGCGTCCAGTCGGCGATCGTGCGCGTCTCCTCCGGGCGTCCCGCGGCGAGCGCCGGCAGGAGGCGATACGAGGCGAACACCACCTGGGCATGCAGGTCGCCGCGGCGCATCGCGTCGGGCAGGTGAGTCTGCGCGAGGCTGAGCGCGGTTGCGAAGTGTCCGCGCGCGACCAGCACACGCCCAAGGATCGAGACCGCCTGCACGCGTTCCCACTGCGCGTCTTCGACTGAACGCATGAGCTCGATTGCACGCTCGGAAGCGTCCTGGGCACTCTCGAGGCGACCTCGACCACTCGCCAGAAAAGCGCGCCAAAGCGCTTCCGCCGCGACAAGGTACGCCGACTGCGAGTGCGCGCCGAGCTGGTCGACCCAACGATCGGCGATGCCTTTGAAGCCCGCGATGCTGCCGAGCGCGAAGCCAGCGAGCGGGCCCGTCACGCGCGCGACCCGCTCGGGATCGCCGCTCGCCTGCGCGGCTTCGAGCGCGCGCATCATGAAGTCGAGGCCGACCAGCGGGTCGACGAAGACCAGTGCCTTCGCGAGCGGCCAGGTCGTGTCGAAGCGCTCGGCCGCGCGCGCACTGGCGCGTGCCGCGGCGATACCCCTGGTGCGGCCGGTAAGGATCGCGAGCGCACTCCCGGCCAGTCGCAGCGTGCGCGCGACGCCACCCGAATCGCTCGCGATGCCGAGCTCGTCGAGCACCGGCTTCAAGATCAAGAGGCCCTGGTCGACGGCGCCGAGCGTCATCACAGCGTCGGCCGCAGCGCGTAGGCGTGCACGGCGCTCCGCCGGATCGCGCGCACTCTGCGCGAGCTCGCCGAAGACGCGTGCCGCGTCGTGACCGCGACTGGCTTCACGCAGCGCCCGCGCGAGGCGACTTTGCAATGCCCGCACATCGAGGCCCGCGTGTCTGTCGCCCGCGAGCACCAGCTCGAGCAGGTCGGCCGCTCGCGCAAACGCCGAGGCCTGCTCGGCGGCTTCGGCGGCGCGCAGGGCGAACGGTGTCGCGGCTGCGGTATCGCCGGCGGCAACCAGGTGGAACGCGACCAACCCGAGGTCGTCGCGCGTGTCGGCCATCTCGTCGCGTACCGCTTCCCGCAGGACGTCGGCCAACGCGCGATGGGCCGCGGTCCGATCGGCGCGTGAGAGCGCCGCCACGATCGACTCGCGCACCAGATCGTGATGCGGCATCGCGACCCGCTGCGAGCCCTCGTAGGCGGTCCGCAGGAGCGTCTGAGTCGCTAGCACGGCGAAGGTCGCGCGCGTTGGGATCGGCACGCCAGCCGCGCGCGCGATCGTCTTCACTGGCAGCGGTCGACCGGCCAGCGCCGTCACACACACGAAGCGCTGCACGTCGTCCTCCAAGCGACCCATGCTGCGCGCGACCAGGCCAGGGAGATCCAACCCGAGCGCGTCGGGCTCAGCGAGGAGGCGCGTCAATACCAACGCATTGCCAGCGGCCGCGGCCAGCACCGATGCGATCGCGGCCTCGGCCTGGGCGCCCAGCGCACGTGCCGCGAGCGCATGCGCGTCAGCCTCGGTGAGGTGGTCGACGCCGATCGCCGCGAGCGTGAACGGCACACCTTTTTCGAGGCGGCGCGCGAAGGCCATCGCGAACGGCGAGCTGGTCCACACGTCACCGCTGCGATGGGTCAATACCAGCAAGACGCGCGGCGCATCGGGTGGCTCGACCAGGGCCATCAAGGCGTCGACCGAGTCGCTGTCACCCCAGTGCAGGTCCTCGATGACGAGCACGATCGGCTGCGTGCGCGCGAGCTGCTGCACGAAGCCGCGCAACAGCGCACGAGCACGCGCGAGGTCGTCGCTGTTCGCGGGCGCCTCGACGCCCGAGGAGGGCGCCAGGAACTTCCTGAAGATCGGGAACACGCGCGCCAGCGCTGGCAGGTCCGCCGATTGTTCGAGCAAGCTCGTCGCGGCGACATCCGCACGCGCCCGACTCGCGAGCTGATCGAGCGCCGCGTCGAGCGCCTTGAACGGGATGCTCTCGGCGGCAAAGCAGCGACCATGCACGACGAACGCGCCACGCTGCGCGGCCAGCGCCGAAAAGCGATTTACGACCGCGGTCTTGCCCATGCCCGGCTCGCCATGCAAGCGCGCCAGCGCTGGCACTCCGGCGAAGACCCCATCGAGCAGCGCCCCGAGCTGGGCCAGCTCAGCCGCACGGCCGGAAAAAGGAGGCAATGTGACATGGTCGGAAGAATGCGCCGACGAAGGTGCGAGCGAATTTGCATCGGCGTACGCGGCGAGCTGGCGCTCGAGGATCGCGAGCTCGGGCCGATCAATCGCCTCATGCGCGAGCATCGCATGCACCAGCTCGGACCAGAACGCGGGCATGTCCGCTCGTGTCGCTGCGAGCGCGCGCGGCGGCTGGATGAGGCGCGCCATCAGCCCGTCCGCCGGGTTCCACGGGTCGGTCCGCGCGAGCCCCGCATACACCAGGAGCCCCGCCGAATAGATGTCCGCGGCCGCCGTGATCGCGTCGAGCATGAGCTGCTCGGGCGCCATCCACACGGCCGAGCCGGACACCTCGCCAGGCCGCGTCGCCGCGTCGCGCATGCGCGCGAGCCCGAAGTCGAGCAGCATCACCGCGTCGTGCTCATCGACCAGGACATTGTCCGGCTTGAGGTCGAGGTGCAGGAGGCCGCGTTCGTGCAGCGCCGTGAGCGCCGCGACGAGACCTTGCACGAGCCGCAGGACGCGCCCTTCGTCGGCCAGCTCAGCGGCGTCCGGCGGGCCTGCCGCCTCGGCCAGGACGTCACTGAAGGTGCGCCCGGCGACATACGGCATCACCAGCGCGAGCGCGCCTTCGTGCGAGATGAGGTCGGTCGGCGCGACCAGCGCGGGATGTGCCAGGTCACACAGAAAGCGCGCTTCGTTCTTGAACCCTTCGAGCGCCCACGGATCACGCGAGTGCAGCACCTTGAGCGCGACCTCTTCGTCGCCGTCCGGGTCTTGCGCCAGGAACACCTCGCCATGTGCACCGCGCCCGATGGGCCGCAGCAGCGTGAGCCGACCAAACGTCTCACCGAGACGCTCGCTCCGCGGATGAGCCGATGTTGGCGCCAATCCCATGTCGCGGTCCTCCGTCTCCTCTACGCGTGCTCGTGCCCCGCAGCCTATCTAGTCGAATTTCCTACGCGCGTGAAGCGCGCGAAATCCACCATTTGAGGTAGATGGGTCCCTTGTGGGCGGCCCTCGATCGACTTGCCGCGCGCCCGGCCTTGGCGCATGAATCGCCTATGCGCGTACATCACCTGAGCTGCGGCACGATGCACCCGCTCGCCTTCGGGCGAGACCACATGATTTGCCACTGCCTGTTGGTCGAGACCGACAACGACGGCCTCGTGCTGGTCGACGCGGGAATCTCGAAGGCCGACCTGCTGGACCCGAAGGCGCGCCTCGGCAAGGGCTTCGCGCGATTGGCGCGCGTCGAGAAGAACGCGGCCCACGCGGCGCTGTCACAGGTCGAGGCGCTCGGCTTCACAGCCAGCGATGTGCGCCACGTGGTGCTCACGCACATGGACCTCGACCACGTCAGTGGCCTTGTCGACTTCCCCGACGCGCGTGTGCACGTGCACGCGACCGAGCACGCCGTGGCGATGACGCGCCCGACCTTCGCGAGCCGCCAGCGCTACCTGCCGGTGATGTGGTCACACGCGCCGCAGTTCCAGACCTACAGCGACCTCGGCGAGCCGTGGTTCGGCTTCGACGCGGTGCGCGCGCTCGCCGGATTGCCGCCGGAGATCTTGTTGATCCCGCTCGCCGGTCACTCGCGTGGTCACGCCGGCGTTGCGGTGAAGGACGGCGACCAGTGGCTCCTGCATGCGGGCGATGCGTACTTCTCGCAGGGGGAGGTGCACGCGCCAAAGCGTGAGTGTCCCCCGCTCTTGCGCACCTTCCAGAGCCTCGTCGAGGTGGACCGCAAAGCGCGCCTCGGCAATCAGACGCGGCTGCGGTCGCTCGCGAAGGCCTCGGCCGAGGTCACCATCTTCAGCGCCCACGACCCGAGCGAGCTGGTCAGCGAGAGCTAAAATATGCGTGTCAATGTCAGCCTGGCTGTCCCCCTGGCCGCTGTTGTTCTGATTGCCGCTTCGCCGCGCGGCCACGCCGGTAGTCAGGACTAGTTATTATTGGGCAATATCGCGGCAATTCGCGCTGGCCATTGTCGGCGACGATGGCGCAGTGCCCGGCCTTTGGCTCAAGAGACCTTGAGGTCACTCTCGATCGCTATCCCGTAAGCCGCGAGCTTGTTGTAGAGCGTGCGCCGATCGATCCCGAGCAGCTCCGCGGTCTTCTTCTTGTTGCCCTTGTTGTCCTTGAGCGACTGGACGATCGCGAACCGCTCGAGCTCGGCCAGCGTGCGTCCCTGGAGCTGCAACATGCCCTTGTCATTGACGGCGCCGGCAGCCGGGGCCCCCGACATGCCGACGATGTCTGGGAAGCTCTCGAAGTCGCGCGGCCCGAGCACCGGGGTGTCCGCGAACACGCTCGCGTTCTTCAGCACCGTCTCGAGCTGGCGCACATTGCCCGGCCACCCGTAGCGACCGAGCAGCGCCAGCGCATCCTTCGAGATGCTCTGCACCTGGCCGAGACCCGACTTGCGATTGGCCTCGATAAAGTGCTGCACCAGAAGCGGGATGTCTTCCCTTCGGTCACGCAAGGGGGGCACGACCAGCGGCACGACCGACAGCCGATAGAACAGGTCCTCGCGGAAGCGACCGGCGCCCACCTCCTCCTCGAGCTTGCGATTGGTCGCCGCGACGATGCGCACATCGACCGTCACCTGACGGGTCGCGCCGACCTTCTGGATTTCGCCACACTGCAGCACGCGCAAGAGCTTCACCTGCATCTCGAGCGGCATCTCGCCGATCTCGTCGAGGAACAGCGTGCCGGTGTGGGCGACCTCGAAGAGGCCCTTCTTGTCCGAGGTCGCGTTGGTGAAGGCGCCGCGCACGTGACCGAACAGCTCGCTCTCGAGCAGCATCGCCGGGATGGCGCCGCAGTTCACGGCGACGAAGGGGCGGTCGCGGCGCTGACCCGAGAAGTGGATGGCGCGCGCGACCAGCTCCTTGCCGGTGCCGGACTCGCCCTCGATCAGCACCGCGACGTCGGCGTTGCGCAGCCGGTCGATCATCTGGAAGGTGCGCCGCATCGCGGGCGCGCTCCCGATCATGTTGTCGAAGCGCTGCTCGGTCGCGAGCTGGCGCCGCTCGGCGATCATCTGCACCTTGGTGTCCTCGAGCTCGCGCGTGCGCCGCTCGAGGTCGGCCTCGAGCCGCTGGTTGAGCGACTCGACCTCCTTGCGCGCGGCCTCGGTCTTTCGTTTCTCGGCCTCGAGAGTCTCGACCAGCCGCGCATTGTCGAGTGCCACCGCCGCCATGTCCGCGAACGCCTCCATGAAGCGCAGGTCCTCACCCGCGAAGGCCGACGCGCGGAAGCGATTGTCGAGGTAGATGGCGCCCAGCACCCGGCCGCGAAACGCCATCGGCAAGCACATGATCGAACGAAGCCGCAGGTCGACGACTGACAACTGCTCTTTATAGCGCTCGTCCTCCATCGCATCGACGGTCACGATCGGCTCGCCCGCGGCGATCACCCGGCGCGCGATACCGCGGCTGATCTTGAGGTGCTTGTTGCGGATGTTCTCCTGGTCGAGGTTGCGCGCGATGCGCACCTCCAGACCCTCCTTGTGCGACTCATCATCGAGCAGCAGGAAGCCGCGCTCGGCGCCGGTCAGCAGGATCGCCGAGTCCATGATGTACTCGAGCAGGCGCTGCACGTTGTGCTCGCCCGCGAGCCGCTTGTGGACCTCCAGCAAGCGTCCCCAGCCGAGGCCCACGCCCGCCTGCGTTGGTCCCGCTTCACCCGGCCGCAGCACGAAGGCCGCCGTCTCGCGATAGGCGTCGCGTCGATCGCGCCGCGCCTTGAACGCCTCGCGCTGTGCCGCCGGCACCGAGTCGAGCTGCGCTTGGAGCACCTTGCGCACCTCTTTGCTCCAGCTCTGCGCCGCCGCCAGGTCCTCGCGGTCACGCGCCGCCAGCGCCGCCTCGAGGTAGATCGGCCAGCGCCCATCCGCGTTCTTGTGCGACTCGACCTGCGCGATCGCCTCTTCGATCAGCGCCTTGCCGTCGGCACCGCCCGCTCCGTCCGCATCGTGGCTGATGCGCGCCAGCGCCGCCAGGATCGCCAGCGCGGTCGTGCGCATCGCGTGATTGCCGGCCGCTTCCGCCATCGTGCGGGCGCGCTCGGCCAGCTCGCGCGATGCTTTGAGCTCAAAGCGTTCCAACAACAGGCGCGCCAGGTTCAGCGACGCCTCGAGCTCTTCCGGTTTGCACTGCGCCTCTTCGGCGATCTCTATCGCCTCGCGGAAGCGTGCCTCCGCTTGCACCAGGTCGCCGCGGTCCGAGGCGACGTCGCCCAGCAGGTTGGCGACCACCGCACAGAGGTGGCGGTTGTCGTCCGCGCGCGCGATCGCCTGGCTCCGCTGCAAGACCATCTCGGCCCGCTCGGTCTCGCCGAGGTAGCGCCAGAGGTTGCCGAGATTGCCAGCGATTTGCGCGATGCGTGCGCGCGCATCCAGTTGTTCGGCGCGCGCCAACGCCTCGCGATAGGTGTCCAGTGCCTCGGTCCACTCGCCGCGCTCGTGCTGCAGGACGCCGAGGTTCTGGAGCGCCGTCAGCACGCGCGCCTGGTCGTTGGCTGCTTCGCCAAGCCGCATCGCCTCGCCGTAGGCGCGCGCGGCCTTGGTGAGGTCGCCGCGCCGATGCGCGACCAGCCCCTGGGCCGTCACGATGGCAGCCTCTTCCTTACGCGCCGCGAGCCCGCCGCCGGCCTTCGCTTCGCGCGCCGCGAGCAACGCCTTGTCGAGTCGCGTCTCGGCGACATCGAGCTGGCCGCGATACCAGTCGACCAGCGCGCGCGAGTACAAGAGCGCCGCGAGCTGCTGAGTAGCGGCTTGCCTGCGCGGCGCTCGCTCGATCCGCGCGAGCCCGTCCTCGGCCGCTTTCTCCGCGGCCTCGAGGTCACCCGAGAGCACCGCCGCGCGCGCCTCACCGGCGCGGATCTCGATCATCAGTAGAGGATCGCGCGCATCGTTTTCGGCTTCGCCGATCGTGCCCGCCTCCATGGCCGCTGTCCGAAACGCCTCGAGCGCCCGCGGATAGCGCGCCGCGGCCGCCTCGCTGCGGCCTGTGCCGAGGAGGGCCTGCGCTGTCAGCGCCCGCTCGTGGCTCACTCGCGCGAGCACCTCGGCGCGCGAGAACAGCGCAGCCGCGATGGATTCTTCGCCCCACGCCTCGAGCAGCTGCGCCACCGCGAGCGCGACCCGCGCCGTCGTGGGCCACTCGGGTCGGGCCGCCAAAGCCTTCGCGAGCGGGACCCCCTGCGCCAGCGACGGCGTGCCCGACAACAACAACGTCTCGGCCTCGTGCGCGACGTCCTCGCCGATCTGGAGGCGATGTGCCAACGCGAGCGCCGACTCACCACAGGCCGCGTAGGTCGCGGCCAACATGCGGCCCGCGACGTCCTTCGCGATACCTGGCTGCGCGGCCTGCGCGACGGCCTCCGAAGCGACCCGCACGCCCTTCGCTTCGCGCACGGCGAGACCGCTGGCGAGCAGGCCATCGAGTGCGCCCGCGCTCAGCGCGCCGGCTGCGTCGTGGTCCGGCAGCGGCACCGGCAAGGTCGCCCACGCGAGCACCGCGGCGGCCTCCTGCACGCGCTCGGGCAAGCGGGCCAGCGCCTCGCTCGCCTTCGCTTCGTGCGACGGCGGGACCATCGCCAGGAGCCGCTCCGAGTCGCACACGATCTGGCTCGAGTCGACGCGCAAGATGCCCGCGCGCAGCGCCTCTTCCACGATCGCGCGGAACAGGCCGGGGCTGCCGCGCGCGGCCGTTATCAACGCATCCGCGTCGCGCCCCGCGAAGCGCCGCTTGGGAAAGCGCAAGCGCATCGCCTCGTGCGCCTCGTCGGCGCCCCAGCGCGCCATCTCGAGGCGCGGCCCGGCATCGAGCCCGACCGTCAGCAGCATGAGCCCACGATAGTGATCGGGGATCGTCTCGAGCGCTCGCACGAGCCGCTCCAACATCTGGCGCACGTTCGGTGACCGCTCGAGGTCATCGACCGCGAGCACGATCGGCCCACCTGTCGCGGCGATCGCGCGCACCAGCGATGCGATGCGCGGCTCTTCGTTGGGCATGCCGAGTGCCGTCAGCACATCGCCGAGCCAGACCCGCTCGTCGTCTTCGCGCACCGGGATCTCGAGGCCCGGCACGCCACCCATCGCGAGCCGCTCGAGCAGATCGGTCAGCGCGCGCGTGCGCCCGCTCTCCGCCGCGCCCCGCAGATCGAGGCTGGTCGCGCGCTGCTCGCGCGCCGCGCGGGTGAGGTCTTCGGCCGCGCTCGCGAGCCGTCCGTGAGCATCGATCAGCGCCGGCGCGACGAACGTCGCGGGCGCCTTGATGACCTCAGGTAGCAGCGACTCGAGCTCGGCCAGCGCCGCGCTCGCATTGGGGTGGCGCGCGCTCGGATCCCACGCGAGCAGGCGGTCGAGGAACGCATCGAGGACGTGCGGCGCACAGCCCGTTCGGTCGGGCAGGGGCGCACGCACAGCCGGATAGCCGGGCCATGGATGGCGACCGTGCACGACCCCGAAGAGCAGCGCGCCGACCGACCACAGGTCGCCGGCCGGCTCGAGTGCTGCCCCCTCGAGCCGCTCGGGTGCTGCATACGCGAGCACACCCGAGGTCTTGCCCGCGCGTGCACCACGCTCGCCCCCGGCCCCGAGATCGAGCACCGTCAGCCGCTCGCTGCGGGCACACCACAAGACGTTGTCGGGCGCCAGGTCACCGTGCACGAGCCCCGATCGATGGAGGTGCTCGAGCGCCAACAAGAGATCGCGCGCGAGCAGCGCGAACGCGCCGTCGTGGCCGCGCGCGGGCTGCAGCGTGTCGCCGACCGCGCGCTCCATGAAGGCGTAGAGACGAGGACGCAAGACGATCTCACCGGTCGGCACCTCGGGCGCGTACACGAGGCGCAGCGGCGTCACGAACCCGGGGTGGGCAAGCCGCCGCAAGACCATGAACTCGTTTATGAAATCCGAACGCAGCTCGGGCCGATCGAGCACCTTGCAGGCGACTGGCACGCGTCCTGCTGAAGCACCGGGTAGCGCGTCTTCGAGGAGCAGCACGCGACCCATGCTGCCGCGCCCCAGCTCCGCCTGGACAGCCCATCGCCCCATGATCCGGTCGATGCGTACGTTGCCCGTCATAGTTGTGCGTCGTCCTTCGAGTGGCGCTGGAACTTCTCAGTTGTGTAGGATTTCACCATCACGCGCAAGTCGCCAGAGAGTACACGCCATGACATCGCTCCGAACCGCCATTTTACTAACGCTGACCATAGTCGGCGGGTTCGCGTGCGACTCGAACCCGACCCCACACCCCGGGAACGATGCGTTCCGGCCTGACGCTGGCGGCAACATCGGGGTCGGCGATGCCTTTCACGGCGAGCTGCCGCCCGACCACCAGGACCCCGACGATCTCGATCCTAGCGTGCCGAGCGACGAGAACGGCACCGGCGAGAAGTGCCCAGACGTCATCGATGGTGCCGACGCCGGCTTCTCGAACGACGCGAGCGACGACAACAACGAGACGAGCGTCGGCGACGCGACGCCGTCACCCGAGAGCGACTGCGGCGACACGGAGCCGGAGCCCGGTGCCAGCTCGGACCACGGGAAAATCCAGAACAAATCCGGCAACAAGGACGAGCGTCACTCCGGTCGCCCGTCCCGCGCGCGCCCCTGACAACGACGCGGTCCTACGAATGGCCGCCGAAGCTCGCGTCCTGCGCGAGGTTGTCGAAGCGGGTCCAGCTCTTCCAGAACTTGAGGCGCACCGTGCCGGTCGGACCGTTGCGGTGCTTGCCGACGATCAGCTCGGCGACGCCTTGTTGTTCGGGCGGGCACTCCTTGTTGTAGACCTCCTCGCGGTACACGAAGCAGATCATGTCGGCGTCCTGCTCGATGGCGCCGGACTCGCGCAGGTCGCTCATCATGGGGCGCTTGTCGGTGCGCGACTCGAGGCTGCGGTTCAGCTGCGAGAGCGCGATGACGGGGCACATCAGGTCTTTCGCGAGGCCTTTGAGCGAGCGCGAGATGTAGCTGATTTCCTGTTCGCGTGAGCCCATCTTCATGCCCGCGCTCATGAGCTGCAGGTAGTCGATGATGACCAGGTCGAGGCCTTCGCGGCGCTTCAGGCGGCGGCACTTGGCGCGGATCTGGGTCGGCGATGCGCTCGGCAGATCGTCCAGGAATATCTTGGTCTTGGCGAGCTCGTCCGAGGCCTGGACGAGACGTGGCCACTCGTCTTCGTCGAGGTAGCCGCCGCGCAGCTTGGAGAGATCGATGCGGGCCTCGCACGACAGGAGACGTTGCGCGAGCTGCTCGGCCGGCATTTCCAGCGAGAAGACCGCGACCGAAGCGGCATAACGACTGGCCGCGTTGACGGCGACGTTGAGCGCGAACGAGGTCTTGCCCATCGCGGGACGGGCCGCGAGGATCACCAGGTCGCCACGCTGGAGGCCGTGCGTGAGCTTGTCCCAGTCGCGAAAGCCGGTGCCGATGCCCGTGACGTCGCCTTCGGCGTCGAAGGCGGCCTGGATCTGATCGAGGGCCGCGCTGACGACCTCTTTGATCGGCCGCAGGTTGGTGTTGGCGCGATTCTCGAGCACGTCGAAGACGCTGCGCTCGGCGGTGTCGAGGAACTCCTCGACGTCGGAGACGTCCTGCAAGCCGGCCGTCTCGATGGCGCGCGCGACGTCGACCATGCGGCGCAAGACCGCCTTCTCGCGCACGATGTTGCAGTAGTGCTCGAGGTTGGTGACGGTGCCAGCGCGGTCGAGCAGCTCGCCGAGGGCGCGTGCGCCGCCGACCTTCTCGTAGTAGCCGCGGTCCTTGAGCGCCTGCATCGCGGTTACGACGTCGATCGCGGTGGCGCGCTCGTGCAGGTCGTTCATCACCGCGTAGATGAGCTGGTGCCGCTCGAAGTAGAAGTCCTCCGCCTTGAGCGTCTCGGACAGCGTGTCCATCGCGTGGGGATCGATGAACACCGCGGACAGCACCTCACGCTCGGCTTCGAGCGAGTGCGGAGGCTTCACCCCTTCGCCAGCACCAGAGACAGACCGCTGAGCGGCAGGGAAGCTGAAGCGCCGCTCGCCGGAGCCGCGAGGGGTCTCGTCGTCCATCCGCGGAACTTGCCCCATCCCGCTCGCTGTTGTCGAGTGCGGCGAGTGCGCTGATGGGGTGCCTCTGGTAGTGTCATCCATGGACGTGTCGTGGCGTACCCCCCCTCCGACGAACCCAACGGGAGACCGAGCATGCAGGCGTTGATCGGACTCGCAGTCAGCGATGCGGCGTTGCTCAGGGCCTTCGCCGACGCGCACAAGCGCGTGCTCGACGTGACCGCGAGCTGGAGCGCGGTACCGACCGGTATCGGCATGTGGGGCATCGGCTTCCATGCCCACGGCGAGATGTTGGTGCGCAAAGGGCCGCTACGCGGACACGTGCCCGGCGCGATGGCGGGTCACCTGAAGGACGTGCGCGCGCGCCATGTCGTGCTCGTCGCCGAGGTGCATGACACGTCGCGAAAGCTCGAGGATTGTTCGCCTTTGCGCTATCGCGACTGGCTCTTTGCCGCGACCGGCGCGCACACGCTGGGCGCGCAGTTCGCCGAGCGCGTGCAGGCCGAGCTGCCGACCTATGCGTTCGCGACCAAGCGGCACCCGACGCCCGACGAAGCGGTGATGATGCTGGTGATGTCCGCGCTCGAGCGGGCGAATGCGCGCGACACGCGCGACCTCACTACGCGCGCCATCCAGCGGGCCTTGGGGACCGCGGCCGAGCGTTTGCGCGGACTCGCCGACGACATAAGCAAGGTCGAGCTGCTGGTCACCCTGCACGTCAACGGACATCTGTTCGTGTTCGCGATCGGTCGCCCGATCTGGGTCGCGCGCTTTCGCGGCACCGGCGATGTGGTGCGTCCCGGACGCTTCACGCGCAACGAGCACCTGCGGGCACTGGTCATCGGCGACAAGACGAACGAAGAGGTCGCATGGGAGCAACTGCCGCCCGGCCTCGGCGCCGAAGTCGACATCGCCTGCGACCTGTTCCAGTTCCCGGCCTGACGCTACAGCCGTCCGAGGCGACCCTTCGCGAGGATGAGCAGGGCGGGCGTGAGGAACAGCTCGGCGACCAGCGCGAGCCCGAGCGTGACGGCCGAGAGCACGCCGAACTCGACGATCGCCATGAAGTCCGAAAAGGCGTTCACGAGGAAGCCGGCGACGAGGATGATCGAGGTCAGCACGATCGGTCGCCCAGTCGCGATGAGTGTCCGCCGGATGGCGGCCTGCCCCTCGCCGTCGAGCTGCACCTCTTCGCGATAGCGGTGCACGAAGTGGGTCGTGTCGTCGACCGCGATGCCGAGCGCGACCGAGAACACGATGATCGTCGAGGCGCGGATCGGGATGTCTAAAAAGCCCATCATTCCAAGGGTTATCAGCAGCGGCCAGAGGTTTGGCAGCATCGCCAACAGCCCCAGTCGGAAGTTGCGCACGAGCCCGACGATGAACGCGAGTATCAACAGGAAGTCGTAGAAAACCGAGTCGACCAGGTCGGTCGCGATGCCGGAGATGGCCTTCTCCGCGAGCGTCGCGCCGCCGGTGATGACGAGCGCCACGCGCCCATCGAGGCCATGGCGCAGCGACAGGCGCGCGGCCTCGGCAGCGAGGCGTGGCTCGAATGCGCGCCAGGCGGCAAGCCCGATGTCGTTGGCGCGCAGGACGAGCTGCGTGCGGGTGTGGTCGGGGGTCAGGTAGCGGCCGACCAGCTCGGGTGCGCCACCCTCGAGGATGGCGATGCGCTCGGCGATGACGCCTGCGTCGGTCGAAGGTGACGCGCCGCGACCGAGGTCGACGAGCAGGTCGACGATGCTGGCGGTGCGCGACACGAGTGGCGCTGGACCGCTGCGGCCGTGCGGTCGGTCGGCCGCAATCCAGGCTTCGAGGTCGGCGATGAACGCGATGACGTCGGGGGTCGAGACGGTCTCGGTGCAGGTGCCGTCGGGCGCGAGATCGTCGCTGTGGAGCGACGTGTCGAGCGCGTCGAGGAGCGGCTCGGGGCGGGCGCCGGTCAGCTCGGCGACCGACTTACGCAGGCTCGTGACCGCGCGGAACGCGAGGTCGACGCGCTTGCACACGGGGTGCGAGCGAGGGCCCGTCGGGGGACAATCGGCATCGCTCTGGCAAGCGCCACCCGCCTCGCCGCTCAGCGCGACAGCATGCACCAGCACACCCGAGAGGCGATCTTCCATCACGGCGAGGCCCCGCGCGACCGGGTGATCGGCCTGCAGCTCGCCCGCTGCGCGTGCGTCCGCATGCAGGCGCAGGGCGCCGACGCCCGCCACGGTGGCGGTCACCAGCGCGACCACGATGACCTTCATCGGCTGGCGCATCACGTACGTCGCGATGCGGTCGAGCCAGCGGTCGAAGAGGCCATTGCCGAGCTGCGCATTGGCGAGCGGCTCGGCAGTCACGGTCGTGAACGACAAGACGATCGGCATCAACAACATCTGGATCGCCCACGCCATCATCACGCCGGCCGCCAGCACCAACCCGAAGCCCACGATCGCCGGCAGCTGGGCGGTCGCCAGCGAGGCGAAGCCGACCGCCGTAGTCGCCGAGGTTACGAAGCACGCGGGCGTCATCGACTCCATCGCGAGCAGGATCGCCTCGGTGCGATCACCGCCGGGCCCGAGGCGGGCGACCTCCTCGCGATGGCGCGCGACGATGTGAGCGCCCTCGGCCACCCCGACCACCAGGATGACCACGCCCGAGACCGAGTTGACCATGTCGAACGGCAGGCCCAACGCCTGGATCAGCCCGAGCGTGCAGATCGTCGCGAGACCTACGCCTGCGAGTGGCCCGACCACCGCGTACAGCCGCCGGAAGGCGATCCCCAACAGGAGCGCGATGACCAGCAACGTGACTGGCACCAGCAGCACGATGTCGCGCAGCGCGACCCGCGCATAGGTGGCCTGCACCAGGGGCACGCCGACCAGGTGGGTCTCGGCGCCACCTCCGAGGGTCGTCGCGAGCTCGGCCGCGCGCACCTCGAGGTCATCGAGGAGTGGCAGCCGCAAGTCGCTGGCGCTGACCGCAAAGGGCGCCACCACCAACGTCGCGCGTCCATCCGGCGCCAGCAGGATGCCGCGAAAGCTGCGATGGGCGAGCAGCGAAGCGATCGTCGCGTCGCGCCCGGCGAGTGGACCGCGCAGCGCGTCGGGCTGGATCTCGGCGCGCCGCAGATCTGGCAGGTCGAGCAGCGTGACGATCCCGTCACGATCGATCTCGGGCCGCGCCTCGAGCCACTTCCCGAGCTCATCGATGGCCGCCAGCACCGGCGGGTCGAAGACCGTGCGCGGGCCGTCCTTAGGGAGCGCGACGACTACAGCGACCATGCCGACGTCGTCGCCGAAGTCCGCGTGCAGCGCCTGCAGGTCCGCGCGTGCGGCTGCGTCGGGCACCAGCAGCGCATCCAGCGAGAAGTCGACCAGGAGCCGCGAGGGGTCGACCAGCAGGCGCCCGAACGCGAACGTCACCGCGAGCAGCGCCGCGAGGGCGACCAGCCGGTGTCGGAGGAGCGCGAGATAGAACGACCGCATCGGGTTGGGCTCTTAGCGCCTGCCACGCGCCACAGCAATGCCGCGTTCGGGCGCATGCTCCAGCGTGGGGTTCGAAGTGCTTCTGGTTTGCTACCGCGTTTTGCCCCTGATATGCAGCCGCCCTTGCACCGGGCGCGCGTGCGCCTGGTCGGTTGTCGAGGGAGTCGTCGTTATGATGAACGTCGCGGTGGTCGGAACCGGATACGTCGGGCTCGTCGCGGGTACGTGCTTCGCGGAGCTCGGACATCACGTCGTGTGCGTCGACAACGACCAGAAGAAGCTCGAGACGCTGCGCACCGGCAAGCTCCCGATCTACGAGCCGGGCCTCGAAGAGATGGTCCCGAAGAACGTCGCGCGTGGACGCCTCGCGTTCACCGACGATCTCGCCAAGGCCGTGCGCGACTCCGAGGTCGTGTTCATCGCGGTCGGCACGCCGCCCGGTGAGGATGGCTCGGCCGATCTGCGCTACGTCATCGCCGTCGCCGAGGCGATCGCGCAGGCGCTCAACGGCTTCAAAGTCGTCGTGATGAAGTCGACCGTGCCGATCGGCACCTGCGACAAGGTCCGCGCGATCATCGCGAGCAAGAGCAAAGAACACTTCGCGGTCGTCTCGAACCCCGAGTTCCTGCGCGAGGGCGTCGCGGTGCCAGACTTCATGCGCCCCGATCGCATCATCGTCGGCGCCTCCGACGATAAAGCCGTCGAGGTTATGCGCCGCCTGTACCGCCCGCTCACGGCCGACGGCGCCAAGTTCTTGCTGATGGACGTGCGCAGCTCGGAGATGACCAAGTACGCGTCGAACTCGATGCTGGCGACGCGCATCTCGTTCATGAACGAGATCGCGACCTTGTGCGAGAAGGTCGGCGCCGACATCGAGAACGTGCGCCGCGGCATGGGCGCCGACTCGCGCATCGGGCCGCATTTCCTCAAGGCGGGCCTCGGCTACGGCGGCAGCTGTTTTCCGAAGGACGTCGCGGCCCTCCTCAAGACCTCGGAAGACTACACGACGCCGCTGCGCATCCTCGGCGCCGCGACCGCCGCGAACGAAGCGCAGAAGGTGCGCCTGGTCGAGATGCTGAAGGCCGACCTCGGCGACGATCTCAGCGGCAAGCGCATCGCCCTCTGGGGCCTCGCGTTCAAGCCGCAGACCGACGACATGCGCGAGGCGCCATCGGTGCCGCTGGCCGAAGGCCTCATCGCTGCGGGCGCCGACGTCGTCGCGTATGATCCGGCTGCGCGCCACACCGCGCATCAGATCCTCGGCGACACCATCCGCTACGCGGAAGACCCCTATCAGGCGATCGAAGGCGCCGACGCGCTGTGCCTCGTCACCGAGTGGTCCGAGTTCACCGCCCCCGACTGGGAGCGCGTGTGGGCGATGATGCGCGACCACTGGCTCTACGACGGCCGCAACCTCTGGGAGCCGCGCGAGCTGACGACCCAGGGCTTCAAGTACCGGGGCATCGGCCGCCGCTGATCGTTCGCGCTCATAGCAAAATGCCGATCACGATCAGGCTGCTGGCCAGCACACCGAGCACGACGCGACCCTTCGCTCGTTGCGCCGCGATGCCCGCGCCGAGACCCGCCGCCCAACCGCCGAGGTGGGCCGCGTGATCCATGCCGGGCTTGCCGAGCACGAGCAGCACGGCGGCCAACGACAGGACCGTCAGCGCGATCGGCGCGGCGAGCCGCACACTCTTGACAAGGTCGCCGCGCAAGGCCCAGGTCGCGCCTGCGACTGCCGCGAGGATGCCGTAGATCCCGGCCGAGGCGCCGCCGCTCGGGCCGGCGCGTATGAGGTACGAGCCGAGGAAGCCGGCGCTGGAGGAAATGATCGCAATCGCTGGCAGCACGCACGACTGGCGCAGCTGTCTCAGGTTGACGTTGATTCGCCACCAGAAGAGCGAGGTCAGTAGAAGTGCGACCGCATTGACCACGAGATGGGTGCGGCTCGTGTGCACGAGGCCCGCACGCACGATGCGGCCGAGCTCGCCCTCATCGATGCGCGTATCGACCTTCAAGCCCGCCTCTACCAAGGCTTCGAAGGGATAGGTCGGCGCCTCGGGTGCGGCCGTGGCTGCGGTCTCGAGCCTGGCCGTGACCACGCCCATCGGGGCGAGCATGGCCAGAACTACCAGCGCGAAGTTTAACCAGACGTGAGTTCTGTCATACATGGACCGGCTTCCGACTGACAGGAGCGACGGGGTCAGTTACACTGTCGCCGCGTCGCGCGCCTATTGCAGGAGCGCGCAGAGTCTCGCGCAAGAGAAATCGGACCTCCGCCCAAATGGCCCCGAAGACAGAAAAAGACGTGATGGTCGCCGAGCTGTCATCGCTCGTGAAGGCCATCGCGCAACGCATCGCCAACCGCATGCCGCCGCACATCGAGGTCGACGACTTGATCAGCGCGGGCATGATCGGTCTGCTCGATGCTTTCGACAAGTTCGACAGCGCAAAGTCCAACAATTTCAAGAAGTACGCCGAGGTCCGCATCAAGGGCGCAATCCTCGACGAGGTCCGCTCGATGGACCCGATGGGGCGCGGCTTCCGTCGCAAGGCGACGAAGCTCGGCAAGACGCAGCACGAGCTCGAGCAGCGCCTCGGTCGCGCGCCGACCGCTGAAGAGGTCGCCGAATATATTGGTATCGAGGTCGAGGGCTACCATGCGCTGATGCACCAGCTCCAGCCGATCCTCGTCGTCTCGGTCGAGGAACTCTCGGACGAGGGCCGCGACTTCTCGGCATGGCTCACCGATCGACTGCCCTACGATCCCTATGCGCTCCTCGAAGCCAAGCGCGTGCGCGACTTCCTCGACCGCCTCATCGCCGACCTGAAAGAGAAGCAGAGCCTATGCCTGCGCTTCTATTTCTACGACGGCATGGCGCTACGCGAGATCGCCAAGATCCTCGGCGTCTCCGAGAGTCGCTGCTCGCAGCTGATGGACGAGGCGCTCGAGGTCTTCGGCAAGCGTCTGCGACTCGCCCTGCAGAAGCACGGCAGCGTCGACATCGGCGTGCCGCGTCCGCCGCCCCGAACTTGAGCGGGTCGCCTCGCGCATAGATCGAACCCGGGCTATCATCCGGACGATGAAACCGTCACGGCTCGTCCTCGGCTCGTTCGTGGTTGTCGCTCTCGCGCTGCCGTCCCACGCTCGCTTGGGTCCGCCCGAGCCCGACGTGCTGGATGCCGACGACCCGTCGATTCGCGACGATGGCGCGGCGCCCGACAAGGATCTGATGGGCTCGGGGCCCTCGGACGAAGACCTCGTCATCGCGGCGCAGAAGGTGCGCACGACGATTCAGGAGGCGCCGTCGATCATCACGGTCGTCACCGCCAAGCAGATGCGTGAGCGCGGCTTTCGCACCGTCAACGACGTGCTGCGCACGGTGCCCGGCTTCGAAGGCGACCGCTGGGAGTTCAACGGCTGGCAGAAGGAAGCGTTCGCGCGCGGCAATCCGCAGACGGTGCTGGTGCTCGTCAACGGCGTGAACATCGTCGAGCCGATCCGCAACACGGTCTCGCTCGACCGCAAGATCCCGCTCGAGATCGTCGACCGCATCGAAGTGACGAGCGGGCCGGGCGGCGTGTTATGGGGCTCCAACGCGCTCCTCGGCATCGTCAACATCGTGACCCGCCGCCCCGACGACAGCGGCGTCATCGCGGTCTTCGGCGCGGGCGATGGCCCCGGCGAGCGGCTCGCGCTGAAGGGCAGCCTCGGCTACTCGCATCGCTTCAGCGAGGATGTCGGCGTCTACGTGCACCTCGACATGTTCAGCACCTATGGCGCCGAACTCACGGTCGACGTGCAAAAGGTCATCGGCGCCCTGCCGGAGCCAGCGGCCGACTCGCCGACCCTGTACATCCCGACGCCCGCGACGGTCGCCTCCGACAAGCGCTCGTGGTGGTTCAACTTCGCGGGCCGACTCGAGATTGGTCCGGTCGCGTTCGACTGGATGTTGCCGATCGAACAGGAGTATCGCCCCATCGCGACGGGCGGCTCGAACATCATGCACGACTTCCTGACCGACACCGAAGGCACCGGCGTGACATCTGGTTCCGCCGACTCGATCAGCATGGGCATCCTGTCGTACACCGACCGCTTCGCCAAAGACTCGGTCGGCATCAACGCGCGCGCCTACCTCGTGAGCTGGGAGATCGACGAGAACCCGTTCGGCATCTACGCCGCGAGCCCGGTTGTGCTCGGCCAGCTCGGTCACACGCAGGACGTGCGCCTGGCACTCATCGCCGACACTGTGCTGCGGCCCGGTGGCGCCATCGACGTCGACTGGCGCCTGGCCGATAACCTGACGCTGATCATGGGTGCTGAGGTCTTCGCCGACCTGCTCCACGGCATGAACCAGACCTCGTGGGCCAAGGACAAGCTCGGCACTTGCCCCGAGGGCTACGTCTACAACCAGTTCGATCCGTACCTGCACTGCAAGATCACCGAACGCCAGATCACCGACTCTGAGCGCACGACGGGCGGAGGATTCGTGCAGGCGGACTGGAAGGTCGACCCGCGTGTGGCCCTCTCGGGCGGCCTGCGCATCCAGGTGTCGAGCCAGTTCGGCGCCTCGCTGCTGTACTCGGGTGGCGCTGTCTTCAAGGTCGGCGACGCGACCCACATCAAGCTCTTCGCGAGCTCGGGTCTGCGCCCGCCTTCAATCGTCGCGACCAACGTCAACCCGCAGACCGCGTCGGGCGTCTCGTTCCTGCCCAACCCCGACCTCGAAGCCGAGACCTCGCGCAGCTTCGAGTTCGAGGCCAACACGACCCTCTTCAAGGACGAGGGCGTCCTGCGCGACCTCTACCTGCGCGCCAACGGCGCCTACACGCTGCTCGACAACGTCATCGGGCGTCCGGCCGGCGTCTACCAGAACTCGGGTCAGCGCGACATCGCCACGGTCGAGGCCATGGCACGCCTTCGCTTTGACGCAGGCCACGAGCTCTGGGCCAACTACGCCTTCACCAAGGTCTTCGACGACTCGGCACCCGGTGGGGAGCTGCGCAACTTCTCCGAGCACGTCGCGAACGTGGGCGGCAAGCTCGTGTTCCTCGACGACCACATCGAGCTCGACGCGATCCTCACCTTCAAGAGCGGCATGGAAGACCCGGGGCGCCCGGCGATCTACGACGCCGACCGCCCGGACTACTCGCTCTCGTGCGAGGCCATCCTGGCGGGTGCCTTGCCGGCCTCGCACCCGCTCGCGCGTGCCTGCCAGTTCCCGACCCTGTCCGAGGGCATCTGGGTCTTCCCGGGCTGGTCGGTGACCGAGCAGATCCAACCCCTGGCGCTCCTCGATGTGGGTGTGCGCTTCAAGAACATCTGGCGCGACATGACCATCGCGTTCTGGTTCCACAACGCGCTCGACCATCGCTACTACGAGCCGGACTTCTTCAACGACGCTCGGGTCATCGCGCGCCCGCAGTCCAAGCCGGGGATGTCGTTCTTCGGGTCGATCTCACTGGGCCTGTGAACCGACGGTCGGGCCGAGGGGGTCCGGCGCAGCCCTTCCAAGGGTGAAAAGCCTACTGATTCCGAGATGTTGGGATTCCAAGAATGCGTTGACACAAAGAGGTGTACGCGCTAGGTTCCCGCGTCCTTCGATCGGGCTCTGGCCCGCTTGGGATGCGCCCCTCAAGGCTCATCACGGTTCGTCGGCCCGGAGATTTCATGGACACCCCGCTACCCCCGAGCACCCCGCCCGCCATTCCCGAGGGCGGCAATCGCATCCAGGTCGACATCGCGCAGGAGATGCGCACGAGCTACCTGGCCTACGCGATGTCGGTCATCGTCGGACGCGCCCTGCCGGACGTGCGTGACGGCCTGAAGCCCGTCCATCGCCGCGTGCTCTACGCGATGCACGAGCAGCGCAACACGTGGAACTCGTCGTACAAGAAGTCGGCGCGCATCGTCGGCGACGTCATCGGCAAGTATCACCCGCACGGCGACCAGTCGGTCTACGACACCATCGTGCGCATGGCGCAGGACTTCTCGCTGCGCTACCTGCTCGTCGACGGGCAGGGCAACTTCGGCTCGGTCGACGGCGACCCCGCCGCCGCCATGCGATACACCGAGATCCGCATGACGCGCCTCGCGGGCGAGATGCTCGCGGACATCGAGAAGGAGACGGTCGACTGGCAACCGAACTACGACGGCCAGGAGCAGGAGCCCTCGGTGTTGCCGGCGGCGTTCCCGAACCTGCTCGTCAACGGCTCGGGCGGTATCGCGGTCGGCATGGCGACCAACATGCCGCCGCACAACCTGCGCGAGATCATCGAGGCGACAGTCGCCATCATCGACAACCCCGACATCACGACGCGCGAGCTCTTGCGCATCGTGCCGGGCCCCGACTTCCCGACACGCGGCACCATCTACGGACGGCTCGGGATCGCCCAGGCGTACGACACCGGGCGCGGCAAAATAACCGTGCGCGCGAAGACCAACTTCGAGCTCGACGACAAGGGCGACGAGAAGGCGCTCATCGTCACCGAGCTGCCCTACCAGGTGAACAAGGCGCAGCTGCTGATTCACATGGCGGATCTCGTCCGCGACAAGAAGATCGACGGCATCCGCGACCTGCGCGACGAGTCGGACCGCGACGGCATGCGCATGGTCATCGAGCTCAAGCGCGGCGCGGTCGGTCAGATCGTGTTGAACCAGCTCTACAAGATGACCGCGCTGCAGACGACGTTCGGCATCATCAACCTCGCCATCGTGCGGGGCCAGCCGCGCATCCTGCCGCTGAAGGAGCTCATCACCGAGTTCATCCATCACCGCCGCGACGTCGTCACGCGCCGCTGCCGCTTCGACCTGGCGCGCGCGGAAGAGCGGGCACATCTCGTCGAAGGCTTCCTGCGCGCGATCGACATCATCGACGAGATCGTCCAGCACATCAAAGCCTCGGCGACCCCTCCGGAAGCGAAGGAGGGCCTCATCACGAAGTTCGGCTTCTCCGAAGTGCAGGCCCAGGCGATCCTCGACATGCGCCTCGCGCGCCTGACAGGACTCGAGCGCGACAAGCTCTTGGAAGAGCTGGGTGAGCTGCGCCTTACCATCACCGAGCTGAAGTCGATCCTCGCCGACGACGGCAAGCTCATGGCCCTCATCGTGAGCGAGCTGCGCCGCATCCAGGAGATGCATGGCGACGCGCGCCGGACCGAGATCGTCGACGCGTCCGGTGACATCTCGATGGAGGACTTGATAGCCGACGAGGACATGGTCGTGACGGTCACGACCACCGGCTACATCAAGCGCACGCCGCTGTCGGAGTACCGCACGCAGAAGCGCGGTGGCAAAGGCCGCTCGGGCATGAACACGAAGGAAGAGGACAACGTGTCCCAGCTCTTCGTGGCCAGCGCGCACGCGCAGTTGCTGATCTTTACCGACCGCGGCCAGGCGTACCCGATCAAGGTGTGGGAAGTCCCGGCCTCGGGAATCGCCGGTGGCGGCAAGGCGATCGTCAACCTCCTGCAGTTCGAGGACGGCGAGAAGCTGCGCAGCGTCGTCGCGGTCGAGAGCCTCGACGAGGCTGGCAAGTACCTCGTGTTCGCGACCCGTCGTGGCCTCGTCAAGCGCACGGCGCTCGACCAGTTCAAGAACATCCGGACCAGCGGCATTCGCGCGATCAACCTGGCCGACGACGACGACCTCATCTCGGTGAAGGTCGCGACCGGCGACAACTACATCGTGCTCGTCACCGCGAAGGGCATGGCGGTCGTGTTCCCGATCGGCAACACGCGCGCGATGGGTCGCGCGACGCAGGGCGTGCGCGGTATCCGCATGAAGGGCGACGATGTGGTCGTCGCGCTGGAGATCGTGAGCGCCGCGAACCTCGGCGTGAGCGAGGCGTTGGTGGTCGATCCCGAGGCGGCAGAAGCCGTCGAGGGTGAAGGTGTCGAGGCACCGGAAGTGATCGATATCGCCGATGCCGGCGACGACGATGACGAGGTCGGCGAAGGTGAAGGCGAGGGTGAGGACGGCGAGGCCGAGGTCGGCGCCGACGAAGAGACCTTCGTGTTCGTGACGCTCAACGGCTTTGGCAAGCGCGTGCCGCTCAAGCAATTCCGCATCCAGCGTCGCGGCGGCATGGGCCTTCGCGCGCTGCCGTTCGTCGAGCGCAATGGACCGCTCGTGTCGATGGGCCTGGTCGGCCCCGAAGACGACCTGATGGTGGTGACCGACCAGGGCACCATCATCCGCCTCGCGGTCGCCGAGGTGCGCGCCATGAGCCGCAAGGCCAGGGGTGTGCGCATCATCGATGCGCGCGGTCAGCAGGTGGTCGCGAGCTATGCGGTGCCGAGCTCGGAGCCGGAAGCGACTGACAAGGGTGAAGCTACGACGGGTGCGCCTGCCTCACCGCAGGACCCACCCGAAGACCTCGATGACCTGATGGGCGGGCTCACGGGTCAAGAGGACGAGTGAGATGAAAGACAAATCTGGTAAGAGTGGCGGCGGGTTCCATGGTCCTCCCAAGGGCCGGCCTGCCGCTGGCGGTCCGTCGAGTGGTCCGCGCAGTGGTCCGCCGAGCGGCCCGCGTCCCGGTGCATCGAGCGCTCCGCGAGCAGCGGCTGCGGGTGGTTCGCGCGCAGGTGCTTCGGAAGGTGGTGGCGGCGCAAAGCGTCCGTCGCAGCCAGGCGAAGCGCCGCGGCCCAAGCAGCGTGGTCCGCAGTCGTTCTCCAAGGCCCGTCCGCGCGCCGAGGGTGGCGGCCCGCACGGCATGAAGAAGGCCGCGCCGCCGGCATACGCGGCCCCGACCGTGCACGTGGCCGAGCGTGCACCCGAGCAGAGTGGCGTCGTGATTCCCGATGGCGCGGTGAAAGTGACACTCGCGCGTGGCAAGTCGAAGCCCTTCTGGATTGGCCATCCGTGGGTCTTCAGCGGCGCAGTCGACAAGGTCGAGGGGCCAGTCGGCGTGTTCGGCGCGCCCGCGGTCGTCGTCGATGAGCGTGGCAATCCGCTGGGCACGGGCTGGTACGCGCCCAACGCGCAGATCGCCGTGCGTCTTTTGTGGCATCGCCGGACGACCGACCTCCCGTTCGAGCCGCCGTCGTTCGAGAACCTCCTGGCTGAGCGTCTCGGCGAGGCGCTTCGCTTGCGCAATCAGCTGGGCTTTCCGAGCAACAAGACCGACGTTTATCGGCTCGTAAATGCCGAAGGCGATCTGCTGCCGGGTCTTATCGTCGACCGCCTCGGCTCGGCGCTGTCGATCCAGTTCGGCTCGCGCCAGATGCTCGACGCGCGCGAAATGATCGTTCGTGCCTTGTCGCGCGAGCTGAAGCCGACCCGCGTCATCGCCTCGGTGAGCGAGACCGCGTCACGCCTCGAGGGCATCCCCGTGATGCACGAGCTCGAGCCGGAAGCGAACCCCGGCGAGCGCGCCGAGGTCGAGATCGTCGAAGACGGCCTGCGCTATCGCATCGACCTCACCTCGATGCAGAAGACCGGCTTCTACGCCGACCAACGCGAGAATCGCGCGCGCTTCGGCGCGTTGTCGGCCGGTCGTACGATGCTCGATGCGTACTGCCACTACGGCGGCTTCGGCCTCCAGGCGGCGCGCGCGGGTGCCACCAGCGTGACCCAGGTCGACACCAGCAACCCGGCGCTCGAAGGGGCGCGCGAGGCCGCACGCTTGAACGGCCTCGACAGCAAGATCGAAGCGCTCAACGCAGACGCGATCGTCTACCTGAAAGAGCAGCAGGCCGCCGGTCGCACCTGGGACCGCATCGTCATCGACCCGCCGAAGTTCGCGCAGGGCCGTAGCCACCTCGAAGACGCGCTGATGAAGTACGCGCGCCTCAATACGCTCGCGATGGCGACGCTCGCCCCCGGCGGGTTGTTGCTGACGTGCTCGTGCTCGCGCCACGTCGGTGAGGAGGAGTTCGGTCGCATGCTGACGGAGTCCGGCCATCGTCTACGCAAGACCGTACGCGTGCTCGAGCATTGGGGTCAGCCTGCCGACCACCCCACCGTGTCGGTCGCGCCCGAGGGGCGTTACCTGAAGGCGTGGTTGGTCGCTCTGGGTTGATATCTGCGAAGGCTCAGAGCTCTGTCCGCTCTGGGTCGAGGTCACGGCGATTGGCCTGAGCCTGCTCGGAGAGTTCGGCGACATCGGCGACATCGCGCGGCTGAGCCCGCTCACCGAAGGGTTCTTCCGCTCGTCGCGGATAAAGGACGCCGCCCGGG